>Ga0160457_1000297_pt1 | contig 31026 bp, 27 predicted proteins | sample HID1972M_E6MG_FD_108242 | JGI IMG/M metagenome (GOLD analysis project Ga0160457, IMG submission 108242) | Enriched pill bug-associated microbial communities from UW Madison campus, WI, USA - HID1972M_E6 MG | ecosystem: Host-associated > Arthropoda: Insects > Digestive system > Unclassified ... | reverse complement strand
GCAGAAGTACGGAACCACTGGATAACGATTTCGCTCATGCGCTCGCCGGAGGTCAGAGCAGCTTGCAGCAGAGGCGAAGCCTTGTCGTAGACCTTGGTGATCACAACTGGCTTGTGAACGCGCTGACCGGTTGGCTGACCGGATTGTGGGTCACGCGGGATGATCACGTCGTGGCTGAAAGCCTGAACCATAACCTGGTCTTCGTGGCCTTCCTGATAGGTGTTGCCAACGGAGTCGGCGGTGAAGGCGCCGGCAGTGATCAGGCCTTGTTTTTCGCCGGTAACCGACATGTACGCTGGTGTTGCCATGGGGTGCTCTCCTTGCGGAATAAAGTTTAGGTGCCCGGAGGCGAAAACGCCCGGTGGGTGCATGACTGTTATCAAGGAGCGTGCCAACAGGTTTTAGAGCCAGTGAAACCGGGGAGTTCGCTAATGCGCAGAGCTGAATTCAGGATGGCTTACGGTGATTCATGGCGAATGTGCGCAAGAAGTTGCGCAGTGGTGCGCAACTTCTTGCGCACTCGCCTGAAGCCCTTGTCGCCTCTGGTGTGTAGCGGGATTGATGGCCGCGGATCATCAACAAGTGCGCAACTTCTTGCGCATCAAGGCCTGATGCCATCACCCGCTCATTTGAAACGATCCTGCGTTACTGAGGGTCAATCACTCACACCCGCAGACCTGCGTCTGAAAATTCCTCAAACCGAGTGAGACCGAACGACATGAAAATTCTGATGGTTCTGACCTCCCACGATCAATTGGGCGACACCGGCAAGAAAACCGGCTTCTGGCTGGAGGAGTTCGCTGCCCCGTATTACGTGTTCAAGGATGCCGGCGCGCAGCTGACACTGGCCTCGCCCAAGGGGGGGCAGCCGCCGCTGGATCCCAAGAGCGACGAGCCGGATGCGCAGACTGAAGCGACCGGGCGCTTTCGCAAGGATTCTGCGGCGCAGTCGGCGTTGGCTTCGACGGTGAAACTGGATTCTGTGAAAACGGCGGATTTCGATGCGGTGTTTTACCCGGGCGGTCATGGGCCGCTGTGGGATCTGGCCGAGGATCGTCATTCCATCGCGTTGATCGAGGCGTTTTATAACGCGGGCAAACCGGTGGCGGCGGTGTGTCATGCGCCGGGCGTGTTGCGCCATGCCAAAGGTCCGGACGGTGAGCCGTTGGTCAAGGGCAAGCAGGTGACCGGGTTTACCAACAGTGAGGAAGAGGCGGTGCAGTTGACGAATGTGGTGCCGTTTTTGGTTGAGGATGAGTTGAAGGCCAAGGGCGGGATTTTTTCGAAAGGGCCGGATTGGTCGGTTTATACCCGTGAGGATGGGTTGTTGCTGACGGGGCAGAATCCGGCTTCTTCGGAAGAGACGGCGTTTGCGCTGCTTTCGAGATTGCGCTGAGGTTTTTTTAAGATCAAAAGATCGCAGCCTTCGGCAGCTCCTACAGGGGGAGTGCGCAGCAAAATGTAGGAGCTGCCGCAGGCTGCGATCTTTTCAGCGGTTACCCGAAAGCGCGGCCAGGCTCTCATCAATTGAGCGCTTTTGGGTTTCGGCATATAAGCCCAACTCGTCGATGGTCGCGCGGCCCAGTGCCTGTTCGAACGCTTGTCGGTTGGAATGCTCGCCGTAGTGCGTTTGCGCGGCATCGCCAAGGTTTGACTGAAAAATCCCCGCCGCGCTAACCGGCAGGAAATCTTCGTACACCAGCGGTTCTGCTTTCACGTAGCCATCGCGCAGTAAATCTTCCAGTGACGCGTCGCCAAGTCCTCCCGCCGCCAGTCCTTTTTCCGTAGCGAAATAGCGAAAATACGCCAAACCTTGTTCGCGCATGCCCTCGACGCTGTCAGGAAATTCGCCGAAGTGCTGAGTCATCAGTGCGTTGTAGCGTGCGGCGTTGGCTTCGTTGGGGAAGTCCCCCAGTTCATCGCGAGCAGCATTCAACAGTAAGTCATACAGTGCGCGACCCTTGGGTGTGAGTGCTGCACCGCGCTGTTCGATTTCGCCGAAACGCGCGCTGTGGCTGCCTTGGGTTTCGTCTTGGTCGGTGAAGGCGATTGGCTCATCCAGCGCTTTGAAACTGGTCTGGCGCAGCAGGATCGGGCACTGCCGGCGCGGCGGGCCTTCAATCACGGCTTTCGGGGTGATGCCATGGGCGGGCATTTGCTCTTGCACGCGGTCGATGTCCAGCGTGCGCGGCGTCAGGTGGTTGATGTGCGGGCCTTTAAAGGCGACTACGTCGGCGATCAATCGATGTTGGGCGCTGAGCGTCTGGTACTGCGTGGCGGTGACGGTTGCGCTGTGATGCCAGCGAAAAGTTTCCAGTGCCTGTAGGACGAATTCCTGCGCTTCGCTTTCCATCAGTCCACCCGCCGTTTCTGCCTGGGAAATCAGACGCAACGCTGTAGGCGTAAAGATCGAACGCTTGGCCAGCACGGATTCAGCGAAGGTGCGCACATCGGGATCGTTGATCAATTCCAGCCGCAGCAACGACGTGAAGACCCTGAACGGGCTGACTTGCAGCGAATCCTCATGCACCGCGCGAAACGCCGTGGAATGCACCGGCACACCCGCCGGCGTCAGGTCGTAATAACCCACCGGTTGCATGCCCATCACCGCAAACAGGCGGGCGAGGGTGGCCAGTTCGGTCGCGGTACCGACGCGAATGGCGCCGTGGCGTTCCATGTCCAGTCGTTCGATTTCGCCGGTACTTTCCAGTTGCCGGGCAATTTGCGTGTCCCGGTCAAGAACGCTGCGATTAGTCTGTTCGACCAGCTCCATCAGCGCGCCGTACAGCGGCACCTCTTCGCGGTACATGTCGGACATCGCTTTGGAGAAGCGTTGACGGATCAGGTCGGGGCTGACGAACGGCTGCACGGTCATGAAAAAAATTCCTGCCACGGTCACGTATTGGATAGATGAAAAGATCGCAGCCTTCGCCTACGTCGGCAAACGAAGAATCCTACGAACTTCATTCTGCCAACGACTGATCCACCAGTTCGATCCAGTGCATGACTGGCGTGCGGCCGGCGCTGGCTAGATGGCTTTGGCAGCCGACGTTGGAGGTGACGATCAGCTCAGGGCGGCCGCTCTCCAGCGCATTGAGGCGGTTGTCGCGCAGTTGCCGGGCCAGCACCGGTTGGGTCAATGAGTAAGTCCCTGCTGAACCGCAGCACAAATGGCCATCGGGGACAGCGGTGAGGTTGAAACCGATGCGGGACAAGACTGCTTCGACGGCGCCGCCAAGTTTCAACGCGTGTTGCAAGGTGCACGGGCAATGCACGGCGATGCGTCGTTCGCTGGCGGCGCATACTTGCTCCAGCGGTTCTCGGGTGACGATCTGCACCAGATCCAAAGTCATTTCGCTGATGCGCTGCGCTTTCGCCGCGTACAGCGGATCGTCCGCGAGCAAATGCCCGTAATCCTTGATGAACGCGCCGCAGCCGCTGGCCGTTTGCACAATTGCTTCGGCGCCGTTTTGCAGATGTGGCCACCACGCGTCGATGTTCTGTCGGGCGCGGGCGAGGCCTTTGGCTTGGGCGTCGAGGTGATAATCCAGCGCACCGCAACAACCGGCCTCGGCCACCGGCGTGACGCTGATGCCCAAGCGATCCAGCACCCGCGCCGTCGCGTCGTTGGTGTTCGGCGACAAACCCGGTTGCACGCAGCCTTCGAGCAACAACACACGGCGAGCATGCCGAGTGGCAGGGCGCGAACCGTTGACCAACAGACGCTGCGGCAGTTTGCTCTCAAGCAAGCGCGGCAGCAGCGGGCGAAACGTTGTGCCCACCCGCAGCAGTCCTTTGAACAGTCGCGGATTCGGCGCCAATGCGCGCAGACCTTCGCGCAATAGACGTTGAGCCGCCGGGCGCGGCACCGCGTGGTCGACCACCGCGCGACCGATGTCGAGCAAGTTGTGATAGTCGACGCCGGACGGGCAGGTGGTTTCGCAGTTGCGGCACGACAGGCAGCGATCCAGATGCAGTTGTGTCTGCGCGGTTGGCGGCGCGCCCTCGAGCACCTGCTTGATCAGGTAGATGCGCCCGCGCGGGCCGTCGAGTTCGTCGCCGAGCAATTGATAGGTCGGGCACGTCGCGTTACAGAAGCCGCAATGCACACAGGTGCGCAGGATTTTTTCCGCCTCGGCGGCGCGGGGCAACTGTCGCGATTGTTCGCTGAGGGTGGTTTGCATGGCTAGAACTCCGCGTACATCCGCCCGGGGTTGAACAGCCCTTGCGGGTCAAGTTGCGCTTTTAGCTGGCGGTGATAGCGCAGCAATGTCGCGGGCAAAGGCTGAAACGGTGATTCGCTGGCGCCATGGGTGAAGCAGGTCGCATGGCCGCCGAGTGACTGGGCGAGGGCATGAATGTCGGCGCTGGAGGATTTCAGCCAGCGTTGCGCGCCGGCCCAGTCGATCAGTTGCTCGCCGGGCAAGTCCAGCGGCCCGAGATTGTTTGGCAGCGACAGGCGCCACAGCGGCTGGCCTTCGTCGAAAAAGCTCAGGCGCTGCTCGTTTAAATCACGCCAGAACACCGAGTCCAATGGTTCGCCACCGAGGCGTTGATGCGCCGCCTTCACCGAGCCTTCGCCGCCCTCAAGACGCAAATAAAGACTTTCGCCTTCGTGACACGCGGCGCTGATCGGCAACGGTTGCTGGCCCCACTCGGCCAGTTTGGCCAGCGCCCGCGCGCAATCGATATCGAGGCGGATGCTCAGGCATTGGCGAGGTTTTGGCAGGACTTTCAGCGAGACCTCGGTGAGCACGCCGAGGCAGCCGAAACTGCCGGCCATCAGCCGCGACAGGTCATATCCGGCAACGTTTTTCATCACTTCACCGCCGAAACGCAAATGCTGACCGAGGCCGGTGATAACGCGCGTGCCAAGCACGAAATCCCGCACTGAACCCGACCACGGTCGCCGAGGCCCGGACAATCCTGTCGCGATCATTCCGCCGACCGTGGCGCTGTCGGCGAACGACGGCGGTTCGCATGGCAGCATTTGCCCGTTTTCATCCAGCGTCGCGAGTAGTTCGGACAACGGCGTGCCGGCGCGCGCAGTGATCACCAGTTCGGTGGGGTCGTAAGCCTCGATGCCGCGATGCGCGCGGGTGTCGAGCACTTCACCGGCCACCTCGCGACCGAGAAACGCCTTGCTGTTGCCACCCTGGATTTTCAGCGGTGTGGCATTGGCCCGCGCTTCGTTGACCTGATCGAGCAAGGCGTCGACGTCAGCCATCAGAAACGCTCCAGTTCGGGGAAGGGCAGTTGCCCGGCATGAATGTGCATCGCACCGAATTCAGCGCAACGGTGCAGCGTCGGAATGTTTTTGCCGGGGTTGAGCAGGCCTTTCGGGTCGAACGCGGCTTTTACCGCGTGAAACAGGCTTAGTTCGTCGCTGTTGAATTGCGCGCACATTTGATTGATTTTCTCGCGACCGACACCGTGTTCGCCGGTGATGCTGCCGCCGACCTGCACGCACAGTTCGAGGATCTTTCCGCCCAAGGTTTCGGCGCGATGCAGTTCGCCGGGTTGGTTGGCGTCGAACAGGATCAGCGGGTGCATGTTGCCATCGCCGGCATGGAACACGTTGGCCACGCGCAAGCCGTATTCTTCGCCGAGGCGGGCGATGCCCTGCAAAACGCCGGGCAATTCGCGGCGCGGGATGGTGCCGTCCATGCAGTAATAATCGGGTGACAGCCGACCGATGGCCGGGAAGGCATTTTTGCGTCCGGCCCAGAAACGCACGCGCTCAGCCTCGTCGCGGGCCTGGCGCACTTCGGTGGCGCCGGCCAGATTCATGACCTCGCGCACGCGTTGGCAATCGTCGTGGACGTCGGCTTCGACGCCGTCGAGTTCACACAGCAGAATCGCCTCGGAATCCACCGGATAACCGGCGTGGATAAAGTCTTCAGCGGCGCGGATGGCGAGGTTGTCCATCATTTCCAGGCCGCCGGGAATGATCCCCGCCGCGATGATTTCAGCGACCGCGCGGCCAGCCTTTTCCACCGAATCGAAACTGGCCAGCAGCACTTTCGCCACTTGTGGTTTGGGCAGCAGTTTGACCGTGACTTCGGTGATGATCCCGAGCAAACCTTCGGAGCCGGTGAACAGCGCGAGCAGGTCGAAACCGGGCGAGTCGAGGGCGTCGGAGCCGAGGGTCAGGCGTTCGCCTTCGATGGTCAGCACTTCGATTTTCAGCAGGTTGTGCACGGTCAGGCCGTATTTGAGGCAATGCACGCCGCCAGCGTTTTCAGCGACGTTGCCGCCGATGGAACAGGCGATTTGCGAGGATGGATCCGGCGCGTAATACAAGCCAAACGGCGCGGCGGCCTGGGAAATCGCCAGATTGCGCACCCCGGGTTGAACCCGCGCGATACGGGCGGCGGGGTCAATGTGCAGGATGTTGTTGAAGCGTGCCATCACCAGCAGCAGGCCTTTTTCCAGCGGCAGGGCGCCGCCGGATAAGCCGGTGCCGGCGCCGCGAGCGACCACCGGGACGTTGTTTTGGTGGCAGAGTTTGAGCAGGGTTTGCACTTGCTCGATTCGCCGGGGCAGGGCGACCAGCATTGGCGTGGTGCGGTAGGCGGAGAGGCCGTCGCATTCGTAGGGTTTGAGTTCTTCTTCGCGCCACAAAATGTCGAGATCGGGAATGGCTTGTTGCAGGGTTTTCAACAGTTGGACTTTATTAACGTCCGGCAGCGCACCGTCGAGGCGTTCGTCATAAAGAATGTTCATCTCACCCAACCCTCTGCCAGCCTCAACTCTTTTGAGGATTGATATTTTTGGCGGTAAGGGGATCTATTGTGGCGAGGGGATTCATCCCCGATGGGCTGCGCAGCAGCCCCAGTTCTGTCATCCAGTTGCGTCAGACAGACCGCATTCAATGGATTGGGGCCGCTGCGCAGCCCATCGGGGATAAATCCCCTCACCACAAAAGTAGTCAGTGTTGCTGAAAGTGGGGTCATCGTTGATTACCCAAAAACTCCCGATACAACCGCGCGGTATTCGACGGCTGTTCGACCATCGGCATGTGCCCGACGTTATCCCACACGTCCACGCGCAAATTGGCGATGCCCTTGCTCCAGACCGGCACGCTGCTGACGTCGATCAAGCGATCCTTGCGTCCCCAGAGCAGCAGCGCCGGGCATTTGATGTCTGCGAGTTTCGGTTCCATCGGCGGGCTGGCGCGGAAGTCGCGAAAGATTTCTTCGAGGTCATCGCGATTTTGTTCGTAGCGCTGAGCGATCGCGTCGAGCACCAGTTTCGGCACCCACGGCGGCGATTCCATGGTCATCGCGTAGAAGTTTTTGAACTCTTCGCGAGAGTTAATCAGAAACGGGTTATGCCCGCGCGCCAGATGCCGTTCCATGTCGCTGGCCTGCGGTGCCGTGACGCCGGCCGGGTCAATCAACGCCACCGAGGCGATGCGATCCGGGTACGTCGCCGCCAGCCACGCCGCAATGTAGCCGCCCATCGAGTTGCCGATCACATGGACTTTCTCCACACCGCAGACGTCGAGCAACTGAATCATGCGTTTGGCTTGCAGCGGAATGTCATAACCGCCGCCAGCCTTGAAGCCGGTTTCGCCATGGCCCGCCAAGTCCGGAATGATCACTCGATACTGCCGGACAAAATGCCGGGCGAAGCGCAGCCACAAATTCTTGTCGGCGCTGTAGCCGTGCAACATCAGGATCGCGCTGGACGCTTCATAAGGCCCACCCTGCCAGGTCGACACCGTCATCTCGGCGATCGGCACTTCGATTTTGTGCAACTTGTACAACTTGGCCTCGATGGCCATGTTCAGGTCGTACAACCAATGGCCGACCGCCGGGTAACTCAACCAGCTCCAGGCCACGAATACTGCGAGGGCGACAAACAGCAAAAGCATCGACGTCTTCCTTTTACGTGTTCAGGACAGAATGTGGTCGGCCGGTTTCAGCGCCCGGGTCAACCGGTAATAGCTGAAACTGAAGCCGGGAAACATCGCGATCACATGACCGCTCTTGCTTTGATACCAACTGTGGCAACCGCCGGACTTCCAGACTGTGCGCTCCATCTCCCGATGGATCATCTCAGTGTAGGTACGTTCCGCTTCGGGGCGCACTTCGATGCTGCGCAAACCTTTGGTTTTGAGCGTTCTTATGCAGTCGATGATGTAGTTCATCTGCGATTCGATGATGAACAGCGCCGATGTATGGCCAATGCCGGTGTTCGGCCCGGTGACGATAAACAGGTTGGGAAAGTCCGGCAGGCTGGTGCCGAGGTACGCGCGGGGATATTCGGCCCAGACATCTCTGAGTTGCACAGCGTTTTTGCCGCTGACGGGGTAGGAAATAACGCCGTCGGTGGCGTCGTAACCGGTCGACCAGACGATCAGATCCACATCGATGTGTTGGCCATCAACCGTGTTGATTCCGCTTTCATCGATTGAGGCGATGCCATGTTCGCGGCTGTGCAGCGTCACGTTGGGGCGAGTCAGCGCCGGGTAATAGGTGCTGGAGACCAACACCCGTTTGCAACCGATGGTGAAGTCGGGCGTGAGTTTTTCGCGCAGCACCGGGTCAGGCACCTGGCGTTTGAGAAACTTCAACGCTTGCTTTTGCACCAGATGAATCGCCGGTTTCGAGTATTTGAAAGCGATCACGCGGGTTTCGAATTGCCAGTAAATCAGCCATCTCAGCAGCTTGTAGGCGGGTTTGATGCCGAGCAGCCAACGTTGAAGCGGCCCGAAAACGCGATCCGCGCGGGGTAATACCCAGTGCGGCGTGCGCTGGAAAACGTGTAGTTGCTCGACCTCCGGAGCAATCGCCGGAATCACCTGCGCCGCGCTAGCACCGCTGCCAATGATGGCGACGCGTTTACCGCGATAGTCGTAGTCGTGATCCCAATTATTTGTATGAAATGTCTTGCCCTGAAAGCGATCCTGCCCCGCAAAGTGTGGGATCACCGGTTGGCTCAGCGGGCCAGAGGCGTTGATCAGAAACTGCGCGTAGTAAATGCCTTTGGCGCTGGTGTAAACCGTCCAGCGTTTTTCCAACTCATCCCACTCGACACGCTCGACATTGGCCTGCAGTTCCACGTGCTCGCGGAGGTTGAATTGGTCGATCACGTGTTCGGTGTAACGCTGTAATTCCGCTTGCCCGGCAAACATCTGCGACCAGCGATACGGTGCAAACGACAGGGAATACAGCGGCGACGGCACATCCACCGCTGCGCCGGGGTAGGTGTTCTGGCACCAAGTGCCGCCGAAAAAATCGCGTCGCTCCAGCATGCGAAAATCGTCGATCCCGGCCTTGAGCAAATTGACCGCCGCGCACTGGCCGCCAAAACCGCTGCCGATGATCAACACTTGATAACTGCGCATGGGCCTCCTTCTTATAGTTGTTTTTCCGTTTTGCTCCTTTCATGTATAGCCAAATATTCGGCCTGTAGGAGCTATCGAGTGAAACGAGGCTGCGATCTTTTGATTGTCAGAGCCAGGATCAAAAGATCGCAGCGTGCCGCAGCTCCTACAGGGAGTGTGTTGTTGCCGTTTTGTGGCCGCTGGCCGGTGATGGCTATTTAACGTTGCCCTGATAGACTCCCAGCACATCTATTCAACGCAGTGCGCAGGTTCCGTCGAGTCATCGAGGCCCTTATGGGAAACACCGGGGGAAAAGGACTTTCATTGGCCAGGAGGCTTTATACATCGCGCACCATTGGGCTGGCGCTGGGGCTTGTTTGCGTCAGTGTGGCGATGTATCCGCTTGATCCGCCGGCCTGGGTGTGGGCGGTGATGTTGATCAACGGGGCCGTCTGGCCGCATCTGGCGTTTCAATGGGCGCGACGCTCACCCACGCCGTATCACGCCGAACACCGTAATTTATTGATCGACGCCTTTTTCGGCGGCTTTTGGGTCGCGGCGATGCATTTCAATCCGCTGCCCAGCGCCACCACCGTTTCGATGATGGCCATGAACAACGTCGCCATCGGCGGGGTGCGTTTTCTGCTGGCAGGCCTGGCGGCGCAGATTCTCGGGGTTGGCGTTGGTCTTGTGGTGTTTGCCCCGGCATTTGTTGCTGTGACTTCTCCCACACAACTTTACGCCTGCTTGCCGCTGCTGATGCTGTATCCGCTAGCGTTGGGCTGGATCTGTTTCCGTCAGGCCTACACGCTGGGACAGCACAAACGCGAACTGCTGGCCCTGAGCCGCACCGACAGCCTTACCGGGCTGCTCAATCACGGCGCCTGGAAGGATCAACTGGACAGCATGTTTCAACGTTGCAAGCGGCAAACTCAGGGCGCGGCGATTGCCTTGATCGATATCGATCATTTCAAGTCGATCAACGACACCTACGGCCATGTGGCGGGGGATATTGTGTTGCGGCAGTTGAGCAAAATGCTCAAGCAGAACCTGCGCTCCACTGATGTCGCCGGGCGTTATGGCGGCGATGAGTTCTGTGTGATTCTTCCGGACTTGCCGCTGTTCAATGCCGCGCAGGCGATGGAGGCGTTGCGCGAGCGTTTCGCCACGATGGTTTATGAGCAGAATCCGGCGCTAAAGGTCAGTTTGAGTATCGGCCTGGCGGCGTACGACCCCGCGCATGCCGACGCGACCCGTTGGCTCAATGATGCCGATCAGGCGCTGTATGAAGCGAAGGCGGGCGGGCGCAATCGGGTGATCTGCAATTGCGATAGCAAACCGCGACACGAGTTGCTTGATTCGGTCTGATAGCTGCAGCGCATTACCCTTGTGGGAGCGGGCTTGCTCGCGAATGCGGTGGGTCAGACGCTCAAATTGTGCCTGACACGCCGCCTTCGCGAGCAGGCTCACTCCTACAGTTGACCGCATTCCAATGTGGGAGCGAGCCTGCTCGCGAAGGGGGCAGCGCTTTACTCTTTGACACTCATGTATTCCTTAGCCCACAGGATGTATTCCTCAGGCTGGGTATAGGTGTGCGTCAATTCGGTCGCGCTCAGATCCGATGCCTGAGTGAAAATCTGCCGCTGTTCGCGCAGGCTGTCGTACGTCGCTTTGATCGCCGCAAAGTACGCGCCATGACCGTCGATGGTCACGCGCACGCCGAGCTCGGCCAGACGCTTGTCGTCGCGCAGCGCCGGGTTGCCGTAGGTGACCAGCATCAGCGGCACGGTCAGGTGTTCGGCGATCTGTTCCAGTTGATCGAAGTCTTGAATGCCAACCATGCAGATGCCGTCAGCGCCCGCCGCTTGGTATTGCTTGGTGCGGCTGATGATTTCCTGGTTCGGCAGAATGCCGGCGTTGGTGCGGGCAATAATGGCCATTTCCGTGTCGACCCGGGCTTCCAGTGCCGCGCGGATCTTGCCGACGCCTTCGGCCACGGTGATCAGGTCGGTGGATTTGCGGCCGAATTGCGCGGGCAGCAAGGTGTCTTCGATGGTCAGGGCGGCGACGCCGGCGCGTTCCAGTTCAACGATGGTGCGCATCACGTTGAGGGCGTTGCCGTAGCCGTGGTCGGCGTCGGCGATTACCGGCAATTGCGCAACGCGGCCGATACGGGTGGCCTGCTCGGCGAACTCGCTGAGGGTGATCAGGGCAAAGTCAGGGGCACCGAGCACCTGCAACGAGGCCACGGAACCACCGAGAATCCCCACTTCAAAACCCAGGTCAGCGGCGATACGGGCCGACATCGGGTCGAACACCGATGCTGTGTGGTAGCAAGTGTCGGAGGCCAGCAACTGACGGAAGTTACGGCGCAAATCTTGATGAGAAAGCCTGGACATACGAGTTCCACCAATACAAAGGAATGGAAAGGCTTGAGCAAATGTGTCAACGCCGAAGGTTTAAAAGGCTATCACGCGAATGGGTCAAGGATCATGACGAATTTGCGCGGCTGGTCAGGCGGGGAGCCGTTTGCTGAAAGGTATCACCTGTTGGGAGGGGATTTGTCTGTGCTCAGGCAATTTCTGAAGTGAGGAGATTTTTTGAGGAGTGGAGATTACTGTGGCGAGGGGATTTAGCGAAACGTCGCACGGCCCGATCGGCTGCGAAGCAGTCGTAAGACCGGCAAATGCGGTATGTCTGGATAAATGAGGTGGCTGTTTTGGGGCCGCTTCGCAGCCCAGCGGGGATAAATCCCCTCGCCACAGGGGTCTCCTTGGCACATATACCACTATGGCGGATCGTCAGGCAGCGACAGCCTGCTGCTGTTGATTCGGCAGCATCACCGCGCGTACCGAATTGCCCGGTTGCAGTTGCAAACGTTGCGCCGTGAGGCGGTCGATCACCAGGCTGCTGCCGACGCGGCGACCACGGGCGACGGTGATGCGGCAGTTTTCCAGACGACGGTTGTGGATCAGCCACAACGGCGCCTGTTCGTCCGGCGTGCCAAGGCTCAAGGTCAGTTCCAGGCTGTCGCGCACGGTGCGGATGTTGCGGATCGGCGCCTCAATCACCGGGCCGCCGTCAAAAATGTCGATGTAACCTTTGTGCGCAAATCCTTCGGCTTGAAGAATCTTCAGTGCCGGCTCGGTATTCGGGTGCGCCTGACCGATTGCAGTCTGCGCCTGTTCGGTGAGCAGGCAGGTGTACAGCGGCTGACGCGGCATCAGTTCGGCGATGAAGGATTTGTTGCCCAGTCCGGACAAGTGGTCGGCATGGGTGAAATCCATCTGGAAAAAGTGTCGCCCCAAACTGTCCCAGAACGGCGAACAACCCTGCTCATCAGCGCTGCCGCGTAGTTCGGCGATCATCCTTTCGCCAAACAGATGCGGAAACTCGGCGACGAACAGCAAACGCCCCAACGACAACAGTCGTCCATTGCTGCCGGTGCGCTGATCATGGCGCAGGAACAGCGAACACAGCTCCGATTGCCCGGTCAGTTCGTTGTTGAGGAACAGCGTCGGAATCTGCCGCTGAATCCCCAGATCCGGTGCCGAACTCACAGTCAAACCAACGCGATAGTTGTACCAGGGCTCGCGCAAACCGACCGCGCCCGACATCGCGCTGACGCCGATCACCCGCTGGTCATCGTCTTCGAGCACGAACAGATAGTCGGCGTCGGCGCGTTCCACCTGTTCGGCGAACGCACGTTGTGCCCAGCGCACCCGGTGCGCCAGGCGATCTTCGTTGGCCGGCAGGGTGGTGAACCCCGGGCCGGCCTGTTGAACCAGCGTCATCAACGCAGGCAGGTCGCTGACTTTGACCGGGCGGACAATCATGCGGTAACTCCTTTTACGCGCCTGTTGGGGCGGTTCACAGGGCAATCAGCCGGATCGGGCTGCCTTCGCTCACGTTCAATGCGGCGCACAGGGCCGGGGTGAGGGCCAGTGGTTGCCCTGGCTGATAATCCAGTTCGGCGACAATCGCGCGGTAACCGTGCAGCGCGTCATTGCTCAGCAGATAACGGCCACGCGCATCGATCTGTGGTTGCGAATGGACTTGAGCGGTCTGGCTATGGGTGATCGAGCGAATGTTCGCTGTGCGCGCGTACAGCGTCGGGCCAGCGTCGAACAGGTCGATGTAGCTATTGGTTTCGAAGCCTTCGCGCTGAAGAATGTCGAAGGCTTCCTGACCGTCCGGGTGGATGCGACCGATACATTCCTGCGCCGCCAACGGCAGCATCGGCACGTAAATCGGGTATTGCGGCATCAGTTCGGCGAGAAAGCGCCGGCTCTGCAACCCGCACAGGCGCTCGGCTTCAACGTAGGGCAAGTCGAAAAAATGCTTGCCCAGTGCATCCCAGAATGGCGAGTTGCCGTCCGCATCGCTGTATCCGACGATTTCGGTAATCACTGCCTCGGCAAAACGTTGCGAATGAGCGGCGATAAACAGCAGCCGCGCTCGCGAGAGCAATTCAGAAAATGGCGTGCGCTCCAGCGCCGCGTCGATGTGGAAACCGCGCAGCAGGGTGTGATCGTTGAGGTCGTGGCACAGCGATAACGCCGGCACGCCGTGTTCGATGTTCAACTCGCGCGAGGCACTGGTGAAGTGGCGGTTGCGCAGGCTGTAGAACGGTTCATCAAAACCCGCCGTCGAGACAATCTCGGAGCAACCGACGAGGCGCCGGTTATCCATATCTTCGAGCACGAAAAAGTAATTCTCCGGGCCGTGCGCGCTCGCATCGCGCTCGAACGACGCACAGGACGCGGCGATTTTCTCGCGCAACCGTTCGCTGTCATCCGGCAGGGAGGTCACGCCCACCAGACTGTCGCGGGCCAATTGTTGCAACTGAGGCAGGTCGGTTATCTCGACTGGGCGTAAGACCAGCATGGATGTACTCCTGTATCAAAAGATTCGGCGAATTCGCCGAACCTGACTATCACTGTCGGTTTCCACGCGCGAAATCAGCGGTCGCCTGATTTGTTGTCAGACGCCGCCCTTTTTTATGTCAGCCATTGCTCGGATCGGGCAGTGCGGTGCTGGCGCCGAGCTTGTTGAGAAAGAACAGGTACACCAGCCCCAGCGCGATCCAGATCAGGCCGAGTTTTTGTGCATCGACGCCCATGTTGTACATGATGGCCGCGACGATGATGAAGCCGATCACCGGGCAGATCAGGTGGCGGATAACCTGGCCGGATTTCTGCCGACGCCAGTAGTAGTTGATCACCGTCAGGTGCAGCAGCATGAAACCGCTGAGTGCGCCGAAGTTGACCAGCGAGGTCAGGGTGTCGACCGAATTGATGAACAGGTAGCAGATCAGCAGCGACAGCACGGCCACGAGATAGATACTCAGGTACGGCGTGTTGTGTTTCGGGTGCACCTTGGCCAGCACTTTCGGCAGTTTGCCGTCGCGGGCCATGCCAAACAGCAGACGCGAGACGGCGGCTTGCGAGGTGATCGCTACAGCAACGCCCCACGCCAATGCAGTCGCTACGCCGGTGACGGTTGCCAGCCAGCTGCCAGCGGCGATTTCGGCGATTTCATAGAATGCGGTGTCGGCGGATTTGAAGCCCATGCCGGCTGCCAGATCGGTGGCAATCCAGGTTTGCGCGACGAAAATCACCCCCATCACGATCAGCGTGATCAGTGCGGCTTTGCCGACGCTTTTGCCCGGATCACCTTTGATTTCCTCGGCGAGCGTCGAGATCGCGTCGAAGCCGAGGAACGACAGCACGGCAATCGATACCGCTTGCATCAGCAGGGCGAAGTTGAAGCTTTCCGGGTTGTACAGCGGCGCCAGGGTCAGCTCGCCATTACCGCCACCGTTGTGCAGGGCCGTCCACGCGTAGAACAGGAAAATGCCCAGCACGACCAACTGCGCCAGCAGAAAAATGATGTTCATCCGCGCCGTGAAAGTGATGCCGCGCAGGTTGACGAAAGTCGCGCTGACCAGGAACGCCAGAATGAAGCCGACTTTCGGAATGTCCGGATACAAATGGTTGAGTGCCATCGCTGCGTACACATACAGCAGCGGTGGAATCAGTAGATAGTCGAGCAGCATCAGCCAGCCCGCGATGAAGCCGACGTGTTGATTGAGGCCGCGTTGCGCGTAGGAATACACCGAGCCGGCAATCGGAAACGCCTTGGCCATGCTGCCGTAGCTCAGCGCGGTGAACAGCATTGCCACCATGCCAATGATGTACGCCAGCGGCACCATCCCCGGTGCCTCGGCGTTAACGTAGCCGTACACGCCGAACGGGGCGATGGGGATCATGAAGATCATCCCGTACACCACCAGGTCGGTGAGCGTCAGGCTCCGTTTCAACTCTTGCTTGTAGCCGAATTCTTCAATTTCCATGAAGCGCAACTCCTTGTCAGCCAATCGGTCGTTTTAGTTGTTATGTCGGTCCATCGTTTACAGCTTCAGCGGTCTTTCGTTACAGCAATGGCGCGAGGTAGCCGGCCCAGCGCGATACGGCTTCGGGGCTGCGCAGCAAATCGTTGCGCACCTCGATCAGCACCGAGTCGAGGCCTCGCGCATCGCCGTGTACGGGCACGGTCATGTCACCCAGTGGATCAATCTTGTACGGCTGATTGCCCGCGACTTTCAGCGGATGTTCGCCGAGGCCATCGAGCAGACGTTGCGCGTACTCCTTTGCTTGACCGAACAGCACGCCGATTTCCAGTGGTCGTGGCTGGCCGTAATACACCGGGGTGAAACTGTGGATCCCCACCACGCGCACCGGTTGTCCTTGTGTAACGCGTTCATCGATCAGCGTCTGCAAACGCGCATGAAACGGCTTGAACAGTGTCTGACGCCGGTATTCGCGCGTGGCTTCGTCGAGCTCGCGGTTACCCGGAATCTGATAAATCTCGCTCTGTGCCGGAATGCTGTCCGGCGCATGGCGTGGGCGATTCAGGTCGATCAGCAACCGTGAATAGTTTGCGCTCAACAGCGTTGCGCCCAGTTGTTCCGACAATTGCTCGGCCAGTTGCAGTGCGCCAATGTCCCAGGCGATGTGTTCACGTGCGGCGGCATCATCCAGGCCCAGATTGTTCAGGGCTTCGGGGATGTAGCGGCTGGCGTGCTCGCACACCAGAATCAAAGGATGCGTCGAGTCGGCGCGGCTCAGGTTGTAGACCGGTCGGGTAAACAACCCCAGCTCGGCGGATTCAGTACAGGCGTGCATAGTGCTCACACAGGTCAGCGGGCGAGAGCTGTTCCGTCAGCGCCAGTTCCTCGGTTTTAAGGGCGTGGTATGTGTCGAGTAACGGCTTTGGCAGCCATACGTTGAAAGCTGCACTGTCGCGCAGGCAATCCAGTGCCTGGGCCAGCGAGGCGGGCAGGGCGACAATGCCCCTTGCCTTGCGTTGCTCGTCGTTGAGTGAATCGGGAATTTCGTCGGTGATCGCGTTCAGCGCCAGACGCTGTTCGATGCCCAAACGTCCGGCGATCAACAAAGCGGCCATCGCCAGATGCGGCGAGGCAGTGGCGTCCATGGCGCGGAATTCGAGGTTGAACTGGTGGGCCACGGATTTGCCGCCGAGAGTCACGGTCGGGCAGATGCGCAACGCCGCTTCACGGTTTTGTTGGCCGAGGCAGGCATAGGACGCGCTCCAGTGATGTGGCTGCAAACGCTCATACGAAACCGGCGTTGGCGCGGTGAACGCACACAGCGCTGGCAAGTAGTGCAGGATTCCTGCGGCCCAATGCTGACCGATGCTCGACAGACCGTTGCTGGTGCCCGCGTCGTACAGCATCGGCTGGCCGCCCAGATCGAGCAGGCTGACATGCAGATGCACACCGTTGCACACCGCTTCCGCCGCAGTTTTCGGCGCGAAACTCAGGTCGAGGCCCATTTGCCGGGCGATCTCCCGGGTGATCTCGCGCACGTTGACCGCGCGGTCTGCGGCCGCTACGCCGAGTGTCGGACGGCAGGTGATTTCGTATTGATGCTTGCCGTATTCGGGCAGGAACATTTCCGGCTCGACACCGCCTGCACGCAGGGCGCTAAGCAACCAGCCACCGAATTCGGCACCTTGACGCTGGGCTTCGAGGGAGAACGCCAAGTGTTCGGCTACACCTGCGTGAAGGTTGAATTCGTGTTCAAACGCGGCGTTGACCTGCAAGCCCAACTCATCGCGATAACGTTCGATTTCATCGCGCAATAATGTGCGCGGGCAGGCGCCCCACGGGCGGCCATCGGTTTCGCGGATATCGCCGTGAATGAAGTCCAGCGCTGGCGCACTCGCGTCCGGGCCATTGCTGACGGTGACGCGGCTGCTCAGATCCGGGATCAGCCGCAAGTCGCCATAAGCGCCCCATGGATTGGTCGAGGCGATGATGTCCTGTGGCGTCAACGCACTGTTGGCCGGCACCCAGCCGCAACCCGCCGCTTGATAATGCTCAAGCTCATCGGTGGGGAACGAGCGGCCACGGGTGATGCCGATCAAGTCAGTGGTGACGATGGTGGTCATCGGCAGCGGCGTCAGGCGCGCACTCATGGCTGCATCTCCTGCAACCGGCCGAGTACGGTTTGGGTGTCGGTGATCCAGCAATAACCTTTGATCGCGTTCAGGCAGGCGTTGTGCCGTTCGGCGCTGTAAGTGGCGCAGGCATCTTCGACCAGCGTCACCAGATAACCGCGATCGGCAGCATCGCGCACGGCCATGTCGACGCATTGATCGGTGACAATGCCGGCGATGATCAGGTGACGGGTTTCGAGGTTGCGCAGCACGTAGTCGATGTTGGTCGAGTTGAACACGCCGGACGAAGTTTTCGGCAGAACGATTTCGTTTTCTACCGGCGTCAGGTCTTCGATGATCCGCGCCTGCACGCTGCCCTTGGGCAGGTGCATGTCCGAAAGTTTGTGGTCGAGCGAACGGTCGCGACCATCGGCGGTGAGGCTTTCGATAATAGTGTGCAGCACGTTCTGCCGCGCTTCGCGAAAGGCACTGAGCAAGCGCCGTTGATTGGGCACCACCTGCATATGCGTACGGGTCAGGAAGTACTCGGCGTCCGGATCGTTGAGGTGCGGATCGAACTGCGGTTCGAGCCAGGCACGCTGCATGTCCACCAGCAACAGCGCGGTGTGGTCGGTGACAAACGGCAAGTCCCGCGGCGAGCGGTGGGGAAGGCTGAACATCCTTATTTATCCTCCAGCAAGTGGGTGGCGAAGTCGTTGCGCAAAGCGTCGATGCCGTCCAGGCGATCGGCGAGGTTGTCAGTGCGCAAGGTCAGGCAGGCGATCAGCGCTTCGACCTGGGCCAGCGCCGGCACCATGGTGTCGAACGGCGAGGCTGATTCGACCGGGGCGCTGATGATCAAGTCGGCCAGTTCGCGCAGCGGCGAGGCATAAATGTCGGTGAACAGCACCACCCGCGCGTTGTTGGTTTTCGCGGCGGTGGCCACGCGCAGCGCTTGCGTCTGATAGCGGCGATAGTCAAAGAGCAGGACGACGTCCTGACGTTGCAGGTCGAACAGCCTGTCGGGCAATTGCGCGTTGTCTTCCAGCGCAAAGCAGCCGGGGCGCAGCAAACGCAAGTGATTGAGCAGGTAAGTCGCCATCAGGCTGCTGAAACGGCCGCCAAAGCAATACACCTGATGCCGCGCGTCGAGCAGCCAGTCGGTCAGGATGCGCACGTCTTCGGGTTGGGTCAGCGATTGGGTTTCGACCAGCAAACGATGACTGTCGGCCAGGTAATGGCTCCAGGCGTCGTCCTTGTTTTGCTGTGCGCGAGGCTGCAACAGCGTGCGCGGTGAGCGCAGGCGATGATCCATGTCGCTGAGAAGGGCATCTTGGAATTCGGCGTAACTGCCAAACCCGAGTTTTTTCACCAGACGGACGATGGTCGGATCACTGACGCCGGCATGATCGGCCAGACGTGCCATCGGCCCCAGACCATTGCGCGGGTACTGATCGAGCAAGGCGCGAACGACTTTGCGCTCCGACGGCGTAAGATCCAGGCCGGGATCGGTGATCAGGTCTCTGAGAGGGGGCATCCGGGCTCCTGCTGGATGGGTTTGTCGAATTTGCTTCACAATTCGCCAAAACAGTATTTATGTAACTGAGGTTACATGTCTAGCGAATTTTTCGTGGGTTGGCCAAGCTGTGAAACAGCTACGAAACGCCCGTGTAACAGGGTCTACGCGGTGGTCGACTAGGCTTGTAGTCCATTGCCCATTGTTGTGTCAGACATTACCGATATTTGCTGACGCGGATCGTCACTGCCTGAACAGCGAGTTGCCCGCTAAGCCCCTGTTTACGGCACAATTGCCGCCCGCGAAGATTGCATTAGTCCATTTCAGACCCTGCGAGTGAGTGATCCCCTGTGCAAACCACCCGGTTGACTCTGATTTGCCATGCTCGAACCGTCGCACAGAAATTGGCGTGTTTTCCTACAAACGAGCCTGTTGAAAATCCGCTAGCGGCGTCCGACTTGCTGGCTGATCGATATGCCACGGCGTCCCGTGTGCTGTGTGGCCCGGAATTGCGTACACAACAGACCGCTGCGTGGTTTGGCGCAAACGCGCAGATCGACGAGGCACTGCGCGATTGCGATTGGGGTCGCTGGCACGGGCAGTCGATCAAGGATCTGCAACATAAGGAAGGCGAAGCGCTGCAAACCTGGCTGGCAGACCCGCACGCCGCACCGCATGGCGGCGAATCGGTGGTTGAGGTCTCTGCGCGCGTGGCGAAATGGCTGGACGAATTGAAAGCGACGCCTGGCCATATCGTCGCGGTGACTCACCCCTACATCGTGCGCGCGGCGCTGATGCAGGTGGTGCAGGGCGCAGCCTTCAACGCGATAGACGTCGAACCGCTGGCGGCGGTCGAATTACGATTTAACGGTATCTGGCGTTTGCGTTTGCCGGGTATCGATCTTGAGGAAAGATTTTGATGAAACAACTATTGGTCATCGGCATCGGCGCCGGCAATCCCGACTACATCACCATGCAAGCGGTGAAAGCGCTGAATCAGGTCGACGTGTTCTTCCTGATGGACAAGGGCCAGAGCAAGGACAAGCTGATCGACCTGCGCCGGGAGATCTGCGATCGCTATATCACCGATCCCGACTACCGCTTCGCCGAAGCGCATTGCCCGGAACGCGAGCGTGGCGACGTCGATTACACCTCGGCGGTGGTGGATTTGAACCAGGCCAAGCAGCAGACCTTCGAGCGGATGATCAACGAAGAATTATCCGACGGCCAATGTGGTGGTTTCCTCGTCTGGGGCGACCCGGCGTTGTACGACAGCACCGTGCGTATTCTGCAATCGATTCTGGCCGAGGGCCGCTGCGAGTTCGAGTTTGAGGTGATTCCGGGGATCACCAGCGTTCAGGCGCTGGCGGCGCAGCACAAAGTGCCGTTGAACACCATCGGGCGCTCCATCGAAATCACCACGGGCCGGCGTTTGGCGGCGGGGAAGGTGAGTGACACGGACAGTCTGGTGGTGATGCTTGATGCGGAAGATTCCTACCATCATGTGGCGGATCCACAGATGCAGATTTACTGGGGCGCTTATCTGGGCACGCCGGATGAGATTTTGATCAGCGGCAAGTTGGGGGAAGTGGCTGACGAGATAGAGCGGGTGCGCAAGGCGGCGCGGGCTGAGCATGGGTGGATTATGGATACCTATTTGTTGCGCAAGCCTTAGGTCTTCGCTGGTCGGGCGGGCCTCTTCGCGAGCAAGGCTTGCCCGCGAAGGCATATTCAAAAACACCTCAAGAACTGGCATTGACCCCACGCCCAAACCGCTCCCGATACACCGACGGCGGCACCCCGACCACGCTGCGAAACGCCACCCGAAAGCTCTCCACCGAGCGATACCCGCAGCGCAACGCAATCTGATCGGTATTGTGCGGCGTACTCTCAAGCAACTCCCGCGCCCGCGCCAGCCGTTCATGCTGCAACCACGCCTTCGGCGACTGCCCACTGGCCTCGGTAAAACGCCGCAGAAACGTGCGCTCACTCATCGCCGCCTCGCTGGCCAGATCACGCACTTCCAGCGGCTCATGCAAACGCTCGCGCGCCCATTGCATCACCCGTGACAAATCATTGCGCGGCGTTGCGCTGACCGGCGTTGGAATGAATTGCGCCTGACCGCCGGTGCGCTGCGGCGACATCACCAGTCTTCTTGCCACCGAATTGGCGACCTGAGTGCCAAAGTCCCGCGCCACCAGATGCAGGCAGGCATCGATTCCCGCTGCACTGCCCGCCGAGGTGATCAACTGACCGGAGTCGACGTAAAGCACATCCGGATCGACCTCAATAGCCGGAAAGCGCTGCGCCAGTTCCGTGGTGTAGCGCCAATGCGTGGTGGCGCCGTGGCCATCGAGCAAGCCAGTGGCCGCCAGCACAAACACGCCGGAACAGATCGACAGCAGTCGCGCACCGCGTGCGTGAGCCTGACGCAACGCCTCGATCAGGGCCGGCGGCACCGCTGCATTGCGGTCGCGCCAACCGGGAATGATGATGGTGCGCGCCTCGGCGAGCAGTTCCAGGCCACCATCGGCCAGCACTTGAATCCCGCCCATCGCACGCATCGGGCCTTGATCGACGGCGGCAATCGCGTGTTCGTACCACGGGAAATCGAACTCCGGCCGCGCCAGTCCGAAAATCTCCACGGCGATGCCGAACTCGAAGGTACAGAGGCCGTCGTAGGCCAGAATCGCGACCAGTCCTGGTGAAGTAGGCATTTGGCGGAAAATTCCCGGTGAGTGTCTTGTGCGCCACTGTAGCGATTTGCGCCGGCTCGATAAAGTCTGTTCACACCCCATCAGACGTAGGAGCAATACCCATGACCAGCCTGGTTCGCGATATTCCTGCCGCACCGTCGGCGATTGCCTTGATGCACTTCAGCAACCGTCTGACCTTCGAAACCGATTGTTCCGACGTGTTCAGTAGCCAAGAGGCGGGGGAGATCGATTTTGTGCTGGTCGACGTGCGTGGGCCGCTGGCCTTTGAGCGCGGGCATGTGCCGGGCGCGATCAACATTCCGACACGGCTGCTGACGGCTCAGGGTTTGGCGGGCTACCCGAGCAACACATTGTTTGTGGTGTATTGCGCCGGCCCGCATTGCAACGGCGCCAATAAGGCTGCGGTGAAACTGGCGGCGTTGGGTTATCCGGTCAAGGAAATGATCGGCGGCGTGACGGGTTGGCTGGATGAAGGGTTTGCACTAAGCGTGGCGCACCCCGCCAACACCCCCATCAACTGCGCCTGCTAAATCATCCAATGTAGGAGCTGCCGAAGGCTGCGATCTTTTGATCCTGCTTCTAAAAAAACCAGATCAAAAGATCGCAGCCTGCGGCAGCTCCTACACGGGGATTTGTGAAATTTCTGCTCCGAAAAAGGACTTGTCCTACAGCCTCCGCACCACGACGGCGCAGCCTTTGACCTCGGTCAATCGACTCGCCGATCTTCTGTAAGTATTTGTCGCTTAAACACAATTTACCCTGTGCGCGCCGCCATAGACTGCCGGCCTCTTCGGTTTTTGCTGCTAAATGGCCATGACCGAACGCTGAATCGAAAGCTGCCAATAAAAGCCTCCGCACACAGGAGTTATAAATGAAGAAGCTAGTGATGTTCGGTGCCCTGGCACTGTCGATGTTGTCCCTGACCGCTGTGGCCGAAGACGCCAAACCGATCCGCATCGGTATCGAAGCCGGTTACCCGCCATTCTCGATGAAAACCCCTGACGGCAAACTCACCGGTTTCGACGTGGACATCGGCGATGCGCTGTGCGCGCAGATGAAAGTCAAATGTACCTGGGTCGAGCAAGAGTTCGATGGCCTGATCCCGGCGCTGAAAGTGAAGAAGATTGACGCGATTCTGTCGTCGATGACCATCACCGACGACCGCAAGAAGAATGTCGATTTCACCATCAAGTACTACCACACCCCGGCCCGCTTCGTGATGAAGGCCGGCTCCGGTGTCAAAGATCCGCTGACTGAACTCAAAGGCAAGAAAGTCGGCGTGCTGCGTGCCAGCACCCATGACCGTTACGCCACTGAAGTGCTGGTGCCAGCCGGGATCGACCTGGTGCGTTACGGCTCGCAGCAGGAAGCCAACCTCGACATCGTTTCTGGTCGTCTTGACGCGATGCTGGCCGACTCGGTCAACCTCAGCGACGGTTTCCTGAAAACCGACGCCGGCAAAGGTTTTGAATTCGTTGGCCCGACCTACGAAGACGCCAAGTACTTCGGCGGCGGCGCTGGCATTGCCGTGCGCAAGGGCGATACCGCCCTGGCTGAGCAGTTCAACAAAGCCATCACCGAAATCCGCGCCAATGGCGAATACAAGAAAGTCCAGGACAAGTACTTCGACTTTGATGTTTACGGTCATTAATACGCCGTAAGAAAAAAGTGGCCCCGTTTGCGCGGTGGCCACTTTTTTTGCGCCCATGATTTATCCTGCACCACACATTTCTAATGTAGGAGCTGCCGCAGGCTGCGATCTTTTGATCTTGTTTTTGAGTGTCAAGATCAAAAGATCGCAGCCTGCGGCAGCTCCTACAGAAACATCGGAGTTTTCCTATGCAACGCATCGACCATGTTCTGCCCTGGAGCCACTTGGGCAGCGAGCGCTCCCTCAGCGTGTTTCGCTACGGCGCCGGCACCCGCAAGGTGTACATCCAGGCCAGCCTGCACGCCGATGAACTGCCAGGCATGCGCACCGCGTGGGAACTCAAGCAACGCCTCAATGAACTTGAACAGCAAGGTCGACTGCAAGGCGTGATCGAACTGGTGCCGGTGGCCAACCCGATCGGGCTCGATCAGCATCTGCAAGGCAATCACATGGGCCGCTTCGAACTGGGCAGCGGCAAGAATTTCAACCGCGCGTTCGTTGAACTGAGCGCGCCGGTCGCGGCATTGATCGGCGAGCGTCTGGGCGCCGATGCCGAGGCCAACATCGCGCTGATCCGTCAGACAATGCTCCAGGTGTTCGATGACCTGCCAGCCCCGGCTTCGCAACTGGAAGCGATGCACCGCTTGCTGCTGCGTCACGCTTGCGATGCCGACATCACCCTCGATCTGCATTGTGATTTCGACGCGGCGATTCACCTATATGCGTTGCCGCAACACTGGCCGCAGTGGCAATCGCTGGCCGCTCGTTTGAAGGCTGGCGTAGCGTTGTTGTGTGAGGACTCGGGCGGCAGTTCGTTTGACGAATCCTGTTCGACGCCGTGGTTGCGCTTGGCCCGGGCCTTCCCGGACGCGGCGATTCCCGCTGCGAACCTTGCGACCACGCTGGAGCTGGGCAGCATGGGCGACACCCGAGTCGATCAGGCCCAGACCAATTGCGAGGCGATTCTGGGTTTCCTCGCCGAGCAGGGTTTCATCAGCGGCGAATGGCCGGCCGCGCCGAGCGAGTGTTGCGAAGGCCTGCCGTTTGAAGGCACCGAATATCTGTTCGCGCCGCATCACGGTGTGGTGAGTTTCCTGCGCAATGCGGGTGAATGGGTGGAGAAGGGCGATGCGCTGTTTGAGGTGGTGGATCCGTTGCAGGATCGCGTGACCACCGTGTGCGCCGGCACCAGTGGCGTGTTGTTTGCGATTGATCGCGGGCGTTATACGGAGCCTGGGATCTGGCAGGCGAAAGTGGCGGGGCGGGTAGCGTTTCGTACCGGGAAGCTGACTAACGACTGAAGGTCATCGGTAAATCTTCTGGCCTCATCGCGAGCAGGCTCACTCCTACATTTGGAATGCGTCCCCCCTGTAGGAGTGAGCCTGCTCGCGAAGGCGCCATCAGCAACACTACTGCATTTGGATCCTCACCGAGGAATGTTAGGCTCCCCCCCGAACCCGACACTCTGTGAAGGAAGGCTCTATGTTGAAGGCGTTTGCTCTGTTGACTCTCTTGGTGTCCACCGCCGTTCAGGCTCAAACCTCGCTGCAATCCGATCTGCCGCTCAAGTACATCGAACAGGTTCACGCCGACGCCGAGTCGCGTCCGCTGGTGATTTTCCTGCACGGTTACGGCAGTAACGAAGCTGATCTGATCGGCATGAAATTCCAGCTGCCAGCGCAGTACAACTACCTGTCAGTGCAGGCACCGTTGTCGTTGGGCGAAGGACGTTATCAATGGTTTCGCAAGAAAGGCGAAGGTGCCTACAACGGCGAGACCGATGATCTGAAGGTCAGCGGCCAGAAACTGCGGGATTTTGTCGCGCAAGCGGCGAAGAAGTATCACACCACCCCGGACAAGGTGTACCTGATCGGTTTCAGTCAGGGCGCGATGATGACCTACGAAGTGGGCTTGCGACCGCCGGCAGCTGTTGGCGGTATCGCGGCGTTGAGCGGGCGCTTGTTGCCGGTGTTGAAAGCGGAGCTCAAAGCCGAACAACAGCCGCTGCCGCTGAGCATCTTCATCGGCCACGGTACTGCCGATGATCGAGTGCCGTACCACGACGGCACCGAAGCCAAAGCCATGCTGGAGAAGCTCGACTACAAACCACAATTTCACGCCTATCCCGGCGTTGGCCACAGCATCAGTGCGGCCGAACTGCGGGATCTGAACGGCTGGTTGCAGCAGCTCAATCCTTGAGGATGGTTTTGATCAGCTTGTCGTGGCCGGCCTTGTCGCTGACCCGGGAAATCACCTGAACCAGCGCCATGTGCGTGCCGGAGCCGGCCATCAACGTAGTGTTGAGGGTCTGGCCGCCGCCCTGAGTGGCGGTGCTGTCGACCTGGCGCAGGCCAAGGCCGGTGCCTTTCTGCGTCAGACTTTTCTCGCTGAGCTTGTTGAAGTCCGGCAGCGCCTTACGCTGAGCGTCGATGAAGTCCGACACGGTGCCGTCGAGGAACGCACTGTCGTTGTCCTTGACGTTGTTGCCTTCGGGAATCACGTTCTCGGCGGCGATGACCACGGTTTTGGTGGTCTGGTTGGTGTACATCGTGCCTTTGGCGCCTGTCGGGCCGGCCGGTAGCGGGTCGGCCACGAAGCCTTTGGGCAGGACGAAGGTGAACTTGCCATCGAGCATCGAGACCTTCTCGGCGCTGGCGGTTTCTTTGGCCTTGGCCGCTTGAGCGTTGATGGCGCCGAGGCCGGCGACTGCCGCGAGTAAAAGGACAACGGCTTTTTTGCTCAACAGTGACATTCGAATCTCCAAGGGATGGTCGCGCTTAAGCGGGCGATCATCCCATGCAGAGGCCTGGCACTCCAGCCCGGCTCGTCTGAACCCGCCTCCTGAGGTCGGGTATGCACCTTGTGGCGAGGGGATTTATCCCCGCTGGCGTGCGCAGCGCGCCCATCTTTTTTACGACTGCTGCGCAGCCGAACGGGGGATAAATCCCCTCACCACAGGGACAGTTTCAACTTTGAGGTTGGGGCGTTTTAGAGGGAGGCGGTTTTGCCAGCAGCTTGCGGGTAACGCCAAGCATCGCCACCGAAACCGCCACACCCACTGCAAACCCACTCAAGCCCATGCTCGGCAACGTCAGCGCCGACACCAGACAAAACGCTGAAAACGAATACATCCCCGTCGCCGTCGCCCGCAGCAACGCCGCTGTAAACACCGGCCCACGCGTCTGCTGGGAAAACACCGCCATCACACTGCCAAGCACCGGGAACACCGCGAGCAAACCGCTCCAGCGTTCACCCACGGTGCTGGCAAGCATCGTCACCACCAGCGTCAACGCCGCGCCGGCAATCATCCGCCAGATCAATTTGTCTGACTTCGGTGCCGTACCGTTCAGCACAGGCTGCGCGTCAGGAAACAAATAAGGCGAGGCGAGCAGGGCAACCGCCGCCGCCACCATCGAGAACGGCAGCGACGGCGGAATCAGCGACAGCACCAGCGCCAACACTGCCCAGACCGTCATCGATATCGCCAGCGCCCACGGCCAGTTCGCTCGTTGCGCGACCTGCGCATAGGTAATGCAGAAAGCGATCATCGCGAACATTGCCGACAACGCCGCCACCGCCGAATGTGCGGCAAATTGCGGCCCCTGTTCGATGGCGAGGAAAAACAGAATCGGCCCGACCACCACCGGCAACCCCGACAGCCACCCGGCCACGCTCGGCCCCCAGTGCTTGCCCGCCAAAGAAATCAGCAAGAGAAAACCGGGAATCAGCAGCAGTTTGAGGATCAGCACGCAGGTGGCTCCGTCGAGTGAGAGACGCTCACGTTAGCATCGACGAACGCGGATTGCTGCATCGTTGTACAAAAATTGTATACAAAGTGCTTGAGCGGATAGCCGACTATGCTCTGGTTATCAGAGCTTGCCGGAGTCGATGCCGCGATGAACAGGACACCGAAGGTGTTACGTGGATGCTGCGGCATAGGCTTGTGGGCCTTGTTGCTCACGCCGACCTGGGCCAATTGGCAGGACGCCGTGCCCGGTGCGCAAATCATCGGCACCGGTGATTTCAGTGTGTTCGGTTTCGATGTCTACAACGCGCGATTGTGGAGTGCCGCGCGACCGCTGGCGGACGGTCAACCCTTCGCGCTGGAGCTGATCTACCGCCGCACCATCTCTCGGGATGATCTGGTCAAGGCCAGTGTCGACGAAATCAAACGTCTCGGAGGGCACCGTGTCAGCCCGGCGCAGCTTGCCGGTTGGCAGATTCAGATGCAGCAATCCTTCGTCGATGTGCAGGCCGGCACGCGGATCACTGGTGTGTACTTGCCGGGGCAGGGCGCGCGGTTTTTTGTCGGGCAACAGTTGCAGCATGAGATCGATGATCCGCAGTTCGCCCGGGCGTTTTTCGACATCTGGCTGGATCCGCGCACACGCAGTCCCGAATTGCGCGAGCAGTTGTTGGGCGTGGGTCGATGAAGATCAAAAGATCGCACCTGTAGGAGCTGCCGAAGGCTGCGATCTTTTGATCTTCAACGTAACCGCTGAAACGTCTAAGCTGCGTCTTTCCGACTTGTTTCTGGATGTGTGCGTGAAATTCAGTTTGCCCAAAATCGCCACCGCGCCGTTTTGCCCGCCGGAAGTGGCCGGCAGTGTCGCGGTCGACCCCAACGCCCCCTTCTTCAAACGCGTACTGCGTTTCGCCGGCCCCGGTCTATTGGTGTCGATCGGCTACATGGATCCGGGCAACTGGGCGACTGCGATCGAAGCCGGTTCGCGCTTCGGCTACAGCCTGTTGTTCGTGGTGTTGCTGGCGAGTCTGGCGGGCATGGTTGTGCAATGTTTGTGTTCGCGGCTGGGCATCGCCACCGGCCGCGATCTGGCGCAGTTGTCCCGCGAACGCTACAGCACACCGACCGCGCGCTTGCAGTGGATATTGGCGGAGATTTCTATCATCGCCACCGACCTCGCCGAAGTGCTCGGATGCGCACTGGCGTTTCACCTGCTGCTCGGTTGTTCGCTGACCTTCGGCATCGCCCTGACCGCGTTCGACACGCTGCTGGTGCTGGCCCTGCAGAACCGTGGTTTCCGCCGACTGGAAGCGATCATGCTGGTGTTGGTCGCCACTATCGGCGTGTGTTTCTTCGTTGAGCTGGTGCTAATCAAACCGTACTGGCCTGACGTTTTCCAAGGCTTCAAACCGTCGCTGTCGGCGATCAGTGATGCAGCGCCGCTGTACCTGGCGATCGGCATACTCGGCGCAACGGTGATGCCGCATAACCTCTACCTGCACACTTCGATCGTGCAGACGCGGATGATCGCCAAGGATCTGGCGAGCAAGCAGGACGCGGTGAAACTGGCGCGCATCGACACCATTGGTTCGCTGGCGCTTGCGTTGCTGGTCAACGCGGCGATTCTGATTCTCGCGGCTGCGGCGTTTCACCAGTCCGGGCATACCGACGTGGTCGACATTCAGGACGCCTATCACTTGCTCGACCCGCTGGTCGGTGGCGCGCTGGCCAGCGTGTTATTCGGCGTGGCGTTGCTGGCGTCCGGGCAGAGTTCGACATTCACCGGCACTATCGCCGGGCAGGTGATCATGGAGGGTTATCTCAATCTGCGGATTCCGTGCTGGCAGCGGCGCTTGATCACGCGCGGGCTGGCGCTGATTCCGGCGTTTATCGGCGTGTGGTTGATGGGCGATAACGCGGTGGGGAAACTGTTGGTGATGAGTCAGGTGGTGCTGAGTTTGCAGCTGCCGTTTGCGCTGTATCCGCTGATTCGCATGACCAATGACAAACAGCTGATGGGGCCGTTTGTGAATCGGTGGCCGACAAGGGTGTTGGCGTGGGGAGTGTTTGTGGTGATCAGTGGGGCGAATGCCTGGTTGATCTTGCAATTGGCTGGCTGAGGTTTTGTGGTGTCAGGGCTGGCCCCATCGCGAGCAGGCTCACTCCTACAGGATCGGGTTCACAAATCCCTTGTAGGAGTGAGCCTGCTCGCGATGGCGTCAAAACATTCAACAAACATTTCGAACAGACAAAAAAAGACCCGGTGCAACCAAAGCCGCACCGGGTTTTTGTTGCCAGCAACCAACGGATGTCGTGGATCCGCCGCCTGCCGTTGAACTCTTGCTTACGCGCGTTCCAGCGCCAGCGCCACGCCTTGACCGCCGCCAATGCACAAGGTCGCCAGACCCTTTTTCGCATCACGCTTGATCATTTCATGCAGCAGCGTCACCAGCACGCGGCAGCCCGATGCACCGATCGGGTGGCCCAGCGCAATAGCGCCGCCGTTGACGTTGACCTTGCTCAGATCCCATTGCAGATCCTTGGCCACCGCCAGCGATTGTGCAGCGAACGCTTCGTTGGCCTCGATCAGGTCGAGCTGGTCGATGTTCCAGCCAGCCTTGTCCAGGCAGCGGCGAGTCGCCGATACCGGGCCGATGCCCATGATCGCCGGGTCAACGCCGGCGTTGGCGTAAGCGGCGATTTTCGCCAGCACCGGCAAACCGAGGGCTTTGGCTTTTTCCGCGCTCATCAGGATCACAGCGGCAGCACCGTCGTTCAGCGACGAAGCGTTGCCGGCGGTGACACTGCCGTCCTTTTTGAACGCCGGACGCAGTTTCGCCAGCGATTCAGCGGTGGTGTCGCCGCGTGGCTGCTCGTCGACCTTGAACGCCAGCGGATCGCCTTTGCGCTGTGGAATCAGGATCGGCGTGATTTCCTCGACAAAGCGACCGGCCTCAATGGCGGCGGCAGCTTTCTGCTGGGACGCGGCAGCAAAGGCGTCTTGCTGCTCGCGGCTGATCTCGTATTTGTCGACGAGGTTCTCGGCAGTGATGCCCATGTGGTAATCGTTGAACGCATCCCACAGACCATCGCTGATCATGGTGTCGACGATTTGCGCGTGGCCCATGCGCAGACCGGTGCGGGCGCCCGGCATTACATAGTTGGACAGGCTCATGTTTTCCTGGCCGCCAGCGATGATCACGTCCGCGTCGCCGCAACGGATTGCCTGCGCGCCCAAATGCAGCGCCTTGAGGCCAGAGCCACAGACTTTGTTCAGGGTCAGCGCCGGTACCGCGTGCGGCAGGCCAGCCTTGATCGCCGACTGACGCGCCGGGTTTTGACCTGCGCCGGCGGTCAACACCTGGCCCATGATCACTTCATCAACCTGTGCACCGTCCAGACCGGTTTGTTCGAGCAACTGGCGAATCACCGCCGCGCCCAGATCCACCGCAGAAACGCTGGCCAGGGCACCCTGGAAACTGCCGATCGCGGTACGCGTGGCGGCAACAATGACGACGTCTTGCATTTTCGAATTCCTCACTCGGCAGCGAACTGCATTTCCGGTACGTGATCCGGGACGATCAGTTTACCAGCGGTTTT
>Ga0160457_1000295_pt1 | contig 31057 bp, 29 predicted proteins | sample HID1972M_E6MG_FD_108242 | JGI IMG/M metagenome (GOLD analysis project Ga0160457, IMG submission 108242) | Enriched pill bug-associated microbial communities from UW Madison campus, WI, USA - HID1972M_E6 MG | ecosystem: Host-associated > Arthropoda: Insects > Digestive system > Unclassified ... | reverse complement strand
CCCGAACGGACCCCTCGCCCTACATCCCCGTCCGCCTGACCCCCGCCCAACGCCCCGCCCGCCCGACCCCCCGCCGCCACCGCCGCGGGCGCATCAGCCAGAAGACTTTGATCCCTGTGAGGGCTCAAAGTCTTCACGCTGAGCGTGAGCCCGGGGTTGGGCGGGTGGGGATGGGTCGGGGTGCTGGTTAGGGTGGGGGCGTGACCGGCTCTCTCGCGCTCCAGGTGTCCGACGTCGGCTCGACGGGCCCGCGCATCGTCTTCCTGCACGGGCTCTTCGGCCAGGGCAAGAACTTCTCCACGATCGCGCGCGCGCTCGAGCCGCAGTGGCGCTCGCTCCTCGTCGACCTGCCCAACCACGGCGCCTCGCCCTGGACCGAGCACGTCGACTACACCGAGATGGCCGACGCCGTCGCCGCCACGCTGCGCACCCACGGCACCGAGACGGGGTCCGACGGCGAACACCGGCCCGACGGCGGCACCCAGCCCGGCGGCGGTACACAGCCCGACGGCGCACGCCGCAACGACCCGGTGCACGTGGTCGGACACTCGATGGGTGGCAAGGTCGCGATGCTGCTCGCGCTGCGGCACCCGGAGCTCGTGGACCGGCTCGTCGTCGTCGACATCGCGCCGGGCGCCGCAGGCGAGACTAGCGAGTTCGAGCACCTCCTCGACTCGCTCGCCGGCCTCGACCTCGAGGCGGTGTCGAGCCGCGCGGGCGCGGACGCCGCCCTCGCCGCTCCCATCCCCAACCCGACCGTGCGCGGCTTCCTGCTGCAGAACCTGCGCCGGGACGAGGACGGCGGCTGGCGCTGGCGCGCGAACCTCGACCTGCTGCGCGCGGAGCTCGACGTCGTCGCCGGCTTCCCCGACCCGGGTGACACGACCTTCGACGGTGCGGCGCAGTTTGACGGCCCGGTGCTGTGGGTCGCGGGGGAGCGCTCGGACTACATCCGCCCCGAGTACGCGCCGGCGATGCGCGCGCTCTTCCCGCGCGTGCGCCAGCTCACGGTCAAGGGGGCGGGGCACTGGGTGCACTCCGAGCAGCCCGAGGTGTTCACGCAGGCGCTGCGGGTCTTCCTCGGCGCCGCAGACGGCTGACGAGCACGTGCCACGGCGGCCCGCGGTGCGCCGTCGTCGGCCACGAACCGCACGCCGCGCTCCACACCGCGGAACGGTCGACGCCGACGGCGCCGCTTCTTGCTAACCTGAACCCCGTCGCAACTGGCGCAACGGGTGGGTCACCACCGGGGAGCGACGTAAGCAGACTTCGGGTCGGACGCCTGGGCCCAGGGGTCGCCACACCAGCGGTGTGGGTGGCCGATGCGTCATGCGTGGCCGCGCCACCGCGCCGACCCGCAAGGAGAAGCCATGAGCGACCAGCACCCCGACTTCCTCGACGTCCCCCTCGGCGAGCTCGACCCCGAGATCGCCGCCGTCCTCGACGGTGAGCTCGCGCGTCAGCAAGGCACGCTCGAGATGATCGCGAGCGAGAACTTCGTCCCGCTCGCCGTCCTGCAGGCGCAGGGCTCCGTGCTCACGAACAAGTACGCCGAGGGCTACCCCGGCCGTCGCTACTACGGCGGCTGCGAGCAGGTCGACATCGCGGAGAACATCGCGATCGAGCGGGCCAAGTCCCTGTTCGGCGCGGAGTTCGCGAACGTCCAGCCGCACTCGGGCGCGACCGCCAACGCGGCCGTGCTGCACGCGATCGCGCGGCCCGGCGACACGATCCTCGGTCTTGCGCTCGACCAGGGCGGTCACCTCACGCACGGCATGAAGATCAACTTCTCGGGCCGCCTGTACGACATCGTGGCCTACGGCGTGGACACCGAGACGTCGCTCGTCGACATGGCCGAGGTGCGTCGCCTCGCGCTCGAGCACAAGCCGAAGGTCATCATCGCCGGCTGGTCCGCCTACCCCCGCCAGCTCGACTTCGCCGCGTTCCGCGAGATCGCCGACGAGGTCGGTGCGTACCTGTGGGTCGACATGGCGCACTTCGCGGGCCTCGTCGCCGCGGGCCTGCACCCGAGCCCCGTGCCGCACGCCCACGTCGTGTCCTCCACGGTGCACAAGACGATCGGCGGCCCGCGCTCGGGCTTCATCCTCACGAATGACGCCGACATCGCGAAGAAGATCAACTCCGCGGTGTTCCCGGGACAGCAGGGCGGCCCGCTCATGCACGTCATCGCGGCCAAGGCCGTCGCGTTCAAGGTCGCCGCGTCGCCGGAGTTCCGTGACCGCCAGCAGCGCACCGTGAGCGGCGCCGCGATCATCGCCGAGCGACTCACGCAGCCCGACGTCGTCGCCGCCGGCATCTCGATCCGCTCGGGCGGCACGGACGTGCACCTCGTCCTCGTCGACCTGCGCGACGCCGCGATCGACGGCAAGCAGGCCGAGGACCTCCTGCACGAGTGCGGCATCACCGTGAACCGCAACGCGGTCCCCAACGACCCACGGCCACCCATGGTCACGTCCGGTCTGCGCATCGGCACGCCCGCCCTCGCGACGCGCGGCTTCGGCGACGAGGAATTCACGGAGGTCGCCGACATCATCGCCAAGGCCCTCGTGGGCGGCGAGGACGCCGACGTCGAGGCGCTGCGGGCACGCGTGGCGACGCTCACCGAGGCGTTCCCGCTGTACCCCGGCCTCAAGCAGCACTGAGCGGAGGAGCGCACGCCATGGCACCACTCATGATGCCCGGGGGCCCCGTCGCGGACGCCGTGCTCGCCGACCTGGCCCCGCGGATCGAGGCCCTCGTCGCCGCGGGGCACCAGCCGGGCCTCGGCACGATCCTCGTGGGCGACGACTCCGCGAGCGCCGGATACATCCGGATGAAGCAGGAGCGGGCCGCCGAGCTCGGCTTCACCTCGCCGCACATCCACCTGGGCGCCGACGCGACCCAGGCGGACGTGCTCGCCGCGATCGGCGAGATGAACGACGCGCGCGACGTCCACGCGGTGCTGCTCCAGCACCCGACGCCCCCGCAGATCGACTTCGACGCCGCGCTCCTCGCGCTCGACCCGGACAAGGACGTCGACGGCCTGCACCCGGTCAACATGGGTCGGCTCGCCCTCGGCATGCCGGGGCCGGTGCCGTGCACGCCCGCGGGCATCGAGACGCTGCTCGCGCACTACGACATCCCGGTGTCCGGCCGCGAGGTGTGCATCCTGGGGCGAGGGACCACGCTCGGGCGACCGCTCGCCCTGCTGCTCAGCCAGAAGCGCGCGACGGCCAACGCCGCCGTCACCGTGGTCCACACCGTGGTGCCGAACTGGCCCGACTACACCCGCCGGGCCGAGGTCGTCATCGCGGCCGCTGGCGTGCCCGGCATCCTGCAGCCCGAGCACCTGACACCCGGGGTGACCGTGGTGGGCGGTGGAGTGCGGTACGAGGGCAAGCGCCTGCTGCCGGACGTCGACGAGTCGTGCGAGGCCGTGGCCGGGGCGATCACACCACGCGTGGGCGGAGTGGGGCCGACGACGATCGCGATGCTGTTCCGCAACGCCGTCGAGGCCGCGGAGCGCGTCGCGGCCCGATGAGTTTCGTGGGCGGGGCCGGTCTGAACCAGTGACAGCAACTCACCGGAGGGAACCGTCATGGGCATCGTCCGACCGCACCTGTGGTACCACTCGCAGGCCCTCGAGGCCGCGGAGTTCTACGTCTCGCTCGTCCCGAACTCGCAGATCACGTCCGTGACGCACGCGCCGCCCGGCATCCCGGACGTCGCGGAAGGCACGCCGTTCATCGTCGACTTCACGCTCGATGGCATGCCGGTCCAGGCCATCAGCGCCGGCCCGTCGCTGACCCTCGACGAGGCGTTCTCGTTCATCATCGACGTCGAGACGCAGGACGAGATCGACCACTACTGGGACGCCCTGACCGCCGACGGCGGCGAGCCTGGCCAGTGTGGCTGGTGCACGGACCGCTTCGGCCTGTCGTGGCAGGTGGTCCCGCGCGTGCTCGAGGAGTACCTCAGCGGCTCCGACGAGCGCTCCCAGCGGGCGACCCAGGAGATGTTGACCCAGACCAAGCTCGATATCGCCCGGCTGAGGGCCGCCTACGACGGAACGTCGTGACCCGTCCTGGAGTGGTGTGTCGGTCCGTGATGGTTGGATAGGCACGTGCTGAAGATCGCGACCGTCAACGTCAATGGAATCCGCGCCGCGTGGCGCAAGGGCATGCCGGAGTGGCTCGCCACCCGTGAGCCCGACGTCGTGCTGCTGCAGGAGGTGCGCGCGCCCGACGAGCTGATGTCGGACTTCTTCGACACCGAGACGTGGGACCTCGCCCACCAGGCGAGCGAGTTTAAGGGCCGAGCCGGGGTCGCGATCGCGTCCCGGCTGCCCATGAGTGCCGTGCGCATCGGCCTCGGAGCGGGCGAGCCCACCAACACGGGTCGCTGGGTCGAGGCGGACCTCGAGCTGCCCGGGGGAGGGAAGCTCACCGTCGCCTCCGTGTACATCCACTCGGGCGAGGCGAACACGCCCAAGCAGGTCGACAAATACGCGTTCCTCGAGCTCGCCACGGCGCGGCTCGCCGAGCTCGCCGCGAGCGAGGGGTACGTCATCGTCGGCGGCGACTTCAACATCGCGCACCAGAACGTCGACATCAAGAACTGGAAGGGCAACCTCAAGACGGCGGGGTTCCTGCCGGAGGAGCGCGCCTACCTCGACCGCTGGTTCGGAGAGATGGGCTGGACGGACCTCGGGCGCGCCCTCGGCGGCGACGGACCCGGTCCCTACACGTGGTGGTCGCAGCGCGGCAAGGCCTTCGACACGGACACCGGCTGGCGCATCGACTATCAGATCGTGACGGACGAGCTCGCCGACGCCGCGGTCACCGCCGAGGTGGACAAGGCGCCTGCGTGGGACCAGCGCTGGAGCGACCACGCACCGCTCGTCGTCACGTACGACATCTAGGGTCACGTACGACATCTGAGCGCGGCGGCAGGTCGGTTCGCCGCGCCCCTCGCCGCGGCTGGCTCCGGCGCGGACGCCCCCGCGGCGCGTCCCGCGCCCGCGCGACTCACTCGTGCACGGGCACGGGCAGGTCGCGCATCGTCAGCAACGGCGAGATGAGGACGGGCAGCGCGGCGACGACCGAGCCCGCCGCAGCGATCCAGAGCGTGGGGATCACGCCGAACTGCGTGCCGAACCAGCCGCCGAGCAGGGAGCCGATCGGGATCACGCCCCACACGATGAAGCGCACGGACGCGTTCATGCGCCCCAGCAGCGCGGGCGGGCACAACCGCTGCCGGAAGCTCACCTGGGCGACGTTGTAGAGCACGATGATGAAGGTCGAGACGCCCATCGCGCTGATCAGGACGACCGCCGGCGGGGCGGCGAGGCTCGCTGCGAGCGGGATGAACGCGTACGCCGGGGCGAAGAGGAACGCGGTGACCGGGATGATGCGCCCCTCGCCCACGAACCGCGTGACCGGCTCGGCGACGATGGCGCCGAGGATGCCGCCGATCGCTCCCGCGGACACCACAAGGCCGAGCACTGCCTCGGAGAGCCCCAGGGTGCGCAGCACGTAGATCGTGAACACGGCGAAGCCGATGTTCCCCGCGAGGTTCGACAGCGAGGTGCACGCGACCATGCGGCGCAGCAGCGGCTGGCGCACGACGAAGCCGAGGCCCTCGCCCACCTCGACCCACAGCCCTCGGCGCAGCGACTTGTCGGGCAGCTCCTCGCGCTGACGGATGCGACCGACCCAGAACGCGCTCGTCAGGTACGTCACGACCGTCACGGCCATGAGCCAGGGTGCGGTGATGACGCGCAGGAGGATGCCACCGAGCGCCGGCGCCACGGCCTGGGCCACCGACTGCGTGGACGCCAGCTTCGAGTTTCCCTCGACGATGTGATCGAGGCCCACGAGGCCGGGCACGTAGGACTGGTGGGCGACGTCGAAGAACAGCGTGCACACGCCGATGATGAGCGCGGCTCCGATGAGCAGCGGCATCGACGCCGCACCCGCGAGGGCGGTGACCACGACGGCGCCGAGCACGAGTGCGCGCAGGATGTCCGCCCAGATGAGCACGTCGCGCTTGCGCATCCGGTCCACCCAGGCGCCCGCTGGCAGACCGAGCAGGAGGAAGGCTGAGAACTCCGCCGCTCCGAGCAGGCCCATCTGCCACTCCGTCGCGTGGAGCGTCTGCACGGCGAACACGGGGATCGCGAACCCGGTGAGCTGGGCACCGAGCTGGCCGAGCGCGTCCCCGGTCCAGAGCCGGCGGAAGTCGGCGTGGTGGATGAGGGAGCGGCGCTTCTCGGTCGTGGGTCTCGTCACACGCCCAGCATGAACGAGTGATTGAGAACTGTCAATCGGATAGGGTCATGACATGGCAGACGCACGCGAGGACAGCGACGCGGAACGCGACGCCGACGCGCGCGCCCTCGCCTCCGTCGTGCGCATCCGCATCCTGCGCCTGTGCCTCGACCGCGCCCTGACCAACAAGGAGATCGCCGAGCGGCTCGGCCTGCCTCCGGCGAACACGTACCACCACGTGCGCACGCTCGCGGGCCGCGGCTTCCTCGCTGCCGAACCCGAACGTTCGGGAGCACGTGGGGCCCGCGAGGTGCCCTACCGGGCCACGGGCCGCTCGTGGAACACCTCGCTCGGCCCTTCGGGCAACCAGATCCTGATCCAGACGTTCCTCGAGGAGGTCGCGCTCGCCGACCCGGAGAAGGTCGACACCATGCGGGTCGGGCTGCGCCTCGACGAGGCTTCCCGCGAGGAGTTCGAGACGCGGCTCGTCGGGCTGCTCAAGGAGTTCCGCGCGCGCGAACCCGACCCGGACGGCACCCCGCTCTCCGTCTTCATCGCCCTCCACGAGGACACCGGCCGCCTCTAGCAGCAGCGGGGCTCAGGCGCTCGAGCGGAGGGCCGCGATGGGCTCGATCGTCGCGGCCTTGAGGGCGGGGTAGACACCGGCGAGCAGGCCGATGACGCCGCCGAGCAGCGCGGAGCCGATCACCATGGGGGTCGACACGATGGGGGTCCACTCCCGCAGGACGCTCACGACGACGACGGCGCCCACCCCGAGCGCGGCGCCGATGAGACCGCCCAGCAGGCCGATGACGACGGACTCGAGCAGGAACTGCGCTCCGATCTGCCGCCGGGTCGCCCCCAGGGCACGGCGCAGCCCGATCTCCCCGATGCGCTCCATGACGGACAGCAGCGTGACGTTCGCGATGCCGAGCCCACCCACGAGCAGCGCGACGGCACCGAGCGCGAGGAAGATCGAGTTCACGTCGCCCTGCACACGGTCGCGCACGAGGGACGACGTCGGCGGCACCTGGACCTCGAAGCCGTCGGGGGTCCGCGGGTCGAGTGCCACGGGTGACTGCTCCGCGACGAGCTCGCCGGCCCCGACGGCGATCCTCGCGTGCACCTGGCTCAGAGTCGAGGTCCCGAAGTCGGCGCGCGCCGTGCCGAGCGGCAGGATCACGGCGTCGAGCAGGTCTCCGCGCCGCGACACGTCGTCGATGATCCCGATGACGGCGTAGGGCCGCTCGCCGATGAAGATCGAGGGCTGCCGGTCCACGCGGTGCACGCCGAGCCGGGCGGCCGCCCGCGCACCGAGCACCACGACCCGGTCCCCGCGGGCGTCGTGGCCGGCATCGAAGTAGCGACCCGTGGTCACGGTGCCGCGCACCGCGTCGAGCAGCCCCGCCGTCGTGCCCACGACGATCGGCTGGACGCTCGCGACGGCGGACGGGTCACGCACCGAGACGGCGCTGATCTTGAGGTCGCCGACCGACACGTCCGCGATGGCCCCGGCGTGCTCCACGCCGTTGAGCCGCATCAGCCGCTCCTCGGAGTCCCAGGGCAGCGTGGCGAGCGCCGGCCCGCTTCCCCACCCCTGGGTCCGCGGCTGGATGACCACCTGCGTGGCCGCCACGGCGTCGAACTGGCGCGCGATCTGGCCCGCGGCGGTCTGCGCCATGCCGATCGTCACGACGAGCGAGCAGATGCCCAGCACCGTCCCGAGGATCGTGAGCAGGAGCCGCCCGGGCCGGGTGCCGATGCCCGCGGCAGCCTCGGCGACGAGGTCGCGCACGCCGAAACGGTCGCGCGCGTGCACGGCGGCGCGACTGCGCGATGGCGCGGGCGCGGGGGCCGGTGCTGCCGCGCTCACAGCTCGACCAGCCGGCCGTCGGTGATGCGCACGCGCCGCTGCGCGCGGTCCGCGACGGCCATGTCGTGCGTGATGACGACGAGCGTGAGGCCTTCGCCGTGCAGCTCGTCGAAGAGCTCGAGCACGGCTCCGGAGCTCACGGTGTCGAGGTTGCCCGTCGGCTCGTCCGCGAGCAGCACGCGAGGGTCGGCGACGACGGCGCGCGCCACGGCGACCCGCTGCCGTTCGCCGCCCGAGAGCACCCCGGGGTGGAAGTCGACGCGGTGCGAGAGTCCCACGCGGTCGAGCGCCGCCATCGCGCGGTCGTGCCGTTCGTTGCGCGGCACCCCGGAGTAGAGCGTCGCGAGCAGCACGTTGTCGAGCACGGTGCGCCGGTCGAGCAGGTGAAACGCCTGGAACACGAAGCCGATCGACTCGCCCCGCAGCGCGGCACGCTCGTTCTCGCTCGCCGCGACCGTGGGGATGCCGTCGATGAGGTACTCGCCCGCCGTCGGCCGGTCGAGCAGCCCCAGCAGGTGCAGCAGGGTCGACTTGCCGGAGCCCGAGGGGCCGACGATGGAGACGTAGTCGCCGCGCTCGACCCGCAGGTCGGCGGCCGCGAGCGCATGGACCTCGGGCGGCCCGGGGAACGTCCTGGCCGCCCCGCGCAGCTCGAGGACCGGATGGGCGGGTGCCGCCTCGGGCTCGGCGAAGATCTCCTCGAGCAGGCTCACCCCTCGGTCTCCTCGGTCGCCTCCTCGGTCGCGGTCCCCGAGTCCCCGGAGCCGTCGGAGTCGTCCGGCGAGTCGCCGTCGTCGTCGCCGTCGTTCCCCGACTCCGCGGCCGAGGCTCTGGCGGCCTCGATCCCGACGACGACGAGGTCGCCCGCGGTGAGCGTCCCGTCGATGGCCTCGACCTCGACGAAGCCACCGGCCGCGAGTCCTGTCCTGACCTGGAGGAGCGTCGAGGTCTGGGCGACGGAGTCCCACAGCTCGACGCGGTCCTCGCCGCCGGGGCCGGCCGTGAGTGCCGCGATGGGCACGGCGAGCACGTCGCCTCCGGTGGAGCTCACGGGGATGCGCACGCGTACGTTGGCGCCCTGCAGCTCACCGATCTGCTCGTCGGTCAGGTCGACGGGGACGATCGTGACGGGCACGCGCGAGCCCGCGCCCGCGCCGTCGGCCTCGCCGATCTCGAGGATCTGCCCCGTGACCTGTTCGCCACCGGGCAGGTCGATGAGGACCTCCTGGTCCACGCTCAGCAGCGCGGCGTCGACGGCGGACGTGCTGCCCTTGATCTGCAGGTCGGCGCCCGAGACCACCATCACGGGCCCCTCGACGCGGTTGCCGCGCTGGACGAACACGTCGTCGATCCGTCGCGGCGTCGAGGTGAGGAACACGATCTCGCTGGCGGGCATCGGCGTCAGCACGGCGCGCTGCGCCTCGGCGAGGTCCTTCTGTGCGTCCTGCAATGCCTCGCGGGCGGCGGTGAGCGAGGCGTTGATCGCGGAGGTGTCGGCGGGCTTCTTGATCTCCTTGAGCGCGAGCTCGGCCATGGAGACGCGGAACTCCGCCGCGCGGACCTCCGCGTTCGTCCCGTTCCGCTTGGCGCGACGCAGCTCGATCTTGGCCTCGGAGAGCTCGAACTCGGCGCTCTTGAGCTCGGTCTGGGAGGGGCCGCGCTTCGCCGCGGCGAGCTCGGCCTGGATCGCGGTGATCGACTCCTGAGCACCCCGCACCGCGTCGCGCGCCATCCGGACGGCGTCGTCCGCCTCGTCGGACGCGGTCGGGGGCTCGTAGCCCACCGAGTCGTACAGGGCCTTGACGGCCGCGGCCGTGCCGGACCCGTAGACGTCGTTCTTGGTGCCGCCCTCGAAGAACCCGAGCTTCTTGAGCGCCTTCTTGAGCTGGACGACGTCGGGCCCCTCGGAGCCCGCGCGCAGCGAGCGGTACACCGGCAGGTCACCCTCGAGCACGATGACGGGCCGACCCGTGACCTCGAGCAGCACGTCCCCCGCGCCGAGGGTGGAGCCGACGTCGGGCACCTTGCCCGTCACGATCGCCGCGCCACCGAAGTCGCCGGCCTCGAGGTTGACCTCGGTCGACCCCTCGTAGGTCGCGTCGCCGCGGATCACGACGTCGTTGGCGAGGGTCCGGAACTCGACGGGCACCGTGATGGGTCCCGCCTCGGGAGCGGCGGCCTCGGCCGCGGCCTCGGCGGGGGAGATGATGAACCGGCTCAGTCCGATCCCGGCACCGAGGGCGACCACGGCGGTCACCCCGATCAGGACGATGGTGCGCTGGGTTCCGGACAGTCTGGCCAACTCAGGTCTCCTCGGTCATGGTCGTGCCTCGTGCGGCGTGACTCTCGTCGTCAGCGGGGGTCACGTCAACCCTTGGCTGCGTCCTGCTGCTCCTTGAGCGCCGCCATGAGCTCTTCGAGCTCGGCCCGGTTGGCGTCGATGAAGTCCTGCTCGGCCTTGTGCTGCACCTCGACCTGGACCTTGTTGACGTCCGCCTTCTTGGAGCACGCGAAGTCCGCCGTGGCGACCGCCCGCTCCTTCTCGCGCAGCGGAGCGAGCACGTCCTCGCCGGGCTCCTCGCCCTTTTCCCAGTACGCGTTGAGCTCCGAGTAGATCAGCTCCTGAGCGGCTCCGGAGTCGGCGAGACCCGGGTACCCGGCGTCCGCCATGCACCCGGACCACACGGACTTCGCCTCGGCGACCTTCGGGTCGTTCTCCATGGCGGAGTAGATGAGGTTCATCTCATCGAGGAGGCCCTTGTACTTCTCGTCCTCCCAGATGTTCCCGCCCGCGTTCCAGACCTCTTCGGAGGCCTTGCCGTAGCAGCCGGCGTTGGCGGGGTCGTACTCCCACTCGCCCGAGTTGATCTCCTCCTCGGTCGGCTGGGGTCCGTTGAGCGCCTCGTAGTAGGCCTGCTGTGCGGTCTCGGAGAGCCCTTCGACGTAGTCCTGGTTCGGGTCGGTCCACGAGGGGCCGTCGCCCTCGAACTCGCCCTCGGGCAGCGGCTCCTCCGTCTCGACACCCTGGTCCTGCCAGGTGGAGATGCCGTAGCCGAGCTCCTTGGCGTACTCCTCGGTGCCCCACTGCGGCCCGTCGGTGTCGCCCTCGATCGGGATACCGAAGCCGTCGTCCATCTGCGAGTAGTCGACCGGGGTGTACTCCCAGCCTTCCTCGGCCATGCACTCGGCGACGATCTGCTCCATGCGCGCCTGCTGGGCGTTGGAGTCGTCGATGTTGAAGTCGCCGTAGGCCTCGGTCCACATCTTCTCGAGGGGTCCGGGCGTGTAGTCGTCCGTGGGTGACTCGCCCTCCGTGGGCGCGTCGGTGCCACCACCGCCGCCACCACCGCTGCATGCGGTGAGCACGAGAACGAGTCCAGCAGCAACCGCGACCGGTGCGGCAATGCGTCGTGTCATTCGGGTTCCCACGTCGTTCCTCCCTCGGTGCGCCTGGCGGTAGCCAGCGTGCGCATTGCATCGTCCAGGCAGACGTGCGAGGGAGTCGTGCCGCCCCCGCTGCCCCCCACTGTCGCAGATCTACCCAAAGAACCGTATCCACCTCAAGGTGGATCTGTCGGGACCCTGCGTGGGACCCGAAGATGACCTTGTGGTGGTTGCGGTGCGGTCGTTCGGGCACCGCGCCGGCGGCGCGGGTACCCATCGTGCTTGTGTCGCCTCGGGTGCCGGCCTTGCACGATGGTCCTGCACGACGGTCTTGCACGACGACGGTCTCGGACGACGTTGTCCGACGGCGGTGTCCGACGACGGCGCACGATGACCGCACCGTCCACGCTGCCCCTGGCGGCGCCCCCGTCGACACTCAGCCGTTGGCGGCGTCGCGTTGCGCCCGGATCGCGTCGAGGAGCGCCTCGAGCTCGGCGCGGTGGCCGTCGATGAATACCTGCTCGGCCCGGAACTGCGCGTCCCGGTACGCCGCGGCGAAGTCGGACTGCGCGGAGCACTCGGCGTCGGCCGTCGCGACCGAACGTTCCTGGTCCCGCAGCGCCGCGAGGGCCTCGGGGTCGGGTGCTTCGCCGATCACCCAGATCTCGCGCAGCCCCACGTGGATGAGGTCAGGCGCCTCCCACGGCGCCTCGAGGCCGGGATAGCCGTTCTGCGCCATGCAGGAGCTCCACAGCGCGCTCGCGGCCGTGACCTCGGGGTCGTTGTCGAGGTCGGTCGCGACGTAGGACATCTCCTCGACGAGGCTCGCGAACTGCGGCGCGCTCCACACCTCGTCGGTGTTCCAGACCTCCGCGGTGGACTTGCCGTAGCACCCGCCCTGGGCCGGGTCGGGCTGCCAGTCGTCAGACGCGAGCTGTTCCTCGGTGGGTGGCACGCCGTGGAGGGCGAGCTCGTAGGCCTTGCGGGCGCTCTCGGAGAGCGAGTCGACGTACTCCTGGTTGGGGTCTTCCTGCTCCGTGCCCACGTCGGCGGGCTGGCCGTCCTCGATGTCCCACGTCGAGATGCCGTAGCCGAACTCCTTCGCGAACTCGAGGGTGCCCGCTTGAGGTGCGTCGGGGTCGAGCTCGTCCGACGGCACGAGGGCCGGGGGCTGGGAGACGTCCGCGGGGATGTACTCGAAGCCCTGGGCCTTCATGCACTCCGCGACGATCTGCTCGGCCCGCGCCTGCTCCGACTGGTACTGACCGGCCGTGAGCTCGCCGTAGGCCTCGCTGAACAGGGACTCGAAGGGACTCGGCTCGTAGTCGTTCTCGGGGGAGGGGTCCGCGGCGGCGGGTTCCCCCGAGGAGTCCGGGGGTGCACTCCCGGTGCGGCCGCCCGCCGTCGGCCCCGTCCCGGCGCCGTCGGACGGTTCCGCCGGACCCGAGCCGGTGCACGCCCCGAGCGTGAGCGCTGCTCCGACGGCGAGCGCCATGGCTGTGGTGCGACGGGTGGCGGTGCGACGGATGGTTGGCGCTCTCACGTGGTCCTGCTCCCTCGATGCGCGCGGGAGGCCGTGGCGCCCCCTGCGGGTTTCACCGTGCCACGCGGGCCGGGGGAGGTTCGTCCCCCTCGGGGCGGAACTCTCGCTGCCCCACCCTCCGCCCAGGAGCGGACCCGTCCCGGCGAGTGCCAACGAGGGCGACCACGTCCCGGGGCGACGACGGCCCCGGGGACCTAGCTCGCGTCGGCCTCCTGGACGCGCTGTGACCATGCATCGAGCTCTGCCTGGTGGGAGTCGATGAACCGCTGCTCCAGCTCGTCGCGCACCTGGCCGGTCACCACGTCGTAGTCGATCGCGTCGCGGCACTGCCAGTCGGCCAGCGCCTGCGGGATCTCGATCTCGAGGAACGTCCGCTCGCTGTCGGTCATGCCGTCCGCGCCGACGGTGCCCTCGCCGCCACCGTGCTCCAGGTACAGCTCCCACATGCCGTCGCGCGTGGTGCGCGGGTCCTGATGGCCGGGGTACCCGGCGTCGGCCATGCAGGCGGCCCACTGCGTATCGAGGGCGGTCACCCGCTCGTCCCGGGGAACGAGCTCGGATTCGATCCGGGTCAGCTCGGCCTGGATCTCGTCCTCGAACGGGTCGGTCTCGCCCGACCCGAGCGCGGCCGTCGCCTCGCGCTGGCAGCCGCCCATCTCGGGCGGCGGTGGTTCGTCGTGGTTCTCCCACAGGCTGTAGTCGCCGAAGAGCGCGATCTCGTACTCCGCGAGCGCCTCGGAGCTCAACCCCGCGCGGATCTCCTCGTTCGGATCCTCGGTGCCGGACACCTCACTGCTAGCGACACGCACCATGCCGTAGCCGTACTCCTGGGCGTACTCCTCGCTGCCGGGGAGCGGGCCCTCGAGGAGCTGCTCCGTACCGAAGTGCGCATAGTTGCCCGGCGCAGGGATGTACTCGAAACCGAGTCCGGCCATGCACGCCGCGATCTGCTCCTCGATCTCGTTCACCTGGGCGGTGAAGTCCTCCTCCGATCCCTCCTTGACGTCGAGGTAGAGCCGCTGCAGCGGCCCCCACAGCACCTCGGCGGCGGTGCGTTCGTCCGGCGGAGCGGCCGTGCACGCTGCGAGCAGAGCGACGACGACGGCGGCGAGCGGTATCCGCGTCCTCATGGCGAGTCGATGCGTCCTCGGGCGACCCCTGCGACTCGCGCGACCCCCGCGACCCCTACGACCGAGCGCCACGTGGCGCGCCATCTACTCCGCCATCTCCGCGATGGCCATCAGGTGCTCCTCCAGCTCAGCCCGGTGGGACTCGATGAACGCCTGCTCGTACTCTGCCAGGACTGCGGCCCGCACGTCCCGGACTCCGGTCTCCCGGGCGCACACCTCTTCGGCGACGGCGACGTCGATCTCGAGGCGCCCGAGCTCGTCGAGGTCCCGGACGCGGGCCTTGCCGCTCGCTGCCATCAGCTCCGCGTACTGCTGCTGGACGAAGTCGAAGCCGTTGCCCTCGTCCCACACGGAGGTCACCTCGGGGAAGCCCGCTTGCGCCATGCATGTCACAAGGGCCAGAACTGCCTCGGTGACGCGGGCATCGTGCAGCGCGCGGTCCTCGCTCGTGTTCCTCGCGTCCTGCACCCAGGTCCAGCTGGGCGTGCTGTACACGTCGTGCTCGAGCTTCCACAGCTCCCCGACCCCGGTGCAGCCCTGGGTCGTCCAGTCGATCTCGGCTCCGCCGGAGCCCTGCCAGTAGGGGTCTGGTCCCCACAGCGCGTCCGTGTAGCCGGCGAGGGCTTCGGGGCTCAGTGTCGCCTGGTGCTCGAGGTTGGGGTCCGGCGGCGGCTCGAGCGAGATGGAGAGCTCGGGCGGCAGGGGGACGTGCTGGCCGTAGCCGTAGAGCTGGGCCCACTCGAGCCGGTCCTCGGGAATGGAGTCTGAGATGCCGGTCAGGGGCGCCTCAGGCTCCGGCTCGGGGAGGAAGTAGTCGAAACCCGCCTGACGCATGCACTGGGCGACGAGCTCCTCGCTCTCGTCGCCGCGCCCGTCGCGGTACGCGGTGATCTCGTCCGCCGCGACGTACTGCGCGAGCAGCGCATCGATCGGTGAGGTCGTCTCCGGGTTCGGGCTGGTCTGGGCAGACGGGATGCCCGCACACGCCGTGACCAGCCCGACGACGGCCAGCGACGCGGCACCCCGCACCCGGGGCGCTCGCTGCCAGGTGCGGGGGCTCATCGTCGTGCCCGGTCCGACTTCGGTGTCAGTTCTGGAGGGCTGCGCCCATGTCCTCGAAGAAGGCCACGAGGCCCTCGCGGTGCTCCGCGATGAACTCAGTCTCGGCGGCGTGCTGCGCCTCGGTGTAGGCCTTGTCGAGGCCCGAGCTCTCACGGCACTCGAAGTCCGCGGTCGCGACGGCGAGCTCGAGCTCGCGGACGGGCTCGATGAGGGCGGGGTCGATGTCCTCGGCGTCCTCGGGGACCTGCTCCCACGCGGCGTCATAGGCGTCGAACACGAGGTACTGCGCGTCGTCGGCGGACGCGAGGTCCGGGTAGCCGGCCGCGTCCATGCACGCGATCCAGCTCTCCTCCGCCTCGGCGAGGAGGTCGTCCACGGCGATGTCCGCGTACATCGCGTCGAGCAGGGTCAGCAGCTCCACGTGCTCGGGCTGGTCGTAGGGCAGGGGGTTCTCCGCGAGCGCGTCGTAGGCCTCGCCCTGGCAGCCGCCGTAGCCGGACTCGTCGAGGTCGAAGTCCTCGTCGAGGAAGTCCTCGTCGGAGAACTCGTCCTCGTCCAGGTCGCCGAGGTCGATCTCGCCGTCCTCGTCGAACTCGAGGTCTCCGAGGTCGATCTCACCGTCGCCGTCCTCGTCGAGGTCGTCCAGGTCGCCGAGGTCGAAGCCGCCGCCTTCGTCGTCGGACACCTCACCCTCGAAGGCGATCCAGTACGCGTCGAGCTCCTCGTCGCTCAGTCCGGAAATGTACAGGTCGTTGGGCGTCGGCTCGACGTCCTCGTCCTCCTCGTCCTCGTCGTCCGCGTACGTCGTGATGCCGTAGCCGAACTCCCGCGCCCACGCGAGCGTCTCGGTGTCGGCATCCGCCTCCTCGGGGACGAACTCCTCGGGGGTGTACTCGAAGCCCGCGGCCTGCATGCATGCGGCGACCGCGGTCTCGAACCGGTCGTTCTCGATGCGCGCCCAGGCGTCGTCGTCGACAGTGCCCACGATCTCGAGCTGCAGCGCCTCGATGGGCGGGAGCTCGTCAGTCGGGGTAGGGGCCGTGGCGGAACCGCTCGGTGTCGGGGTGGGATCGTTCGTGTTCGCGGTGCACGAGGCGAGCGCGAAGGCGAGGACTACGGCCCCCGCGACGCTCGCGGAACGGTTCCGGTGGGCAGTCACGGACGGTACTCCTCGGGTTCCAGGGAAGTGTCAACCACCGAGCAGTATGAGGCCTGAGCCTGGGAGGCGGCTGTGAATCTCGCGAACCAGACGCCGAATCACCCGGCGCGCAGGAAGCCGGGCGCCGTCAGACGAGCGTCGGCGAACGCTGTGGCGACGGCGACGGCCACCGTGACCACGACGTCCTCGGGCACGAGCGCGACGGCAGAACCCCCGAAGCCTCCGCCGGTCATCCTGGCCCCGAGAGCGCCCGCACCCGTAGCGGCCTCGCACGCGAGGTCGAGCTCGCGGCACGAGACTTCGTAGTCGTCGCGCAGTGAGGCATGCCCCTCGTTCAGCAGGCGACCCACGTCCGCGAGCTCGCCCGCCTCGAGGGCGTTGACGAGCAGCGCGACGCGCTCGATCTCCGTGACGACGTGCCGCACGCGACGGCGCACGACGTCCGCGTCCGCGCCGAGCGAACCGAGCGACTCGAGCGCCGCGTCGAGGTCGGGCACCTCGCGCAGCGTCGCGACGCCGAGCTCGTGAGCGGCCCGCTCGCACGCCGCCCGGCGCTCGCCGTACTGGCCGTCGACGAGGGCGTGCGGGGCGCGCGTGTCGATGACGAGCAGCGCGAGGCCGTGGTTCGCGAGCCCCAGCGGGACGTGACGGATCGAGTTGTCGAGCGTGTCGAGAAGGAGTGCGTGCCCGGGAAGCGAGCGCAGCGACGCCGCCTGGTCCATGCCGCCCGTGGGCGCTCCGACGATCTCGTTCTCGGCCCGCACGCATGCCGCGGCGAGACGGGCCAGGCCCCCGTCGTCGGCTCCGAGCCCGAGCCCGAACACGTCGTCGAGGCCGAGGGCGACGGCGCTCTCGATCGCCGCCGACGACGACAACCCGGCACCCGTCGGCACGGCGGAGACCACGGCGACGTCGAAGCCGCCCGTGACGAAGCCCGCTTCGCCGAGCGCCCAGGCAACGCCCGCGACGTAGGCGCCCCAGCCGTCGACCCGGCCCGGGGACACCTCGTCGAGGTGCGTGCGCCACACGTCGCCCGGCTGCTGGTCTGACACGGCGCGCACGAGCGGGTCGGGGCGCGGCGAGAGCGCAGCAAAGGTGCGGTGCGGCAGTGCGACGGGCAGGCACGTGCCGCCGTTGTAGTCGGTGTGCTCGCCGATGAGGTTGACGCGGCCCGGTGCCGACCACACACCGCGCGGCGGGTGACCGAACGTCGCCGTGAAGAGCGCGGTCGCCGCAGCCTCGCCGTCGGCGATGCTCAGCGGCTCGAGCCACTCGGGCGTCGTCGGGCCTTCGGTGGCCGTCACTGCGCGAGCCCCTGCAGCCGCGCGGCGATGAGCTCGGGCGTCGTGTCGGAGATCCACGAGGCCATGCCGGACTCGACGCCCGCGAGGTACTTGAGCCGTCCGCGCGAGCGCAGCACGGAGAACACCTGCAGGTGCAGGCGCAGGTCCTCGCGGCCCTCGCGCACGGGGGCCTGGTGCCACGCGGCGATGTAGGGGAGGGTCACCTCGTCGGGTGTGCCGTCGTCGGACACAGCGCCGTCGTCGGCGAAGAAGAGGTCGAGTCGGCGCAGCACCTCGAGGTAGGCGGTCGCCAGGTCGTCGCGCTCGGGGCCGGTCAGCGCGGGCAGGTCGGGGACGTCGCGCTTCGGGGCGAGGTGCACCTCGACGGGCCAGCGCGCGGCGAAGGGCACGTAGGCGGCCCAGTGCTCGGTCTCGAGGATCACGCGAGTCCCGGCGCGCAGCTCGGCATCGAGCACGTCGCGGCCCAGCAGCCGACCGGTGCGCCCGCGGTGGGCCTTGGCCTGCGTGAGCATCTCGCGGGTGCGTGGCGTGATGTAGGAGAAGGCGTAGATCTGCCCGTGGGGGTGGTGCAGCGTGACGCCGATCTCCTTGCCACGGTTCTCGAACACGTAGACCTGCTCGACCTCGGGCAGGGCACCGAGCCCGGAGGTCCGGTCCGCCCACGCCTCGATGATCGTGCGCATGCGCTGCGGGGTGACGTCCTTGAGGGAGGCGTCCGGGTCGGGGGAGAAGCAGATGACCTCGCAGCGTCCCGTCGCGGGGCGCGCCTCGAAGAGCCCCTCACCCTCGGCGTGCCAGGGCTCGTCGCTCGCGCCCGGCACGGTCATGAGGGAGGGGAAGCGGTTCTCGAAGACGACGACGTCGTAGTCCTCGGCGGGGATCTCACCGTCGGAGTAGGCCGCCCCGGGCTTGGCCGGCGCGAGGGGGTTCGCGTCCTTGGGGGGCAGGAACGTGCGGTTCATGCGGTGCGACGCCATGGGGATCCAGTCCCCCGTGAGCACGTCGAGGCGCAGCTCGGGGCCCTTGAAGGGTTGCTCCACGCCGTCGGCGTCCGGCACGGGCGAGTAGCGGTCCGTGAGTGGGCGCGGGTCGTCGAGGCGGCGGGTCGCTGCGCCCGAGACGTAGGGCTCGGAGTCGTCGAAGTAGATGAGCTCGCGGCCGTCGGCCAGGCGGGTCGCGGTGCGTCGCACCCCAGAACCTTCGATGAGCATGCGCCAGTCCACTTCCTCGCTCGGGGTTGGTTGCCGTGAGCGCTAACTTACCGTCGAACGGGAGGCTCCACGGCACACCGAGGGCCTACCTGGACGGGGCGACTCAGCCGCTCAGGGCGTCATTCCAGTAGGTGTCGAGCCACGCGTCCATCTCGGGGCCGAGCCGCTCGATCACGTCCGCTTCGAGCTCGCTACGGGCGGCGTGCAGCCGCGCGTCGTAGTCGCCCGCCGCGCGGCAGTCCCAGTCGGCCACCGCGATGGTGCGCTCCCGCTCGGCGAACGGCTCGAGATCCGGCTGATCGCGTCGCATACCGTTCTCGTCGAAGAAGTACCGAGAGACCTCGGCCCATAACTCCGCCTCGGCGCCCTCCGGGGTGCGCCACTCGCCGAACCCTTCGGCGGCCATGCACTCACGCCACTGGGCGCGGGCGGCGAGCACGTCGGCATGGCCACCGAGCGAGACCTGGTCGATGGTGTCGAGCTCCTTGCTGATCTCGAGCCAGCCCGGATCGACGTAGGCGAGGCTCGCGCGTTCGTGGTCCCAGGTTGCCTGGCCGATGCAGCCCCAGTCCTGCCAGCGAGGCGGCTTCGGACCCTCGTCAGGGTCGGGCGGATCGTTCATCGTGCCGAAGAGTGCGAGCTCGTAGGCGGCGCGTTCCGTGCTGCTCATCGACGCGAGCAGTTGTTGATTCGGGTCGCTCGGATCCGGCTCCGCGGCTTCCTCGTTTCCCGGAGGGTACTTCTCGCTCTGCCACGCCACCCCGTATCCGTAGCGCTGGGCGAACGAGCGGGTACCACGCACCGGACCGGGCGGTTCCTCGATGACGACGCTCTCAACCTCGGGTGGCCGCACCGGGATGTAGGTGAACCCCTGGTCGGCCATGCACCGCGCCACCGCTTCCTGCTGCGCGGGGTTGTACTCCGCGCCGCCGCCGTCGGGCAGGTGCGTGGCGACCCACGCGTCGGCAGGCAGCGGCCCTAGGTCGGGCGGCGCGGGTTCGGCCCGCGTACAGGCAGCAAGGCCGACGACGACGGCGGCCACCACGACGGTGTGGGCGATGCGGGTCACGGCCCTCACGCTAGTGCTCCGGTCGTGCAAGTTCCGGCAAGCGCGTCAGCGCTGCCAGGTCTGCAGCATGGCGTCCAGCTCGGCACGATGGTCGTCGACGTAGGCCTGCTGGAGCTCGTTGCGAACCTGGGCGAACCAGGCGTCGTAGCCCGAGGAAGTGCGGCAGTCCCAGTCGGCCGTCGCGATCGCGCGCTCGTCGGCGGCGACCTTCTCCCCGTAGGTGTTCAGGTAGCCCTGGGCGTCACGTGTCGCGGCGGCCTCTTCCCACTCGAAGGTTCGGGTCTTGGGGTCGTCGAGCTGCTCCAGCCCGGTCCATCCCGCGTCGGCCATGCACGACGACCACCGGGCCAGTGCGGCCGTCACACGCGGATCCGCCGCGGCGGTGTTCCAGATCTCGCCGTCGCGATCCCTGGCGGCGATGAAGGTGGCGTCCGTCTGGACTCCCGCGGGTTCGCGACTCCGGGCGGCGGCGCGGCAGCCGAACTCGTCAGCGTCGAGGGGGTCGTCGGTCTCCGAGCTGTAGCTCCACCCCTCGGGAGGCCCGTCGATCGCGCGGTCGTACGCCTCCGCCTCGCCGGGCGTGAGGGCCCGGCGGATCGCGAAGTTGGGGTCCGCGTCGTGGTCGTAGTCCTCCCAGGAGCCGGACTCGTCGGGATGCTGCTCCGTGAACCCGTAGCCGAACTGCACGGCATACTCCCGACTGTTCCGAGGTGGGTCGAAGTCGTTGGTCCCGAGCGGCGGTGCGACGTAGGGCACGTACTCGAAGCCCTGTTCGGCCATGCACGCCGCGATGAGCTCTTGCTCCTCGAGCTCTTGGGCGGCGACGAACTCGGCGTCGTCCCACGAGAAGGGAACGAGGTAGGCGTCGAGCGCGCCGGTCGCTGCTGGTGTGGGCGCGGGCTCGCTCGATCCGGTGCAGGCCGCCAAGGCCACGACGACGGCGGCCACCACGACGGCGTGAGCGATGCGGGTCACGGCCCTCACGCTAGTGCTCGGGTGCCGCAGTTCCAGGGACCGGCGTCACTGACCCCACGTCGCGAGCCAGCCCTCGAGCTCGTCGCGGTGTGCGTCGACGTACTCCTGCTGCAGCTCGTCGCGCACCTCGGCGCGGATCTGGTGGTACCTGGTGGACACCGCGCAGTCCCAGTCGGCGAGGGCGAGCGCCTTCTCGCCCGTGACGGTCGACTCTCCGTGCGGCACAGGCACGTGCGTCTCGGTGTCGAGGGCGCCCTCGCCCCATGCGAAGACCGACTCGACCGCGTCGCGTTGGGTGCGCAGCCCGGGCCAGCCGGCCTTGGACATGCATGCAGCCCACTCGGCGTCGGCCTCGAGCACGCGGGGATCGTTCGGGAGCAGTGACGTCTCGATGAGCCGGAGCTGCTCGGCGGCAGCGACGTAGACGGGATCCGTCTGCCCCGCGCCCGTGGTCGTGTAGCGGAGCCAGTTGCCGTGGCACCCCATCTCGTCGAAGGGGATGTCCTCGGGGTCGTCCCACGAGCCGCTCGGGTTGCTCCCGAACATCGCCTCCATGTAGGCGGCGTGCTCGCCCGGCGAGAGGCTCTCGATGTAGGGGTCGGGTTCATCAGCTGGTTCGCGTTGCGGTGAGACGGGCGTGCTGAAGCGTCCGTAGCCGTACTTCTGCGCATAGTCGCGCGTGCCTGGTTGCTCGCCGTCGTCGTCCTGGATCTGAGGCTGCTGGGGTTCGTACTCGAAACCCTGTTCCGTCATGCACTGCGCGATGAGCTGCTGGATCGTGCGCTCGCGGGCCAGCATGGAGTCGTGGTCCGTCGCCTGCACGTGCGCGAAGTAGGCATCGAGTGGTCCGGCGCTCGTGGGCGTCGGCTCGGCGCCGGGGCTGCACCCGGCAAGGCCGACGACGACGGCGGCCAGCGCGGCTGCGCAGGAGGTGCGGAGCATGGCACCCACGCTAGCGCTCATGCCCCATGAAGCTCCGGTGATCCCACTACTGCGACCAGGCCAGGAACCACGCCTCGAGCTCTTCGCGGTGTTCGTCGACGTACTCCTGCTGCAGCCCGGGCCAGCCGGCGTCGGACATGCACTCGGCCCACTGGGCGTCGGCCGCGGCGACGCGCGGGTCGTCGCCGAGCAGCACCTCGTCGATGTGGCGGGAGTAGGCGGACGCGTCGACGAAGACGGGGTCGCTCTTGCCGCCACCATTGAGCGAGTCTTCCGCCTGGATACCCTCGCATCCGCGGACCTCGAGGTCGATCTCGTCGCCCGACCTGTAGAACGCCTCCTCTCCGGTGCCATGGAGGGCGCGGTCGTACTCTGCACGTTCTGCGAGCGACATCTCCGCCTTGATGTCGGCGTTGACGTCCCCGAGGTCGGGGGCCTCGTCGTTAGCCACGTATCGAGGTTGGCGGAACATCGCGTACCCGTACTGCTCCGCGAACTCCCGCGCGCCGTGCTCGGGCTCGCCGGGCGCGAACTCCTGGACCGAGACGGGCTGCGGCAGGTACTCGAAGCCGTGCTCGGCCATGCACCGGGCCACGAGCTCCTGGCCCCGCAGCCAGCGCGCCTGGACCGCCGCGGGGCTGTCGTCGGCCTCGAGGTAGAGATAGGCATCGAGGGGTGCGAGGTCTTCCGAGACCGCTTCGATGCTTGGGCTAGCAGGCGCCGACTCCGCGTCTGGTGCCGGGCTGGGTGCGGGGGAGCAAGCCGCAAGGCCGCCGACGACGACGGCCAGCACCGCGATTGCCCGCACCGCTCGACCCGCGACCCCAGCCCAGCCGCGCGAACGAGCGCCGTGACGCCCCGACGACCCGGAGTCGCCCATCAGCGCGAAGACTTCGTGCCCTCACAGGGACCAAAGGCTTCACGCTGTCTGTGGCGGGCCGGCCGGTGGGTGGGGGCGGGTGGTTCGGGGGTCAGCGGCCGACCGGGGAGATGTCGAGCGCCATCCCCGCGAGGCCGCGCTCGCGGGCGGCCAGCCCGTGGGCGATGTCCCGCAGCGCGACGGCGGCCGGGGAGTCGGGCGCGGACAGCACGACGGGTGTCCCCGAGTCCCCACCTTCCCGCAGCGCGACGTCGAGCGGCACCTGCCCGAGCAGCGGGACGTCCGCGCCGGACGACTTGCTCAGGCCCTCGGCGACACGCACGCCGCCGCCCGCCCCGAACAGCTCGAGGCGCGAACCGTCGGGCTGCACGAGCCATGACATGTTCTCCACGACGCCCACGAGGTGCTGGCGGGTCTGCAGTGCGACGGCCCCGGACCGCTCGGCGACCTCGGCCGCGGCGGCCTGCGGCGTCGTGACGACCACGAGCTGGGACGTCGGGATGAGCTGGGCGAGCGAGATCGCGATGTCACCCGTGCCCGGCGGCAGGTCGAGCAGCAGCACGTCGAGGTCGCCCCAGAACACGTCGGCGAGGAACTGCTGCAGCGCCCGGTGCAGCATCGGCCCGCGCCACACCACCGCCTGGCCGGGCGGCACGAACATCCCGATCGAGATGACCTTCACGCCGTGCGCGACGGGCGGCATGAGCATGTCGTCCACCCGGGTGGGCCCGCGCTCGACGCCGAGCATCCGGGGGATGGAGAACCCGTACACGTCCGCGTCGACCACACCGACCCGAAGTCCGTCGTCGGCCATCGCCGCCGCGAGGTTCGCCGTCACGGTCGACTTGCCGACCCCGCCCTTGCCCGAGGCGATCGCGAACACCTTGGTGAGCGAGCCCGGTTGGGCGAAGGGGATGACGGGCTCGGCGTCCGTGCCGCGCAGCATCACGCGCAGCTCCTTGCGCTGCTCGGCGGACATGACGCCGAGGTCCACGCGCACGGCGTCGATGCCGTCGACCTTGCCGACCGCCGTGGTGACGTCCTTGGTGATGGTGTCCTGCAGGGGGCAGCCCGCCGTCGTGAGGTCGACGCCGACGACGGCGGTCGCCTGGCCGGCGTCGTCGGACACGACCTCGACGGAGCGGACCATGCCGAGGTCCGTGATCGGGCGGTGGATCTCCGGGTCGACCACGGCCCGCAGGGACTGGCGGACGGCCAGGACGAGGGGTTCGGTGCTCGACGAGGAAGTCATGCCCCCATCGTAGGCTCGCGAGTCAGCCGCGGACGGTGGCCTCAGTCACGGTCGGGTCGTGGGTGCGCCGTCGTCGGCGTCGGCGTCTCCGGCGGCACCGACGTCGCCGTCCCCACCGGTCTCACCGTTCGCTCCGTTCCCACCGCCGGCTCCGTTCACACCGTTGGCCGGGCCGGCCGTTCGCGCGACTTCGAGGTCCTCGAGGTCCTCGAGCAGGCTGCGCAGCTCGGAACGGACGAAGTCGCGCGTGGCGACCTCGGAGAGCGCGATGCGCAGCGCCGCCATCTCGCGGGCGAGGTACTCGGTGTCCGCGAGGTTGCGCTCGGAGCGCTGTCGGTCGTGCTCGGCCTGCACGCGGTCGCGGTCGGTCTGGCGGTTCTGCGCGAGCAGGATGAGCGGCGCGGCGTAGGAGGCCTGCAGGGAGAGCATGAGGGTCAGCGCCGTGAAGTAGTACACGGCGGAGTCGAACCGCAGGTGCTCCGGCGCCCACGAGTTCCAGGAGAGCCAGAAGACGCAGAAGATCGTCAGGTAGAGCAGGAAACGAGGCGTGCCCATGAACCGGGCGATGGCCTCGGAGATGCGGCCGAACGCGTCGGCCTCGACGCGGGGACGCCCGAGGAGCGCACGCCGCCTGACCTTGGGGGTGTCGAGCGAGTCAGACACGGTCCACCCCCGTCGGCGTCGTCGCCGTCGCCCGGTCCGACGCCTCGAGCTCGGACTCGCGCCAGTCGTCGGGCAGCAGGTGGTCGAGCACGTCGTCCACGCTGATCGCGCCGAGCAGCCGGCGCTCGGCGTCGACCACGGGGAGCGCGAGCAGGTTGTACGTCGCCATGAGGCGCGTGACCTGCATGAGCGGGGCGTCGGGGGTGAGGGCGTCGATGTCGTCGTCGAGGATCGTGCCGATCGCCTGGTGCGGGGGTTCGCGCAGCATCCGCTGCAGGTGCACGACGCCGAGGAACCGGCCCGTCGGTGTCTCGAGCGGGGGGCGGACGACGAACACCATGGAGGCGAGCGCCGGCGCGAGGTCCTGGCGTCGCACGTGGGCGAGCGCGGCGGCGATGGGGGCCTCGGGGCCGAGGACCACGGGCTCGGTGGTCATGAGGCCACCCGCGGTGTCCTCCGCATAGGCGAGCAACCGGCGCACGTCACGCGCGTCCTCGGGCTCCATGAGGGCGAGCAGCTCGGCGGCCTGCGCGTCGGGGAGCTCACCGAGCAGGTCGGCGGCGTCGTCGGGCTGCATCGCCTCGAGGACGTCGGCGGCGCGGTCGACGTCGAGGCCGGAGAGGATCGCCACCTGGTCGTCCTCGGGCAGCTCCTCCATGACGTCCGCGAGGCGCTCGTTGTCGAGGGCCGCGGCGACCTCCGCGCGGCGCGACTCGCCGAGCTCGTGCAGCACGTCCGCGAGGTCGGCGGGCTTGAGGTCGTCGTAGTTGGCGAGCAGCATCGCGGCGCCCTGAGCCTCGGCGGAGGTGGCGAGCGAGACGACGGCGTCGTAGCCGACGACGAGCGTCTCGCCTCGGCGGCGCAGGAGGCCGCCCTTGCCGGCGACGGCGCGGCGCACGAAGAACTGCGTCACGAGCCAGTCGCCCGTGCGTTGCTGCTCGATCGCGACGTCCTCGACGAACGCTCGGCCCGAGCCGTCCCGCAGCTCCACGCGACGCTCGAAGAGGTCGCCGATGACGAGCATCTCGGTGGCGCGCTGCTCGAAGCGACGCACATTGAGCAGGCCCGTCGAGATGACCTGACCGGGGACGATGCCCGTGACGCGGGTGATCGGCAGGAACACCCGCCGCCGGCCCGGCACCTCCACGACGAGGCCCACCACGCGGGGCGCCGTCGTCGTCCGGAGCAGCACGACGACGTCGCGCACCCGCCCCACGAGGTCACCGATCGGATCGACGACGTTCGTGCCGGCCAGGCGCGCAACGAAGACCCGCTCACCCACACTCGTCACGGCGCCCAGCCTAGCCACCGCGTGCAGCAGTGCCGCGCAGGCTGGCGGGCCGCTGGGTGGTGGACTGCGGGCTGACGTCCGAGGTCGCAAGGTGGACAATGGGCCCATGTCGATGAACCGACCCGGCCGCATCCCCTCGACCCCGACGCTGCCGCAGGGCGAGCAGATCGCCGCCTACGGCACCTACCTCGAGGCCCAGCGGGCCGTGGACCACCTCGCGGACAAGGAGTTCCCCGTCCAGCTCGTCACGATCGTCGGGACGGACCTGCGCATGGTCGAGCGCGTCACGGGGCGGCTGTCGTACCCGCGCGTCGCGCTCGCGGGTCTTGCGTCCGGGGCATGGTTCGGTCTCTTCGTCGGTCTCCTGCTGACGTTCTTCACGGTGGGCGGCGAGACGTCCTTCCCGCTGTTCGCGGCGATCGCCATCGGTGCAGCGTTCGGCATGCTGTTCTCGGTCGTCTCGTACGCTTTCACGGGCGGCAAGCGCGACTTCACGTCGTCGAGCCAGATCGTCGCGACCACGTACGCGGTGCTGTGCCAGCTCGAGAAGGCGAACCAGGCGCGCAACCTGCTGGCCGAGGTGGGCGGGGTCACCGGGGGGCTCGGCGTCGGCCAGCCTTCCCCGGCCCCCGCAACTCAGACCGCTGCGACTCCGGTCCCTGCGACGCAGGAGCCGGTGTCGCAGGAGCCCACGCCGCAGGAGCCCGGGCCGCGGGAGCCGGGGCCGCGGGACTCCGCGAGCCAGTAGCGCCACCCCGCGCCCATGGCCGACCTGCTCGAGTACGCCCTGCGCGTTCTGCCAGGGCTCGTCCTGCTGACGGTGGTGTGGATCGCCCTGCGCGGTCCCGCAATCGCGCTGCGGATCACGATCCTGCTGCTGGGTTTCATCCTCGTCAGGGACGTGATGACGCCGCTGGGCCTGTGGTCCTTCGGCACGATCGGGCCGGCGGTGTGGCTCAGGTTCACCGACGATCCCGCCGTGCTCCTCGGGCTCGCTGCGGCCTCGGTGCTGCTCGTGGGCGCCATCTACCGGGGGGCTCACCCGCTGCGTCACCTCGTGGTCTGGGGCCGGGCGGACTCGCGGTCGGTGCTCACCGGGATGGCTGGTGCCGCCGTCGTCGTCGTCCCGTTCGTCGTCGCGGGTCGGTTCGTGCCGCTCGACGAACGCGGCGGCGCCGTCGCACTGAGCCTGCTACCGGCAGTGTTCGCTCTCGCGATGGCAGGGAACCTGCTCGAAGAGGTGTTGTTCCGCGGCTACCTGCAGGGGCATCTCGCCACGAGCCACTCCCCGGCGCGCACGGTCGTGCTCTCGGGACTCTTCTTCGCCACCGGGCACATCTTGCTGGCGTCCACGGTGACCGCCGTCGGCGTACCGCTCTTGCTGTTCACGTTGTTCGAGGGGCTCGTCTGCGCCGAGGTGGCGCGGCGCCGTGGCGTGATCGCCGCGACCCTGACGCACGGGCTGGCGATCTTCTTCCTCGCCTCCGGGCTGATCTAGCACGCGACCGTCGACCGGCTCGACTCTCGACAAGCGGCCGTCCGAACCGGGAGGATTCGCCCAGGGAGGTTCGCCATGGGCAACGACGCCGTAGAACCGCAGAGCTCGGGGCCCCGCGCCCCGGAGCGCGAGGAGCTCAAGCACGATGCGATCGGCTTCGTCGATGCGCTCGTGATCGGCCTCAACGCGACCTCGCCCGCCTACTCGCTCGCGGCCGTCATCGGGCCGATCGTCGTGCTCGTCGGCGTCGCGGCACCGGGGGTGCTGCTCGCCTCCTTCGTGCCGATGCTGCTCATCGCCTCGGCGTTCTACTACATGAACAAGGTGGACCAGGACTGCGGCACCACGTTCTCGTGGGTCACGCGCGCGATGGGGCCGTGGTGGGGCTGGCAGGGCGGCTGGGCGATCACGATGACCGGGGTGCTCGTCGTCGGCGCCCTGGCGGACGTCGCGATCCGGTTCGGCCTGCTCATGCTGGGGCTCGACCACGTCGCCTACCCGGACGCCGCCGAGCCGAACTACTGGCTCTATCGGATCCTCATCATGGTGCTCACGGTGGGCCTCATCGTGCTCATGACCTGGCTGTGCGTCCTCGGCACGGAGCTCTCCGCCAAGGTCCAGAACGTGCTCATCACGGCCCAGGTGCTCGCGCTGCTCGTCTTCGCCGGCGTCGCGCTCGTCCAGGTGGCGAACGGCACGGCGACGGATGCGCTCGCGCCGTCGTGGTCGTGGCTCAACCCGTTCGCCGAGGGCGGCGGGGCGCTGACGGCAGGGCTGCTGCTCGGCGTCTTCATCTACTGGGGCTGGGAGTCGGCGGTCAACCTCACCGAGGAGACGACGGACTCGGCGAGCGCCCCGGGCAAGGCGGGGCTGTGGTCCACCGTCATCCTCATGGTCACGTACCTGTCCGTCGCGTTCGCGATCGTGGCCGTGATGGGCGTGGGCGCGCTCGCGGAGAACGCCGAGGAGGAAGAGGGCATCTTCGCGATCATCGGCGAGCAGGTGCTGGGTGGGTGGGACTGGGTCCTGCTGTTCGCCGTCGTTACCTCGGCGATCGCCTCGACGCAGACGACGATCATCCCCGCTTCCCGCACCGCGCTGTCGATGGCGAGGCGCTCCGCGCTGCCGCGGACCTTCGGGCACATCCACCCGCGGTTCCGCACCCCGGACGTGAGCACGTGGTGGGTCGCCGTCATCGCGGCCGTCTGGTACGTCGCCATCTCGCTGCTGAGCGAGAACGCGCTCTTCGACTCGCTCACAGCACTGTCGCTCGTGATCGCGTTCTACTACTCGCTCACCGGCATCGCGTGCGCGATCTTCTACCGCAAGCAGCTGCGAGACAGCGTGCGCAACTTCCTGCTCATCGGGGTGGGGCCCGTGGTCGGGTCGCTGCTGCTGCTGTGGCTGCTCGTCGCGTCGTTCATCGACATGTCCGACCCGGAGAACTCGTACTCCGGGCAGGCGTGGTTCGGCGTCGGCCCGCCGCTCGTGATCGGGCTCGTCATCTTCGCTGCGGGGATCGTGCTCATGTTCGTGTGGCGGTGGCGCGACCGGACGTTCTGGGCGGAGCGCGCGAGCGTCGTCGACCCGCAGCTCGTGGAGAGGAGCTCGTCATGACGATCGTGCTCGGTTACGACGAGTCCCCGGGAGCCGCGCGGGCGCTCGACGTCGCGATCACGGTGGCTTCGCGGTTGAGCGAGCCCCTCGTGATCGTCTACGGCGCGGCGCCGCCCGGGCGCGAGGGGGAGGAGTTCCGGTCCCACCTCGACGCCCTGGAGGCGATCGGTCGCGAGGCGGTGTCGCACGCGCTCGATCACGCGTCGCAGCAGGGCGTGGTGGCCGAGGTCGCGCTCGTGCGGGCCAAGCCGGCCGAGGCGCTCATCCAGGTCGCCGAGGACCGGGATGCGACGCTCATCGTCGTCGGCTCGTACGGGGAGTCGCCGCTGCGCAGCGCGTTGCTGGGGTCGACGCCGCACAAGCTGTTGCACCTGTCGACGCGGCCCGTGCTGGTGGTGCCGCGGGCGTAGGGGTCTTGCCGGGCGGAGCGTCGGTGGTCCGATCTAGGTTGGGTCCATGACAGACGTCTGGGGTCCGGAACTGATCGACCAGCTCGACTTCTACTGGGGCGCGCACCTGTGGCCGCGGCTGCAGGGGCTGAGCGACGAGGAGTACCTGTGGGAGCCGGCGGGGGGTGCGTGGAGCCTGCGGCCCGACGACGACGGCGTCCTGCGGCTCGAGCAGTTCGGACCGGAACCGCCCACGCCGCCGCTGACGACGATCGCCTGGCGCGCCGTGCACATCGCGCGCGACGTCATGGGCGCCCGCGCGCGTGCGCTCTTCGGTCCGACGTCGGCCCCCGACGACGCCGACATGTTCGACGCCCGGCACTGGCCCGAGCCCCTGCCCGCGACGGCGGAGGGCGGGCTGGCGCTGCTGGACGCGGGATACCGGGCGTGGCGCGAGGGCGTGGCTCGGCTGTCTGACGCCGAGCTGCGCGCGCCGATCGGGCCCAAGGGCGGGCCGTTCGCGGCGGACTCGCTGTCCCTGCTCGTGCTCCACATCAACCGCGAGGTGATGGCGCACGGGGCGGAGATCTGCCTGCTGCGTGATCTGTACCGGGCGCGGCGGGACCGGGAGGATCCGGTTGTTGCGGCGGGGCTCGCGGGGGATGCGGGGGAGGTGGCGCGGCTCCTTTCGGTGCCTGGGGAGGTGGTGCGACTCCAGGCTGCGCGGCCCGGCTTCCTCGCGGAGGTGGCGGGGCTGCGGCACTGGGACGTAGTGCGGGAGCTCGTCGAGGCTGGCTTCGGGCCCGGGGTGAGTGGCGGCGGGGGCGCTGGGGCTGCCGGGGTCGCTGGGGGTGGAGGAATCGCTGAGAGCGGAGATCCGACCGCACTGCACTTCGCGGCCAGGGTCGGCTCGGAGGAGTTCGTGCGACTGCTCCTCGAGCGTGGCGCCGATCCGCGGGGGACAGAGGCGGAGTACGGGCTGGATGCCGCCGGCTGGGCCGCGCACTTCGGGCACGACGAGGTGGCCGCGCTCATCCGTGGCTGGAGTCGCTGAGCCGGGCGGGACCGAACATCACCGCAGGTCACAGGCGGTCTCCGTGTGCCGTAGGCGTCATCTCCGCTGCCCGGTTTGTCCGAGTGTCAGTGGGTCTGTGTACGTTTGTGCGAGCAGGTTGATGGCAGGCGTTTCGGGCTGGTGATCGGAGGTGACCGGGGTGCTCAAGGACGATGACGGGCGGGGTGACGAGGGTCGCCTCGAGCGCGGTCGCGGCGCGGTCGGCCGTTCTGCGGAGGGTCGTGGCGCGGAGGGTCGCGCCGAGCAGCCGTGTCGCTCTGAGGGCGTGCCGTTCGTCGACGACGTCGTACGCCCGTCTGGTCGGGCGCCTGGTGGTGGCCGTTCGATGATGGAGCTGCTTGGTGACTTGTGTCGCGCGTCAGACTATGTGGCAGGGCTGTTAGTTGAGTCCTGAACGGAGAGTCCGACATGGGAAGACCACCTCAGATTCCGGTGGAGAAGAAGACGAGGATCGTGCTGAGCGTCCTCGCT
>Ga0160457_1000287_pt1 | contig 31778 bp, 33 predicted proteins | sample HID1972M_E6MG_FD_108242 | JGI IMG/M metagenome (GOLD analysis project Ga0160457, IMG submission 108242) | Enriched pill bug-associated microbial communities from UW Madison campus, WI, USA - HID1972M_E6 MG | ecosystem: Host-associated > Arthropoda: Insects > Digestive system > Unclassified ... | reverse complement strand
GAAAAAGCCACCGTGGGCAATGGCGTCATGACAGCTTTTGTGCTGGAAAATTCGGCAATGATTGATCGGCTTTATGCGATTGCCATGCGCGAAGGCGGCAGCGATGATGGGGAACCTGGATTTCGCCCACAGTATGGAAGCGGTTTTTATGCAGCTTATGTGCGGGACCCTGATAATAACAAAATTGCTTTTGTTGCATACCTCGGGTCTGAGCAGGATTAGATCGGCGACCCAGTTGCTTTTGCCCTAGATTCAGCGATATTAGTATTAGTAGCAATTGGCATTTAGAGGAGTCATCTTGACAGATGAATAGCTTCGTCGATAGTATCAACCTGCTGCGTTGGTATGATTCCAGGCACTTGTGTTTATGAAAGATACTGATAAGTGTCGCGTAGGTTTTTTTGATGATGAGTAATGACGATCTAGTTGAAAACGAAACAGGAGGCCGGCATGAATTACGCGAAGCGCAATTCATGCTCGCTGGAAAAAAAGAAGTTGCCTATTTTTGCTTTGACTATCCAAAAGAGTATTTCCAAGACATGCAAAAGTGCATCGATGAGGGATTATTTGAAACCATAAAATTCGGTGCAGAGAAAAACGCCCGGCTTCTGGTCAGCATTCCTGGCGCCAAAGAGCGGGCTTTGGCGCTGCTGGGAGAAGGTCCTTATGAGCATATTGTGGTTTATGTACCTGGCGCAAAAGCCAAAGCCTTAAGGCTTATTGAGCTTGAAGAATGTTCATGGAAATATGGCTATGGCGAGTCTATCGAAAGGGAAATCGGGCAAATTCTGGGATATTCGCAAGAAAGTACGGATCGTTATATTGAGAAATTGAAACAACGATTTCCCGGTCTTCCCGCGACGATTCCGGCCGAATGAGTCGTCCCCGATTGGTTGTCTGTAAATAGACTGATCGTCATTGTTGGTTGGGGCAGGGGAATGGTCATTCGTATTTTTGCTGGCGATAGCGCGCTGTAAAATTTACGAGTCCGAGAAATGACAGGGTGGCTGGCAATTGGCAAGTCTCGTATAGCAGGTGGTCGTATGCACCCATGTGAGCATGAGAATCCTGGTGATGGTCGAACGCTGCCTGTAAGCCATGACGGTATGCGGGCAAAACGGATAGAGACGATACAACCTTAAGCCACTGATTTTTATAATTATGTATGCTGCTCGAAAAAAGATAAAGTATAGTGGTGCCTCCGGCGGGACTTGAACCCACAACCACCCGCTTAGAAGGCGGGTGCTCTATCCAGTTGAGCTACGGAGACAATCCAGCCCGTGATTCTAACCCGAACCTGCACCATGTGTCACTCAATTCGCTACAATAGGTGCATAGCCAGCCACAGAGTGAAATAATAATTATGTCCATACTTTTTGATGTACACCCGGTCAACCCACAGCCACGCCTGCTTAAACAGGCCGCGCAATTGCTGGATAATGGCCGGTTACTGGCCATACCCACCGATTCCAGTTATGCACTGGTGGCTCGTCTTGACGACAAGACGGCGGCGGACGGCTTGCGCCGCCTGCGCGGTCTGGACGAACGTCATCACCTGACGCTGCTGGTGCGCGATCTGGCGGAAATCGCCAAATTCGCCAAAGTCGACAACGCGCAATACCGCTTGCTGAAAAATGCGACTCCCGGCCCCTGGACGTTCATCCTTGAGGCAACCAAGGATGTGCCGCGGCGGGTTTCGCATCCTTCCCGCAAAACCATTGGCATCCGGGTCCCGGACCATCCGGTCACCTTGATGCTGATCGAGGAGTTGGGGACGCCCTTGTTATCAACCTCTCTGATTCCTGAAGGCGAAGACATGCCGCTGAATGATCCTGATGAAATTACCGATCGTTACGGCCATGCGCTGGCCGGCGTGATTTCCAGCGGTTCGTGCCCGACCCAGCCGACCACGGTCATTGACCTGACGACCGCGACGCCTGCCATCATCCGTAGGGGCTCAGGGGATCCGGCAACCATTGGTCTGCCTGAGTGAGATTGCATTTCCTGATGTAAACGGCGGTACCGCTGGCATAACGGCCGGTCGAATCTGGCCGCCTGTCAGCGGCAGATGCCGATTGAAACGTGTTTTACGGGATTGTCATGAAATTTTCTATTAATTTTATGCATTTCAATTAAACTACCGAATTAGCTATATGCTAGGCATTTAATATCAACCTTTTCTGGACGTTTCTATCATGGCGGTCGACAGTTCTTCGTATCCTGTATTCACCGGCAGTTTTCCTGCCCTTGTGACTCCAATGCAACCCAATGGGGATATAGATTACGACGCATACAAGAAGCTGATCGACTGGCATATCCAGGAAGGGTCTGACGGTCTGGTGGTTGTGGGCACGTCGGGCGAATCGCCCACGGTAGATGTGAGCGAACATACCGATCTTATCCGGGTGGCGGTAGAGCATGTGGCCGGACGAATCCCGGTGATTGCCGGAGTGGGCGCAAACTCAACTGCAGAAGCCATTCATCTGACCAAAAAGGCCAGGGAAATGGGGGCTGATGCGGGTCTGTCGGTCGTGCCGTATTACAACAAGCCCACCCAGGAAGGCCTGTTCCGCCATTTTGAGGCTATTGCCCGCGAAGGCGGCCTGCCCATCATGCTGTACAATGTGCCCGGTCGCACCGTTGCGGATCTGTCCAATGATACGATATTGCGACTGGCGCAAGTGCAGGGAATTATCGGCATCAAGGATGCCACCGCTGATATTGCCCGCCTGGGCCTGTTGCTTCGGGATAAACCAGAGTACTTTCAGGTTTTCAGTGGCGACGATCCCACTGCAGCGGCACTGATGCTGCTGGGTGGCAACGGCAATATTTCGGTCACGGCCAATATAGCCCCCGCGCTGATGCACGAACTTTGTGTGGCGGCACGCTCGGGCGATGTGCCGCGCACGCGTGAACTGAATGCGAAACTGGCACATGTCAATAAAGTGCTCTTTGTCGAAGCCAATCCCATTCCGGTCAAATGGGCGCTTGTGCAAATGGGCCTGATCCAGGCCGGGTATCGGCTCCCAATGTGTGATCTGGGCGCCCAGCATCATGAAACTGTTCTGACTGCCCTGAAAGATCTCGGGCTGGTCAAATAATATAGGATTGAGAATATGCGTATGAATGCACGCTTTCTTGCAGTATCTGGTTTACTGTCACTCACCCTCCTGGCAGGATGTAATGTCATGGACGAAGTCATGGGTGATACCGAGCAGGTTGACTACAAAAGTACCGTAAGAGGTGACCCGCTAAGCCTGCCGCCTGATCTGTCTTCGTCACAGATCAATCCGGCGTACAAGCCCCCGGGCGGCTATGCATCTGCCAACGAATATAACAAGGCAGTGGCCCAGGCCAATCGCAACGCCGCATCCGGTGCATCGGTCCTGCCAGAAACCCCCGGCTTGAAAATCCAGAGCTCCGGCGCCAATCGCTGGCTGGAAGTGAGCCAGGAAGCAGGGCGTGTCTATCCGAAATTGATCGATTTCTGGGTTGATTCAGGCTTTACCATCAATCGTGACAATCCTCAGGCCGGGCTGATCGAAACCGATTGGGCTGAAAATCGAGCAAAAATTCCTGGCAACCTGCTTAACCGTGCATTGGGCGCCATCATCAATATGGTTGAAGACAGCGGCGAGCGCGAACGCTTCCGTACGCGTCTGGAGCGCTCCAATGGCAAAACGCTGGTGTTCATTAATCACGAACGCATGGTCGAAACCCCCATGGATCGCGACGGTACATCATTCAAATGGCTGCCTGCCAAGGAAGATCCGGGTCTGAACGCTGCGATGCTGTCACGTCTGATGGTTTTCCTGGGCGCGACCAAACAGCAGGCTGAAGCACAGGTGCGTCAAACTGCTGCAGCGGCTGCCGCGCCAACGCATCCGGTCGTGATGGCTGATGTTGCCGCATTGCCACTGCAAGTGGGCCAAAGCCAGGCCTATACTCAGGTGGGAGCCGCGATCAATTCTGCCGGTTTCACGGTGGATAATCGTGACCCGCAAGCCGGCACCTACACAGTCCGTTACCTGGATACTGATACCGGCGAGAAGCGCCAGTCATCCAACTTTATCAGCCGGCTGTGGGGCGATAAAGGCAATCTGACGCCGTTGCCTTACACGATTGCGGTTACTTCCGAAGCCAACCAGTCGGTTGTGACTGTACGCAACGAACAGGGACAGGCGGACAATAGCGCTACCGCGCGTCGCATTCTGACGGTACTGGCCGAGAGAATGTAAGCCGACCGCTATCCAGGATCGTGTTTTGAAGTTCAGAAAACCCGGCAAGCCATTGCCGGGTTTTTTTCTGCCTGGCTATCGCGCGATGACCCAGCCGTCATCCAGCCATTCCTGCAACAGCGTGAGTGTTGCTGCATTGGCTTTTTTCAGGTCGGCGCTGGTCAGTACGCGCGTGTCGGCGAATTTTTTCAGCGTGGCGTTGGTTTTCAATCCCAGCGCTTCGCCGTTGATGAACAGGTCTGCGCCCCGATAGATCATGCGGCTGCGCCGATCCAGCACCAGGCTGCCATTGCCGTCGATCACGTCTTCAAGATCGACCATGTCCTGGGCAATCGGAAATACGGTCAGGCTATTGGGTTCGGTCAGCCAGCAGCCCAGAAAACGTGCAGCCATGCGCTCAGTGAAAGAAATTTTCTGCACGGCGGCCAGGGCGCTATCGATCAGTTCATCAGGCAGAGCGGCCGGTTCTGTGGTGGCTGTCAGGCGTTTGTCCTGGAACATGCCCGATAGGTCTGGCCCTGGTAGTGCGGGTGTGGAATAGGGACCAAAGCCCAGTCCGTTACGCGCGCTCAACTGGTCGGCCGCAACCTCCAGCAGCCCCCGTGCAAGAACGGCCAGGGACGGGGCACGAAAACCGATAGAAACGGTAATGCATTCGTCCGACTCCGAGATGCCGTCGTGCGCAATATGCGGCGGCAGATAAAGCATATCGCCGGGCTCCAGTACAAATTCTTCTTCAGGTTCGAAATGCTGCAGAATTTTGCAGGCAATATCGGGAACCAGCGACAGGTCTTTCTGCTGGCTGATGCGCCAGCGTCGCTGTCCGCGGCCTTGTAGCAGGAAAACGTCGTAGCTGTCAAAATGCGGACCGACACCGCCGTTGCGGGAGGCCAGGCTGATCATGATATCGTCCAGCCTGGCATCGGGAATAAAACGGAACTGCTGCATTAGCGCTGCGGTCGCATCGTCATGCAGGTCCACGCTTTGCACCAGCAAAGACCAGTTGGGTTCGGCCGCCTTGGGAAAGCGGGCGAACGGACCATTTTCCATATGCCATTGGTTATTTTCCTGCCAGATCAGGCGTGATTCGACATCATCACGTTTTGCCAGTTTCTTCAGCGCGGCGGGGGGCATGGGGCTGGCAAAACCTGGAAAGGCCTGCCTGATCAGCAACGGTTTTTTTTGCCAGTAAGTCCGCATAAATTCGGCGGGGCTGCGTCCACCCAGCAATGTCATGGGGGCGTGAATGTCAATGGATGTCATGATTCTCCGCCAAAGCGGTTATGCAATTTGTACAGGGCGTCCAGCGCTTCGCGCGGACTCATATTATCGGGATCCAGTTCATGCAGGGCGTCACGAAAGGCGGTGACCTCAAGCGCATTGTCGCTCTGCTGGTCATCGACCTCGTGCGTAGCAGTAAAAAGATTAAGCTGTGAGATGTCGCCAGCCTGGCTTTCCAGGCGATCCAGCTCCCGTTTGGCCTGGCGAATGACCGCTACGGGCAGGCCTGCTCGCTGCGCGACCTGGATGCCGTAGCTGCGACTGGCCGGCCCTTCCTGAACTTCATGCAGAAACACAATGCCGCTGGCCGCTTCGGTGGCGGCCAGATGCACATTGATTGCTGACGGGTTCAGATCAGGCAGCCGGGTAATCTCAAAATAATGGGTGGCAAACAGTGTCAGCGCATGATTGTGGTCCAGCAACCGGCAGGCGATGGCCCATGCCAGTGACAGGCCGTCATAGGTAGATGTGCCCCGGCCTATCTCGTCCATCAGCACCAGGCTGTTGGGTGTGCTGGCAGCCAGGATGGTGGCGGCCTCGGTCATCTCCATCATGAAGGTTGATTGGCCTCCAGCCAGGTCGTCGGCAGCACCAATACGAGTGAAAATGCGATCAATCACGCCAATGGTGGCGGCAGCGGCCGGCACGAAGCTGCCCATGCGCGCCAGCAGCACAATCAGAGCGATCTGGCGCATGTAGGTTGATTTACCGCCCATGTTGGGGCCGGTAATGAGCAACATGCGCCTGTCATGGTCCATCAGGCAGCTATTGGGCGTAAATTGCTCAATCGTATGTTCGACCACCGGATGGCGGCCGGCCTCGATATCGATCACGGGATGTTCGGCCAGTTGCGGCGCCACCCATTCGTTGTCTCTGGCGTGGCTGGCCAGTGCAAGATAGACGTCCAGTTCGGCAATGGCCTGCGCGCATCGCTGCAGGGGAGTCACCCAGGCCTGCATGGTGTCCAGTAATTGCTCGTATAGCCATTTTTCACGCGATAGTGCCCGGTCGCGTGCCGACAGCACCTTGTCTTCGAATCCCTTGAGCTCGGGCGTAATATAACGTTCGACATTCTTGAGCGTCTGGCGACGCCGGTAGTCGTCGGGCACTTTGTCGACCTGACCCTTGGATACTTCAATGAAAAATCCGTGAACACGGTTGAACTCCACGCGCAGATTGGCAATACCACTGCGCTGGCGCTCCCTGGCCTCCAGTTCGACAAGAAAGGCGCCGCTGTCGCTGGCCAGGGTACGCAGTTCATCGAGTTCGTCGTCAAAACCGGGCGCGATCACGCCGCCATCGCGGATCATCGCGGCCGGTTCCATTGCGACGGCAGCCTGCAGTGCGGCGTGCAAGCTCGCATCAAGGGTCAATTCGTCGTTGAGTACGTCAAGGCGTTCTGCATTGGCGTGCTGGTTGCGCAACACAGTTTGCAACTGTGGCAGGCGTGCCAGTGCATCGCGCAGGCTGGCCAGCTCGCGGGGACGCACCGAACGCAAGGCGATTCGTGTTGCGATACGTTCAAGATCGGGAAAGGCATTGAGTTCTGTACGCAGGTTATCCAATGCAATATGGGGATGCACGGGCCCGTCGGGACGTCCGGTCAGCATGGCCGCTACAGCGGTCTGACGTGCTTCGATCTGGCTATTGGAGCGCAGGGGGTGGTGTAGCCAGTGACGCAGCTTGCGACTGCCCATGGGGGTTTCGCAGTGGTCCAGCAAAGAAAACAGGGTGGGCCGGCTCTCTCCGCTGATGGTTTCGGTAATTTCCAGGTTTTTGCGCGTGACCGGATCAAGCACCAGATAATCCAGCGCATGATCCACCATGATGTGCTGCACGTGCGACAGCGATTGCGTTTGCGTGCGTTCGACGTAGCGCAGCAGTGCGCCGGCTGCACAAGTGGCGGCAGGCATATCGGCCATGCCGAAACTGCCCAGCGAGTCGATCTGAAAATGCTGGCAAAGCAGGGTGTTGGCATCATTCAGGTCATAGTGCCAGTCGGCAGTGTGACTGATCGAGCCGCTAAATTTTGTCTCAAGGGTAAATGAATCGGCGTGCACGATTTCCGCGGGAGCGATGCGGTGGATTTCCGAGTCCAGCGCTTCCTTGTCGCATTGTGTGACTTTGAACTGGCCGCTGGCCAGGTTGAGCCATGCCAGCCCGTATTTTGGTGCCTTGCCTTTGGGCGGCAGGAAAATCGAGAGCAGGGGCCGGTCCAGCTTGGAAGGCAACAGGGTTTCGTCGGTGAGTGTGCCAGGCGTAACAATGCGCACGATCTTGCGTTCAACGGGCCCCTTGCTTGTTGCCGGATCGCCGATCTGCTCGCAGATCGCCACCGATTCGCCCAGTGCTACCAGACGTGCCAGATAGGTTTCCATGGCATGCACCGGAACACCTGCCATGGGAATGGGCTGGCCATTTGAGTTTCCTCGCTTGGTGAGCGTCAGATTCAGCAGTCTGGCGGCCTGCTCGGCATCCTCATAGAACATTTCATAAAAATCTCCCATACGATAGAACAGCAGTACAGACCCGGCCTCAAGCTTAAGGCGCAGGTACTGCTGCATCATGGGGGTGTGGCCGGGAGTCGCAATTTTACTGGTTTCTGCTGGCATGAGTGATAGGTTGCTTAAGGTGTTCTGGCGTTCAATCGGCTATTTTACGATTATCCTGGGTCCGGTTGGGCGCCGAGTCATTCGCCGATCCGCATTACCGCTCTGTCGATCAGTGCCAGCACTGCATTTTCCGCGGCCATGGCGTCGCGGGCGCCGATTGCATCAAGCAGCGTTTTATGCAACAACAGAGCCTGGGGATCCGGACCCCACTGGTCACTGGATGCGCGAAAACTCATGGTCCAGACTGCAGACAATGCCATTTCCAGTTGCCTGAAAAAAACATTGCCGCTAGCGTGCACGACGGCACCATGAAAACGTAAATCGGCTTCGATATAGTCCGCACGACTGTTTGCGCAAGACATGGCCTGGTATGCAAGCTGCAATGCCTCGATATCTGTTTGCTCGGCTCGCAATGCGGCCAGATGTGCGGCCTGGGGCTCTATGGCCTGCCTCAGTTCCATCAGGTCGGCCATCAGTTTTTTGTCTGGTGGCAATCTTGCGTACCAGTCCAGCACGGACGGATCGAAAAGATTCCATTTGCTGCGTGGCAATACATGCGTGCCGGTGCGTGGGCGGATTGATATCAGACCTTTGGCGGCCAGGCTTTTCATCGCCTCTCTGATAATAAGGCGGCTGGCGCCATAAGTACTGGCCAGTTCCTGTTCGGTGGGAAGCTGGATGCCTTCGGCAAAATGCCCGGCAACAATACTGCTGCCTAAAGCATCGACTATTTGCTGATGAAAGTTTCGTAACTGGGGTGAAGACATGGCGACAAGTATACCTGTAACGCAAAGGTTCACATGCTCCTGAAGCATTGACATTAATTATATAATGATTATATGATTGATTTTTAAAAATATAAAAACATCTATGCACCACAACGGCGAAACAACTTAAGTTCGCAACAAGGAGACATCACATGAGAAAACCAATGACCGCGCTCTTGCTGGCGCTGGCAGGGGCGTTGCTTGGCCCGGGCCTGGCCGGCGCGCAGCCGTTTCCGTCCAAGCCGATTCGCATGATTGTTCCGGTCCCGCCTGGCGGCTCCGGCGATTTGGTTTCCCGGCTGGTAGCAGGCGCCGCCGCAGACGATCTGCAGCAGCCAATCGTTATTGATAATCGCCCCGGGGCAACCGGCAATATCGGCACCGTTGCCGCAGTCAACGCGCCGGCCGACGGCTACACCATATTTTTATGCAGTATTGGCAACTGTTCGGTCAACACAAGTTTGTACGCCAATCCCGGCTTTGACCTGTTCAAAGACATTGCGCCGGTCATATTGCTGGGTTCATCCATCAATGCGTTTGTTACCGGACCCAATACGGGCATCGATAGCGTGCAGACACTAATCGGCAAAGCAAAAACGGGTGATATCAGCTATGGCTCTTCCGGCGTGGGCGCGTCCAATCATCTGGCGGGCGAACTGCTCAGGAAAATGGCCAACATCTCGCTATTGCATGTGCCATACAAAGGGTCAGGCCCCGCGATTACCGATTTGATCGGCGGACAAATAGATGTTTTCTTTGACAACGAACCGTCGATTCTGCCCTTTATCAAATCAGGAAAAGTCAATGCGCTTGCCGTAACCGGGCGCACCCGCTCAGCCAATTTGCCCAATGTGCCAACCATGGAGGAACTGGGCTATGCAGGATTTGTCATCGAGCCCTGGTTCGCTATCGGAGCCCCAGCCGGAACACCGGCGCCTGTGATTCAAAGATTGAATGAGGCATTCAATCGTGCCCTGAAAGATCCTGCTGTCATCAGCAAACTGAATCAATCGGGCATCGGGGCCATTGGTGGTGCGCCTGATGTGCTTGCCAGGCACATCAGATCCGAACATGACAAATGGGCCGAATTGATCCGCGCTCAACATATTTCCACAGAGTAAAAAATATGCGTATTACAGGTATTGAAACCACAAGACTGACATCCCAGCCTAATCTGATCTGGGTTGAAATAGAAACAGATGAGGGTATCACCGGACTGGGTGAAACCTTTCGCGGCGCGCAGGCCGTGGAAACCTATCTGCATTCCATGGCAGCGCCGCTGATTCTGGGAGAAAATCCGCTAGACATTGAACGCCTGCACAAGCTGCTCTTTCGTGGCTATCTGGGTTTTAACGGCAGTGGCGTAGAAAGCCGTGCTGCGTCGGCTATCGATATTGCCCTGTGGGATATCTTCGGCAAGGTTACCGGACAACCCGTGTACCAGTTACTGGGTGGCGCTTGTCATGAACGCATGCGCGCGTACAATACCTGCGCCGGCGTTGACTACAATAGTAAAAGTATTCAACGGCGGCTGATTCAGCCCGGGGCAGAAAAAATCCGTGGCCGTTATGACGATCAGATTGCTTTCATCGAAGATCCGGCGCAACTTGCGCTTAGCCTGATTGACGAGGGCTTCGGCGCCATGAAAATTTGGCCATTCGATGGCGCGGCCGTGGAAACCGGCGGTCAATATGTCAGTGCAAGGCACATGCGGCAAGGCCTTGAGGTGTTTGAGAAAATCAGGCTTGCCGTGGGTGATCAAATTGAAGTCATGTGTGAGTTTCATTCGATGTGGAACCTCACCAGTGCACTGGCCATCGCCCGGGAACTCAAGCAATTTCGGCCGTTCTGGGCCGAAGATCCAATAAAGATGGACAGCCCTGGACTGTTGGCAGATTACCGCAGGCTTGCGCAGATCCCGGTGTGTGGCAGCGAAACCCTGGCGTCCCAGAGCACGTTTCGCGATTTGCTGGCGGAACACGCACTGGATATTGTGATGCTTGATCTGTCCTGGTGTGGCGGCATCAGCGAAGGCAGGAAAATTGCCAGCCTTGCCGATGCATATCAAAAGCCGATTGCGCCACACGATTGTACCGGGCCGGTGGTGCTGTGGGCTTCTCTGCACCTGGCCCTGGCATCGCCCAACGCGATTTTTCAGGAAGTGGTGCGTGCGTTTCTTAATACCTTTTATAAAGACCTGGTTACTGAGCTGCCTGTTCTTGATAAAGGATTCCTGTTGCGCCCGGATGCGCCGGGCCTGGGTACAGCGCTGGCGCCGACGGTCAAGGGTGATGCGCAGGCCTGCATTCGCCGCAGTACACTACCTATTTAACGATTCAGACAATTTTACTTACGGAGACGGACATGGCAACTTTCGACCGAGCACAGGTGCGGGCTGCGCTTGATGGCATTTCGGGAATTCTGGTTACCCCCTTTGATGACAACGGCAAGATTGAACCGGCGCGCCTGCAGCCAATTATCGATAATGCAATAAATGCAGGTATACACATATTGGTAGCCAACGGCAATACCAGTGAGTACTATAGCTTGCGCTATGCGGAAAGCGAAGCCATGGTGTCCGCGGTGGCGGGCCAGATACGTGGGCGGATTCCGTTGCTTGGCGGGGTGGGACGCGGCATTGAAGAGGCCTGCGACCTGGCGGCAGCGTCCCGGGAGGCTGGGGTCGATGCGTTGATGATTCACCAGCCTCCGGATCCGTTTGTGTCGCCCCGAGGCATACTCGCCTATGTCCGTCGCATCGAAGAAGCGGCGCAGGGTCTGCCGCTGGTGCTGTATCTGCGTAATGAGGCAATCGGTATGGCGGCGATAGAAGCCCTTTGCAGTGTTGACTCGGTGGTTGGTGTCAAATGGGCATCGCCAACGCCACTTTTGCTGGCCGATGCAATTGCCCGCACGCGGCATCTGGATATAGCGTGGGTAGGTGGCCTGGCCGAGACCTGGGCGCCGCCGTTTTACGCGGTAGGCGCACGCGGGTTTACCTCAGGCTTGATTAACGTAGCCCCCGGGCATAGCGCTGCAATCCATACTGCGCTTGACAAAGGCGACTACCCTGCGGCGAATCAGTTGATCGCACAAATGCTGCCATTTGAGCAATTGCGGGCAGAAGAAAATAACGGCGCCAATGTGACCGTTGTGAAGACCGCATTGCAACTTCTGGGCCGCAATTGTGGTGCGACCCGGCCACCTGCTGCATGGCCAATGAATACACAGGCGCTTGACACGCTGAAGCAATTGTTGAAAACCTGGCAGTAGACTGCAGTAACGGGTGGGACCAGCTGACCATGGTTGCTGTCCTTGTCTTTATTACTTGGCATGGCGCGATACGCCATGACCTGATCGCTGTCGCAATAAGCAAATTGGCCAGTAGGGTGGGCGCCTGTGGCGCATCAAAGGGCGCCACGCCAACATTGCGACCGTTAGCAACATAGCCAGCATCACCCACATCAAGGCCATCGCATATGAAATATTTATGGCTGGTCTGTGCTTCCTGCAGAAAAATTGATGGCACGCAAGGAGAGAGAATTTCAATTTATCAAGCACTCTTGCTTCGTTCATGGCCTCGCATGGCTGTAACTTTTTGTATGAATGAATTTCCGATTCGCCTCCATAGAAAATTGCAAATGGATGTTGACCGCTGTAATTATTTGGTGAATTCAGATCAAGATAAAAATCACTTATTGGATGATCAACGAACGGCCACAATAACCTGCACAGACCGCGCCCTGATTGGCCAATATCGCCCGTTTTTCTGCCGATTATAAAATTACATGGGCATGGTTTTCTCATTTACAAAATTTATTGCATTTGAAATAAAACTAGGGTTTTCCATGTATATATTTCATCTAAATGACGCATTTTTGAATGTAACGAATATATCGAAATTCATGTATTGCGGTTGTGCTGTACCATTTATCTATGTTACTTCTATAAATGAAGCGATAACCGCTAGCGCAGAAAACACACGCCTCATGCGATGAATTTTATGCATGAAAACGTGCGGTATGCTGCGTTTGAAAGTTATTTCAAATGCAATTTTTATCTGGACGATTTGCAGATAAAAACTTCAGGATAAATCAACTTCAAGGGGAGTAGAACGATGAATAGAATGCTCAAAACTCGAACCCTGCTGGCTCTCGCTGTAGCAACCGCTGCGGCTTTTGGTACAGTGGCGTCGGCTGCCACGTTGCAGGAAATTAAAGACAAAGGCGTGGTGCGGATTGCAGTTGCCAATGAAATACCCTATGGCTTTGTTGATCCCACAGGCGAGGCTAAAGGCGCCGGACCGGAAGTGGCCAAGCATATTATGGAACAGCTTGGCGTCAAGGAAATCAAATGGGTCACCACGGGTTTCAGCTCACTCATTCCTGGTCTGAAAGCCGACCAGTTCGACATGGTTGCCGCAGAGATGGCTATCCTGCCCCAGCGTTGTCAGCAGGTGTCTTTTTCTGAACCTAACAGCTCTTATGGCGAAGGCCTGCTGGTTGCCAAAGGCAACCCGGACAATCTGCACAAATATGAAGACTTTAGCAAGTCGGACAAGAAAATCGCCATCATGGCAGGTGCCGATCAGCTGGAAATGCTGCAAAAACTCGGAGTGGACGATAGCCGCATGGTGACTATCTCCAATAATGCAGATGCGATTTCGACAGTGTCTACCGGCCGCGCCGCAGCCTATGCAGCAACCAGTCTGACGGTCAGTCAACTGGCCGACAAGAGTGATAAAGTCGAGCCGGCAGGAAAATTTGAGGATCCGGTGATCGATGGCAAACCTGCCCGCAGTTGGGGTGGCTTCACCTTCGATCAAGGCTCGGATGATCTGCGTAAAGCAGTTAACGAAGAGCTGGCCAAGTTCAAGAAAACACCAGAGTGGAAAAAGATTCTGACTACTTATGGCTTTACCGAGCATGACCAGGAAGAGTCTACCAAGCAGACCACAGAACAACTTTGCGCAGCAAAGTAATCAGGATATAGCCGCTTATTTAGGGTTATGCGCAAGCCCTGCGGCGTGTGCACAAGGGTCTGCGAGGCGATTGCAGACCCATCCTTGGTTTGGCGACACCAGCCAGCCTCAAACTCACCGGCTCGTGCAGGCTTGCGCTTGCATCCTTCATCTCATTTCCAAAAAATAAAAGGCGACCGATGGATTGGAATATATATCTGACGCCCCTGTTACAGGGTGCGTGGGTGACCGTTCAACTGACAGTCTATTCGACCATACTGGGTGCGATCACTGCGTTTGTGTTCGGTATTGGCAAGCTTTCAAGCAACTGGCTTTATCGCGGGTTCTCTATTTGCTTTGTCGAGATTTTTCGCGGAACATCTCTGCTGGTTCAACTGTTCTGGCTGTTCTTTGCGCTGCCGCTATTGGGCCAGGCCCTGGGCCTGGACTTTCGCATGGCGCCGCTGGTCGCCGGCACGCTGGCCCTGGGGTTCAATATCGGCGCCTATGGCGCCGAGGTCGTGCGCGGCGCCCTCCAGGCAGTACCGCGCTCGCAATTTGAGGCGGCCAAGGCACTGGACTTTACGCCTCGCCAGACATTACGGTTTATTTGCCTGCCACAGGCCATTCCGGAAATGATGCCCAGCTTTGGCAACCTTGCGGTGCAAAATCTTAAGGATACGGCATTGGTATCGTTGATCAGCCTGGGCGATATGGCGTTTCGCGCTGAACAGATCCGCAATTACACGCAGGACAGCACGACGGTATACACCATTTTGCTGTTCATGTATTTTGGCATGGCGCTGATTCTGACCGGAATCATGAAATTGCTGGAGCGCTCCGTCGGGCGCTGGCGCGCAGGGAGGGCCTGATCATGCTTTTTGGTATTGAATGGGACACCAGCAGCAATTGGGCGTTTGCTGTTTCGATATTTCCGATACTGCTCAAAGGCTTGCTGGTTACGCTGCAAGCGACCGTGCTGGGCTTTCTGGTAGCCATGGTGCTGGGCCTGATTCTGGCCGGCCTGAAAAGTGCCCGGCTGGCCATCATCTCGTGGCCCGCAAAATTTATCACTGAATTTATCCGCGATACGCCATTGCTGGTCCAGCTGTTCTTTCTTTATTATGTGTTGCCTGAGCATGGCATTGTCCTGCCTGCTTTTCTGACCGGTGCGCTGGCGTTGGGTGTGCAGTATAGCGCCTACCTGTCCGAGGTGTACCGGGCTGGTATCGAGTCCATCCCACGCGGACAGACCGAGGCGTCCCGGGCATTGGACCTGGCGCCTGTGCGCACGTTCGGTTTCATCATTCTGCCGCAGGCCATCCCGCGCATTATCCCGGCGATGGGGAACTATCTGGTATCCATCATGAAGGATGTGCCGGTGCTGTCGGTCGTTACCGTGCTGGAAATGCTCAATGTCGCAAAAATCATAGGTGATCGTACCTTCAATTATCTGATACCGCTATCCATGGTGGGGGTCATTTACCTGATCCTGACGATTGTCGCGTCCTATGGGGTGCGATATCTGGACACCCACCTGCCAAAACGAGGAATACCTTTACGATGAATAACCCGATGAATAATGATAATGTGAATACCGTCCCGGATGCACCGCATGGCGAAGATGTTGCGAATGCCGATGACGCAGCGACCCGTTCAGAGACTGGCGAGCCGATTATCCGCTTCGAAAAAGTGGTCAAGAAATTTGGTGATGTGACGGTGCTGGACGAACTGGATTTCGAGGTTCGCAAGGGCGAGAAAGTGACCATTATCGGCCCGTCCGGTTCTGGTAAATCTACGGTGCTGCGCATCCTGATGACACTTGAAAACATCAATGATGGCGTCATTTACGTGACCGGCAGGCCGTTATGGCATGAGGAAAAAAACGGTGAGCTGGTGCCCGCGTCAGAAGAGCACTTGCGCGAGATGCGCAAGGAAATGGGCATGGTATTTCAACAGTTCAATCTGTTTCCCCATATGACGGTGCGTCGCAACGTGACCGAAGCGCCGGTGCAGGTGCTCAAGCTGTCCAAAGACGAAGCCAACGAGCGTGCCGACAAATATCTTGAACTGGTGGGTCTGTCCGATCAAAGCGACAAGTTCCCAAGCCAGCTCTCGGGCGGCCAGCAGCAGCGCGTGGCCATTGCTCGTGCGCTGGCGATGCGGCCCAACATTATGCTGTTTGACGAGCCAACGTCGTCATTGGATCCTGAACTGGTGGGCGAAGTGCTTAACGTGATTCAGCGGCTGGCCGAAGAGCATGATTTGACGATGTTGCTGGTGACGCATGAAATGCAGTTTGCCAAGCAAATTTCCGATCGTGTCTGCTTCTTTGACAAGGGAAAGATTGTGGAACAGGGCACACCCGATGAAGTGCTGGTCAACCCTCAGGAGCCGCGAACACAGGAATTTCTCAAAAGCTTTATCGAACAGCATTGATATAAAGCAGGGTACAGCAACGTGCCCTGCTGCGTATGTGGCGGCTGCCGCTGCTCGTGTGGTATTGCGCAGAGATCGTGTTCTTGGCAGGGCCGTTGCCTGTGCCGGCGCTTGGCGCTCGGGTGTGTGTGGTCCGAGACCGATTCGCCCGCCGCAGACCTTAAGGGGTGCCGGTCAGGTTATTGCTGTACACGATCCGGATGCCTTGTTCCAGCAGCGTCTGGCGCGTGTTCGCATCCGTTTGCGTGGTAACCGGGGCGGTTGCATCCCAAATGACAAATGTATTGAATCCGGCCGCCCGCGCGTCCTGCGCGGTCCATAGGACGCACACATCTCGTGCCAGGCCGCCAATATACACATCCCGTACCTGACGATCCCTCAGCCAGCTAGCAAGGCCGGTCAATGGGCGCTCGCCTGCAGGGTTGTAGTTTTCGCAAAACGCGCTGTATGAGTCAACAGCCGGATCCGTGCCTTTGCGTACGATGACATTCATCCTGTTCCAGTTGATGGCGCCATGCAGTGCTGCCCCATTTGTTCCCTGTATGCAGTGATCCGGCCATAGCACTTGGGGATGGCCGTATAGCGTAATGCTGTCAAAGGGTTTGCCGCCACTGTGCGAGGATGCAAAGGAAATATGGCCGCTTGGATGCCAATCCTGAGTGGCGACATAATGGGCAAAACGATCCTGCGCCAGGATGGTCTGTATAGGTGCCACAATGGCATCTGCCTGTTCGCATGCGAGCGGGCCGCCGGGCATGAAGTCCGGCTGGAGATCTACCAGAATAAGTGCGCTGTGAGGCAACGTGCTGTTTGTCATTTCACGTTTCGTCCAGCCACTGGATCAATTGTTGTTGCACATTGATCGAAAATTTGCGGTATACCTGTTCACTGACAAAGCCCATGTGCGGCGTCAGTAATACGTTGGGCAGCGCCACCAATTCTGGGCTGATGCCTGGTTCATCATCAAAGACATCCAGTGCTGCAAATCCCGGGCGGCCCTGTTGCAATGCCTTGACCAGGGCCGGCGTGTCGATCAGGCTGGATCGTGATGTATTGACCAGCAGGCTGCCCGGTTGCATCAGCGCCAGCGTGTCGCTGTTGAGCAGCTTGCGCGTGGCGTCCGAGACAACAATATGTAGCGACACCACATCGGAAGTCGACAACAGGGTTTCCAGTGACACGCTGCTTGCGTCCGCTTCGCGGGCCCGTTCCGGCGTCATGTGCGGACTCCAGGCCTGCACCTGCATGCCGAAGGCGCGACCGATAGCAGCCATGCGCTTGCCGATGTGTCCAAGGCCGATCAGCCCCAGGCGCTTGTCTTCCAGTACTTCGGGCAGATGCTGGCAGATGGCGGGCGTACGCCACTGCGGTTGTTGCGGGCTCACGAGCAGGTCTGGGAGTTTTTTGGCAGACGCCAGAATCAGCGACCAGGCCAGCTCGCAGGTGCTGGCTTTTGACGGACCGAATTCGGTCGCCGTGACCTTGATGCCGGCCGTTTCGGCTGCCTGCTGATCCAGCGTGTTGTTGCGGGTGCCGGTAAAAATGATGCGTTTCAAATGGGGCAATTGCGCGATCAGCGAATTGGGAAAAGGCGTGCGGTCGCGCATCAGTACAATGCATTGCGCCTGGGCCACTGCGGCCAGCAATTGCTCGTCGCGCAAGCGGTCGTGGTGGATTGTCAGATGGCTGCGGTTTTGTATGTCGGACCAGTCTACCAGACGGGCAAGCCCGTGTTCCCAGTCATCCAGTATGACAATTGAAGGTTTCATGTAATGCTCCGCAAATAGGGCAGTTGATGCATGCGTTGCCCGAGCCGGCGGCAACCATGGTTTTTTCGGTCACTGAAAAACAGTATATTACCTCGCAGGCCAGCACCTTGCATGCGCAGGGGGTGACAACGATAATTCGGCCGCAAGGCGCCTAGCCCTGAAACCAGGCCAACAGCACAGAGACACTGATAACCGAGAGCACAGTTGAGATAAATATGGATTGCGAAACCAGATGCGTGTCACGCTGGTACATGGTGGCCAGCATGAATGGGCCGGTGCCGATAGGCAGGGCGGCAAGCAGTACGGCCGCTTCGCGTTGCACCGGCGGCATGTCAAAGACGATAAAGGCCAGGAATGCCGTGGCAGCCGGCAGAAACAGCATTTTCATGAAAAGAACCGCGCCCAGTGCCGGGTGTGGACGGATACTGCGCGTTTGCGCCAGGAACAGGCCAATGGTGACCAGGGCGCATGGGCTGGCAGAACTGCCCAGCAGGCGCGTCAGTTCCGCCAGAGGCGCCGGCAACGCGATGCCCAGGCCTGATAAGGCCATGCCTGCCACGGGTGAGACAATCAGCGGATTTTTTGCCAATGCAACGCCGGTGTGGCGCAGGCTGGTCCATACACTGCCATGTTTTTTCAGTCCGGTTTCCAGGCAGACGATGGACAGGGCAAACAGGACGCAGGCCGTCAGTATCATGGTAATAATGACGGGTATGATACCGGCCTGACCGTAGGCCAGCATGCATAGCGGCAGGCCCATATAGCCGGCATTGCTATAGGAAGCCGACAGGCTGGCCACACTGTTGTCCGGCAGGCTGAAGCGGCGCCGCTGCCAAACCATGAAAATGAAAAAGGTAGCCAGCATGCCGCCGGTACTGGCCAGGATGAACGGGATCTGGTTCAGTTCTTCCCAACTGACCGTGGCCATGGCATGAAACAACAGTGCTGGCAAGGCCAGCCAAACCACATAGCTATTGAGGTGCTGGCTTGCCTGATCCGACAGGATCCGCCGGCGAGCGGCGATGTAGCCGGTCAGAATCAGCGCAAAAACCGGGAAAGCGGCATTGATAACGGAATTCAAGATACGGTTTATTTAAAAGCGGTTTCGATAAAGCTGCGCAGTTTACGCGAATGCAGTCGTTCCCGGGGCATTTCACGCAGTTTTTCCAGCGCCCGCATGCCGATGCGCAGATGCTGGCTGACCTGCTTGCGATAGAAGTCGGAGGCCATGCCGGGCAGCTTCAGTTCGCCATGCAGGGGCTTGTCGGACACACAAAGCAGCGTGCCGTACGGGACGCGAAAGCGAAAACCATTGGCAGCGATGGTCGCCGATTCCATGTCAAGTGCAATGGCTCGCGATTGCGAGAAACGTTGCACTGGTTCATGCTGGTCCCGCAACTCCCAGTTACGGTTATCAATGGTGGCCACGGTTCCGGTACGCATAATGCGTTTAAGCTCCCAGTCAGACAGCCCGGATATTTCTTCGACAGCATGTTCCAGGGCGATCTGGATTTCCGCCAGCGGCGGCACTGGCACCCATAGCGGCAAGTCGGCATCCAGTACGTGATCTTCACGCACGTAGCCGTGCGCCAGCACATAATCGCCCAGGCGTTGCGTATTGCGCAGCCCGGCGCAATGGCCTAGCATGATCCAGGCCGACGGCCGCAATGTTGCGATGTGGTCGGTAATCGTCTTGGCATTGGACGGGCCCACGCCTATATTGACAAGGGTGATACCGTTGCCATCCTCGCGTTTCAGGTGATAAGCGGGCATTTGCGGCAACCGTTGCAGCCTCTGGGATGGATCCGGCTGCCCCTTGCGCGTAATGTGGTTGCCCGGCTCGACCAGCGCCGTATAGCCCGACGATTCATCCTCGATCAGTTGTGCTGCCCGCTCAATAAACTCGTCGACGTAAAACTGGTAATTGGTAAACAACACGAAATTCTGGAAATGCTCCGGCGCGGTTGCGGTGTAGTGCTGCAGCCGGTGCAATGAGTAGTCAATACGTGGTGCGGTAAAGGGGGCCAGCGGCCCCGGCTGACCGGGTTCTTCACGCAAAGTGCCGTTGACGATGGCATCGTCCATGACGGCCAGGTCAGGGACATCGAAGAAATTGCGTAGCGATGAGCCGATGGTGTCGGCGTAGACGCCTTCAACATACTGGCCGCCGGTAAATGCGAAATGCAATGGGATGGGAATATCGGATTCGCCGATCTCCACAGGCAATTGATGGTTTTTCATGATCAGCCCGATTTGCTCGAGCAAATAGCTTTTGAACTGTTGGGGCTGGGTGATCGTCGTCTGATAAAGGCCGGGTTCGGTGGTATGTCCGTATGACAGACGTGAATCGACCTCCTGATGGTCGGGCACATGCAGGCGAATGGCGGGGTAGCAGGCGCGTGTGCGATGGTCTGACCGGTTCTCGCCGCTGATGTAGCGGTAAAAGGACTCGCGGATGAACAGTGTGTTGCGCTCGTAGATGCGCAACAGTTCTTCGAAAGCCAGGACCGGGTCACGAAAACTGGAAAAACCGATTCTTTGTGGCGAATGAAAGGTAGAAGGTGTACTTTGCTGTGTGTTCATGGATAAGCGCTGATTGTTATGGTCGTTGACGAAAGCGGGCCATATTGCAATCTGATCCCATACGAAAGCTTTGCTGTCGGCAAATAGGGGGCCGGAAAGTGGTATCGCTTTGCTGTCATGAAGTATATTCTGTCATTATGACACGTTAAAATCCTGACATAGCGAATGCCCGCAATCGGTGTGGGCCTGTCCGGCAGCGCATCGGGCATCAGCTAATTCTTTTTTCGAAAAATCTGCAAGAGAGTGATTTATATGGATATTCAACAAATCGAAAGTTTCTGGCCGTTTGTGCAGCGCTTTGCCGTTGATCTGGTGGTCGCCTTTGTCATTCTGGGCATTGGCTGGACCATTTCCAGGTGGCTGGGCAATATGGTGCAGCGGCTGAGCGCCAGATCAGAAAAAATCGATCCCACTATCATTCCGATGTTCCGCACGGTCGTGATCTGGAGCGTGCGCATCTTTACCATCATCGCCGTATTGTCGCAATTCGGTGTGCAAACAGCCAGCCTGATTGCGGTACTGGGCGCCGCTGGCCTGGCTATCGGCCTGGCTTTACAGGGCACGCTGCAAAATATCGCAGCAGGGATCATGCTGCTGGGTTTGCGGCCCCTGCGAGTGGGAGAGAGCGTGACAGTGGCTGGGGGCATTTCCGGCACTGTCGACGAAGTGGGGCTGTTTCTGACGCGGATTGTGCAGGCTGATGGCATACAGGTAACGGTTCCCAATAGTACGGTCTGGAACGGAACGATCATCAATCTGAGCCGTAATCACAACCGTCGCATGGACGTGCCGGCTTATATTTGTTATGGCGACGACGTCAACCGGGCTATTGATGTGCTGCTCAAACTAGTCGGCGAACAGCCGGGCGCATTGAAAATGCCGGAGCCATCTGTTTTCGTGGGCGATCGCAAGGACGGCACCATTACCCTCACTGTGCGCGTCTGGGCCAGTGCCGACAACTTTACCAATCTGCAGAATGATTTGAACCGCCAAGTGCAGATGCGACTGAAAGAAGAAGGGTTTGAAAGCCCAAGCCCGTTACGGGTGGCCGTGCAGGCAGTACCCTCAAACAATCAGAATGGCGTCAAATAGTCACCATTGATCATCGGACGTCCGCCCAGCTGGCCTGACAGGCGGTACGCAGCAGCGGGGCGTACCAACCTCGGGCAGCCTGGGCGGTCACGGCCGCCTTATGGCTCGAAAAGGTGGATCGTCGCGCGCAGCTCTCCAATACCGCCGAAACAAGAGGGACGCCGTCGCGCCTGCATTGGGCCCCGGTTGCCGCGCTATCCTAGACCGACTAGACAGCCTATGGCCGATAGACTGTTTTCAGAATGTTGGTGCACACCCCACGCATCATATCCACTTCTTCCTGGGTCATATGGATGCGCGTAAACATATAGCGCATGCGTGGCATCAGCTTTTTCGGATGATTGGGATTGAGAAAATCGATCCCGATCAGTGCGCTTTCCCAATGATTGATGAACGCTTCCACCTTTTCGGCGGGTGCATAGTCGCGCTCGGCAATGTCCGTATAGCCGTGGGCGGGTGTCGATAGCAACCGGTCGGGACGGCCGCTTAGCTCCTGCGTTACTGTGGGGAGCGGATTGCTGGCCACAGCCGGGGGCGCTGTATTGGTATGCCTTGCGGTTGGCGGCGCCTGCATGGCGTAGTTCAGTTCCCAGGCCGCCAGCAGCAGGGCTTGTGAAACGTTCAGGGAGCTGTACACAGGATTGGCGGGAATATGGCAGATGCGATGGCAACGACTGATATCGTCATTGTCTAGGCCCGTTCTTTCTGTTCCCAACACAATCGCAATATGCGTATCGGTGTGATTATTCAGATGCGTTCGTGAAAGTTGGGCGGTCTGGCGGATGTCCAGCGAAGGCGGACCCATGTCGCGAGTGCGGGCAGTCAGGGCAAAGGCCAGGGTAATGCCGGTCAGGGCCGTGTCAAGGTCGGGCGCGATTTGCGCCGCCTCCAGGATATCGGTGGCCCCGCTGGCCAGCGCCTGAGCCTCCTCATGGGCCAGGATGCCGCTATCTTTCGGATTGACCAGAACCAGATCGCCAAATCCCATGTTTTTGATTGCTCTTGCGGCAGAACCCACATTGCCAGGGTGGGTCGGTGACACCATGATAAAGCGGACCCGGGTATGTAGCGGTGACATAAAATTCCTTCGAACGGCATGAATATGGACAGAATTGATGGGATTTGCAGAAGTCTGCTTTATTGTCCATTAAAATGCCTATTTTACTACTCAACCGAAGTCTGGAAAGCTATGCACCCCATGCTCACCATCGCCGTACGTGCTGCCCGCCGTGCCGGCGCTATTATCAATCGTGGCAGTCTCGATCTGGATAAAGTCCAGATTGCACGCAAAGGCCCCAACGATTATGTTACCGAAATTGATCGGAACGCAGAACAGGCAGTGATCGAGGTGTTACGCGACGCTTATCCGGACCACGCTTTTCTGGGCGAGGAATCCGGGCATATTCCCGGTCCCAAGGATAAGGAAAACGAAGTGCCGGAGTATCAGTGGGTGATCGATCCGCTGGATGGCACCACCAATTTCGTACACGGGTTTCCCAATTACGCCGTGTCCATCGCCCTGTTGCACAAGGGGGTCGTTACGCAGGCCGTGGTCTATGATCCGGCTCGCAATGAAATGTTTACTGCCACTCGTGGTGGCGGCGCCTTTCTGAACGATCGCCGGGTGCGTGTTGGCAGCCGGACCCGTTTTTCCGACGCGTTGATCGCTGGCCGGTTCCCTTCGGTTTCCGGTTCCAACCGTACCGGCGCCGAGCGCTACTACGGGCTGGTTGATGACTGTTCCGGTTTTCGCCGCCTTGGCGCGACCGTACTGGAGCTGGCTTATGTTGCCGCCGGTCGTTTCGATGGCTATTGCGGTGTTCACCTCAAGCCGTGGGACCTGGCGGCTGGCAGCCTGCTGATTCTGGAAGCAGGCGGGCTTATTGCCGATTTCGAAGGGGAACAGACCTGGCTCAAAACCGGCAATGTGCTGGCAGCCAGCCCCAAAATCTTCACTCAAATGCTGATTTCGCTGAAGCAGTAAGTTGTTGTCCGGTTCGGAGCCTGTCATTATGGATCAAGTGTGGTACCTGTTTAAAGCTGTCTTTCTGGGCATTGTCGAAGGGATAACCGAGTTTCTGCCGATTTCCAGCACCGCCCATTTGCTGATCCTGGGGGACTGGATCGGCTTTGACTCCGGGCAGTTCAAGGTGTATGAAATCGTGATCCAGCTCGGATCCATTCTGGCGGTGATGTGGTTGTACCGGCAGCGCCTGCGCGAAATTATCGTGGGCACCTTCACCGGTAACCGGACCGAGCAGCGCTTTACCATGAATCTGATCATTGCCTTTTTGCCGGCGGCCATTATTGGTCTGCTGCTGATCAAATATATCAGTCAATTGCTCGATGGCAAGTTCATGGTTTACGCTTTCACGCTCGTGGTGGGCGGCATCATTATGCTCTGGGTGGAACGACGCCCCTCAATGGCCAAGCACACCAGTCTGCAGGAGCATGAACTGGCCCATCAGACCAGAAGCCTGGAAGATATCACATGGAAGCAGGCGCTGGTTGTAGGATTTGCTCAATGTCTGGCGATGATTCCGGGTACGTCGCGTTCGGGCGCAACGATTATTTCCGGCATGATGGCCGGCATTCATCGCAAGACAGCGACCGAGTTCTCCTTTTTCCTGGCCATGCCAACCATGATCGCCGCCACGGTATTGAGCTTGTACAAGCACGGCGGGCAACTGAGCCAGAGTAATCTGCTCGCGGTCGTGCTGGGCTTTGTTGCTGCCTATATCAGTGCATTGGTGGTGGTGCGTGCCCTGATGCGATTCCTGTCCAGTGCGTCCTATCGTCCTTTCGGCTGGTACCGCATCGTCTTCGGTATTGTTGTTGCACTGTGGGCCTGGAACCAGGTAGCCTAGTTTTTATCGAACCCGCAGACAATGAGAAAATGCCGGCATTGCCCGGCATTTTCTCATTTCGTTGTCTGTAATCTGCTGTGATGTACGACAATGTTGCCTATTGCATATGTGATCGTGTTAGGCCATCGCAGGCTACTGCGCGGCGCGCAGTGCGGCATAGCCGTTGCTGAGCACAACTACGTTGCGCTCAGCAACGCTGGCCTGAAAGTGAATCTGATTCGCACCTTCGCGCCAGATGTCGCAAACCAGCGTTTCACCCGGATACACCGGCGCCGAAAATCGGGCATCGAAACGGTATAGCAAGGCAGGGTCGTTATCGCAGCAGTCCTGTACAACCGCTCTCGCCGCATGCCCGTAAGTGCACAGTCCGTGCAAAATCGGCCGCTCGAACCCGGCGGCAGCGGCTGTCTGCGGGTCAATATGCAGCGGATTCGGATCTGCATTCAGGCGATAAAGAATGGCCGCATTGGGCGCCACGGCAATCCTGCGCTGATAATCAGGCGCACGCTCGGGCACTTTCGGCAAGGCCGCCACGGGGGCATCACCCTGTCCGAATCCACCATCTGCACGGCAAAATGTAGTCTGCTGGATGGTGGCTACAAGTGTATTGCCTGCATCGTACATATTGCGTTCTGCAATGACCAGTGCGCCCTTGTCGGCGCCCTTGTCGATCACATGCGAAATATGTGTCCTGCCGGTCAGTACGCCTTCGGCGGCCAGTGGCCTGTGCCAGATGCTGCGTTGCTCGCCATGCACCAATTTGACCCAGTTGATTCCGGTTGCCGGGTCTTGCATCCAGAAACCCGGATAGCACAGAATGCTGCTCATTGTAGGAAACGCCTGCAGCTGTTTTTCGTATACAAATTGCAGCTGTGATGGATCCAGGGGGTCGGCGCCCAGGCCGATACCCAGCGCGTACAGTATGCTGTCCCGCTGCGTGTAACTGTGGCGGGTATCGGCAAAATGCCAGTTCTTGATCCGTTCGTAGTCCAGTGGCATGCGGCTGCTCCTTGTGATCAGATGGGATCCCAATTAATGACGTCGGGAGAGCGTTCCAGTTTATGAAACTGCCCCTGCATGGCCGGGATGGCGATCTGGGCGATCAGCTCGGGCGTCCAGCCATCGGCCATATGCACAGAACGAACCGGGCGAGGCTGACTAAAGAGAAGAATTTCATTGGCCCTTACTCCGAAAATCTGGCCGGTTACTTCTGCTGCGGCATCGCTGCCCAGATAGACAGCCATTGGCGCAATTTTATGTGTTTCCATTTTTTGCAGTTTCTGCACCCGCGCTTTCTCTTCAGGCGTTTCGGCGGGAATGGAGCTGGTCATGCGGCTCCAGGCAAATGGCGCAATGCAATTGGATCTGACGTTATATCGCGCCATGTCAAGTGCAATAGACTTGGATAACGCGGCGATACCCAGCTTGGCGGCGGAGTAGTTGGATTGGCCGAAATTGCCGATCAGCCCGGATGTGGAGGTCATGTGCACGTAAGCGCCCGACTCCTGTTCACGAAAATAGGGTGCCGCAGCACGGCTGACAAAAAATGTACCATGCAGATGCACATCAATGACCTGACGCCATTCCTCTTCGTTCATTTTATGAAACAGGCGGTCGCGCAGATTCCCTGCGTTGTTGACGACGATATCAATACGACCGAAATGGTCCATGGCAGTCTGCACAATCTGGCTGGCCGACTCATAGCCGGCGACACTGTCGGTATTGGCGACTGCAGTGCCGCCTGCAGCGGTGATTTCGTCGACCACCGCATGCGCGGGTCCATCAGTACCGCCCTGGCCGCTTAAAGACACCCCGATATCATTCACCACCACTTTTGCACCGGCCTTGGCATAGGCGATTGCAATGTCCCGGCCGATACCACCACCGGCGCCGGTAACAATCACTACTTTTCCTTCTGCAATTGAGCCCATCGGCTTCTCCTGTAAATTTCATTCGTCAGCTCGCCGGCACGGCCGGTCGATCCGGTTAGGGATTACTATCTATTGTTGCTGGATTTCATGATAGGCCATAATGGCAGGCAGCATTGTTCGTATTTCTCAACCACCCCCTTCGTGTAAGCTTAAGATGCGCTATGATCTGACAGACCTTAAACTGTTCATCAATATTGGTGAAGTCTCAAACCTGACCAAGGCCGCGGAAAAGACCTTTCTGTCGTTACCGGCTGCCAGCGCCCGGATCAAAAATCTGGAAGACTCCCTCAAGGTGCGCCTGCTGATCCGCCAGGTTACCGGCGTGAGCGTCACCCCGGCCGGCGAGGTCTTTCTGAAATACGCCAAGGAGGTGTTTCAGCAACTCGAATGCATGCATGCCGAGCTTCAGCCGTTTTCCACCGGGATCAAGGGAAAGCTGCGAATCATGGCCAATACCGCTGCCACCCATTCGTTCATGTCTGAAGCGTTGTCGACGTTCCTGGCCGAAAATCCCGATATTGATATTGAACTGGAAGAGAAGCTATCCAAGGAAATTGTTTCTGCCATCCGTGGCGGCTCGGTAGACATTGGCATTGTCTCCAGCAACGTTAATCTGGATGGTCTGGATGTGGTGCCGCTGTTTCGGGACGAGCTGGTGGCTGTAACCCATTTGGCGCACCCGCTGAAAGACCTGAAGGAAATTTCATTTGAAACCCTGATCGATCAGTATCAGTTTATCGGCATTAATCCCGAAAGCGCGATTCAGACGTTTCTGGATGACAAAGCCTACAAATTGGGCAAGCGCTTGCATCAGCGCGTGCATGTAGGTAGTTTCGAGGCGGTCTGCCGTATGGTAGACGCAGGTATTGGGCTGGCAATCGTACCGGTAGAGTGTGCCCGGGCCTACAGCCGGGCCCCGCGTTTGCATATACTCAAACTCACAGATGAATGGGCCGATCGCGAACGCAATGTCTGTCGTCTGGCCGGGCGCGATCTGCCTGCGTATGCAGAAAAATTCATTGGACATCTGCTGGAGGTATCGCATCGGATGCATGATCGCTAGTCGTGGGCATGCTGCAACTGGCCGACCCGTCGTTCAAATGCACCGGCAAAAAAATGCTATTTAGTAAGCCGGCCAGAGAGATTGCCTACCTGGCCTGTCTCTCAAATTATATAAATTTCCACCCGATTTTATGAATGCGAGCTAAGGTGCGATTTCGTCGTCAGGCAGTGGGAATAAAAATACAATGCATGCACGGCGCTGCGGAAATGGACACGCAAAAAAAGCACCCTGAAGGATGCTTTTTCAACTCGCTGGACTACACTGGTGCGGGTTGCTTCTTATCGATGAAATCCTGAACTTGCTGTTGAGCTTCCGATTGGGACACCGAGTATTTATCTTTAATAGCCGTTACCAGCTTATCGGCATGCCCATTAATCTGCCTGACGTCACCATCGTTCAATTTACTCCATTGAGTCGTGATTGAACCTTTGATTTCATCCCATTTTTTGTCTTTGAAACCGACCATGATAATACTCCTATTATCAATTGTTGGAGATACGAAAAACTCGCACATCCCGTGCGCCATGCATACAAAATTTGTCATTCTTTATATACCTTAAACTGGCGCAAAAATTTTAATGTTTTTTGTGATCGTTCCACACTGCGATATCTCGGATATCCACACGGTGTTTTAATATGCCATTGTCAAAGTCGAGCGTGCACGCTGCGTAGGTTGCTTCGTGCTCTACGAGTATTCTCCATTCATTTTTTATCGTACTTTGTATGAATTTGAGTCGCTGAGCAAAATTTATTTCGGTAAGCATATGATGCTCCTCCACTATGGGTAAGAAAGTCAGGCCCATGTCGCCTACAGTACTCCACTTACCTGAATTCACCTAAGAATTAAGTGTAAGCATCAAAAATGCCGAAAATACCCATTTGTGAAATAGCTTCGCAAAGCCCTTTTGCTGTCACAACAGTGTAGAGTGACAGATGTAGTGTGAACTAACCTACATCTATAAGGACAGTGCCATGATTATATTTAAAAATAAATGGAAAGCTGATGCCTTCAAAGTTACCCTAAAAAAACGTTGGATTAATCTCTCAAAAGATGAATTGACCGAGATTGGCGGTGATCCTGAAAAACTGGTGTCAATATTGCAGTTTGATTATGCTTACCCTCGCAAGGCAGCTGAACGTGAGGTGAAAAGCTTTTGGGCTTCATATTCAGATGCGCAAGTATGAATAGAGCAGTAGCGCCCGTTTAGGGGTGAAATGTTGCCGGTGTGTGCCATATCAACGGCTCAGAAAAGTACCGCGAGTGCTGGGGGCTAAAGTGTGCCGGAGAATGATTGTTTCGGCTCAACACCGTGCTTCTCGCATTCCTGCAGGAATATACGCGGTGATGCCCAGGCTTCGTGCTTTAGAGTACCTGCATCGGATGCGTAGCAATCAGCGCCGCCATTCAGGTCGATAAATTCCCCCCGAAACGTCTTAGTGTCCGGGTCCAAGCAAATGACTGCTTTATAACCATAGATGTTCAAGACATCGTCCATCGTTAAACTCCGTTTTCTTCAAGCCATTTCCCAATACTAGGTACTACCCCTATATCTACGTCCGCGGAGGGGAAGGTTATCGTGTCTTAGGCAGTGCTGAGGGGATCCTTCACGTATAAAAAACAGGGAATGGAAGGTTCTCGCGGCATAATTGGAGGTTGAAGAACCCACAAGAAGGTCATGTCATTGCGAACATGACAATAAGGAGACTGTTTTGAAAACCCTGATGATGCAACGCAGGCAACTGCTCAAATCCGCGCTCTGTGGCGCTGCTGCCGTATACGGCCTGCGATCTGCAATAAGTTTTGCTGCGCAGTGGCCGACAAAGGCGGTTAGTTTTATTGTTCCTTTTGCGCCAGGCGGGCCGGTAGACACGGCCGCGCGCATTGTGACTAATGGCTTGACGCAGCAGTGGCAGCAGACAGCCATAATTGAAAATCGCGCGGGCGCCGGTGGCATCCTGGGAGCCAGGCTGTCGGCCCAGGCCAAGCCGGACGGGTACAATTATTTTTTTGCGGCCATCCACCACGCTATATTACCTAGCCTGAATAAATCCCTGGATTATGATATTCAGAAGGATTTTGTACCGGTAGGTGCGGTTGCACGATTTCCGATCATACTGATTGCCCATCCTTCCCTGAAGGTCAAGTCAGTCAAGGAGTTAATTGCACAGGCAAAGGCACAGCCCGGTAAAATTGCTTATAGTTCCTCTGGGACAGGTGGCGGCACGCATCTGGCCGGCGCCTTGTTTGCCAGCATGGCCGGTATTGAGCTGCAACACGTGCCCTACAAGGGAAGCGCGCCGGCGGTTCAGGATCTGGTGGGCGGGCAGGTGCAGTTGATGTTTGCCGATGCGACGTCCGCTTTGCCCTTCATTAAATCAGGCAAGGTTATTCCGCTAGGTGTAGGCAATCCTCAGCGATCTGACCTGGCGCCGGAGGTGCCGCCTATTGCCGATGAAGGTTTGCCCGGCTACGAAGCCTATTCCTGGAGCGGTCTGTTTGCACCGGCTGGCACGTCGGCCGACATTGTGAAGCAGGTCAATCACGATCTTAATGCCCAACTGAACGATAAAAGCGTCATTGAGAAAATGCATGGTAGCGGGTCGGAGGCCATGCCCATGACGCCGGAGGAGTTCGGCAAATTTCTGAGCGACGAAATTGCCAAGTGGCATAAGACTATTACCGATGCCAACATCACCATCCAGGGGTGACGTATTGCGCAACAATGACAATCAGGCAGTATGCGACGTGCATTGGAGATGCAAGCGCGTGCTGCCTGATTGCGTTAGCTGAAGCGTCGGGCGATGGCCGGTTCTACTTATCTGCCTGGATACCGGCCTTTGCAGTGACCTCGCCCCACAACCGGTATTCGTTATCGATGCGTGACTTGAGCTGGCTGCCGCTGCGCAGCGAAATGGTATAGCCGACTTTTTCCATCTGCTTGCGGTACTCGGGCAATTCAGAGACCGTCTTCAAGGCTTTCTCAATCTGCCCGGCGGTCGCCTCGTCCAGTTTTGCGGGGCCGACAACGCCGTACCAGCCGGTTACATCGTAGTCGTCAATGCCCGCTTCAGACATGGACGGAACGTCGGGCAAAGCGCGATTGCGTTCCTTGGATGTCACTGCCAGGGCGCGCACCTTGCCGCTACTGATGTAATTGATCGCCGTTCCGGTGATGTCAAACATCATTGACGTCTTTCCGCCAATCACATCGATCATGGCCGGCGCATTGCCGCGATAGGGAACATGCAGCATTTGTGTACCGGTTCGCTGCTTGAGCAGTTCGGCAGACAACTGATTGGACGATCCTACGCCTGCCGAACCAAAGGATAAGGCGCCTGGATTGGCTTTGGCGTAGGCAATGAGTTCACTGATATTTTTAACCGGCAGTTTGTTATTGACGACCAGAACATTGGTATATTCGACCAAGTTGCCCAGGTAACGGAAATCCCGATCCTTGTCGATCTGGATTCCTTTTTGGATATGCGGCGTGATGGTCAGCGTCGGGCTGGCCAGAAAATACAACACGCTGCCATCGGCCGCGGCCCTTGCCACGTTTTCCGCAGCAATGATGCCACTGGCGCCGGTTTTGTTTTCGATAACGACGGGCTGTCCGATCTGGTCACCCAGAAATTTGGCAAATTGCCGGGCGGCTGTATCTACCGGCCCGCCGGCCGCATAGCCGACCACCAGTTTAACGGGCTTGTCCGGCCAGTGAGCGTTTGCCCAAACGATGGCGGGGGACAGCAGCAACAGCAGGGGAGTGAAACGCAGGTAACGTTTTGACATGATGTCTCCATTGATCAGTTCGTGATCGTAAGGCACACAGGGAACGCGCCTTACGCAATACACAGCTGCAGTTCCGGCGTTATTCGATACGGGCGCCTGACTGGTCGACCGCGGTTTTCCATTTTTTAATTTCAGTTGTGATGAGATCGGCAAATTGCTTTGGTGTGGAGCCTTCTATTTCGTAGCCGTATTGGGTCAGTTGTTGTCTGACTGCAGGCGTTTGCGCGGCATCATTGAATGCCTTGTTCAGTTGCGAGACTACCTCTTGTGGGGTACCCGCCGGCGCCAGGATGCCGTACCAGCCGTTGACGGCAAAGCCTGGCACACCGGACTCTGCCACAGTAGGCACATCGGGCAGGACCGCCGAGCGCCTGGTTCCCGTCACTGCT
>Ga0160457_1000284_pt1 | contig 32335 bp, 18 predicted proteins | sample HID1972M_E6MG_FD_108242 | JGI IMG/M metagenome (GOLD analysis project Ga0160457, IMG submission 108242) | Enriched pill bug-associated microbial communities from UW Madison campus, WI, USA - HID1972M_E6 MG | ecosystem: Host-associated > Arthropoda: Insects > Digestive system > Unclassified ... | reverse complement strand
GGCGATGTTCTGTTGCTGTTCGCTGATGTCCAGCAACGGCAATTCGCCGATGCGTTGCTGCGGATCGGCGACGATGCCGTGCAGCAGGTTCAGCCAATGCCCGGCCATGCGCTGCACGGTGGCAGCATCGAACAGGTCGGTGGCGTAACTGAGGGTGGCTGCCAGTGCGCCGTCGGCCTCATGCGTATCGAGGGTCAAATCAAACTGGGCGGTGTGCGAACTCCAGTCGAGGCTTTCGACTTGCAGCCCCGGCAGTTGCAACGCCTGCGCCGCCACGCCGCCCTGATGGTTGAACATCACCTGGAACAGCGGGTTGTGGCTCGACTGTCGATCTGGTGCGAGGGCATGCACCAGTTGCTCGAACGGCAGATCCTGATGCGCTTGCGCGCCCAACGACGCCTGTTTGACCTGCGCCAGCAATGCCTTGAAGGGCATGTTGCCCTGCACCTGAGCGTCCAGCACCTGGGTGTTGACGAAGAAGCCGATCAGCCCTTCGGTTTCGACCCGATTACGGTTGGCCACCGGCACGCCGACGCGAATATCCGCCTGACCGCTGTAGCGATGCAGCAAGGCCTGGAACGACGCCAGCAAGACCATGAACAAGGTCATGCCTTCACCCTGGGCCAACTGTTTCAGTCGTTCGCTCAGCTCGCTGCCAACGCTCAGATCCAGACGCGCGCCGCGATGACTTTGCACCGCCGGGCGCGGACGATCCGTGGGCAATGGCAGAACTTCGCCGCCATCGCCCAGACGCTCGGTCCAGTACGCCAGTTGCCGCTCCAGCTCACCGGCCTCCATCCACTTGCGCTGCCAGATCGCGTAATCCGCGTACTGGATCGGCAAAGCCGCGAGGTTGGCTGGCTGGCCACTGCTGTGCGCGGCGTAGAGTTTGACCAGATCATCGACCATGATCTGCGCCGAAGCACCATCGCAAATAATGTGATGTTGGGTCAGCACCAGCACATGATCATCCGGCGCGATTTGCAGCAGCTTGACCCGCAGCAACGGGCCTTGTTGAAGGTCGAACAGCGTGGCGATTTCAGCGTCGATCAATGCCTTGAGGCCTGCATCGTCGGGCGGCGTGTCCAGCACCTGCGCGGTCAGCGGCAGACTAAGTCGCGGCTGGACTACCTGAATCGGGCCGTCCGCGCCATCGACAAACACCGTGCGCAGCACTTCATGGCGTTCGAGCAAGGCATCGAAACTGCGCTGCAACGCCGACAGATCAAGAGCACCACGCAAACGCAATGCCGTCGGCACGTGGTAAGCGGCGCTGTGCGGGTCGAGTTGCCAGAGGAACCACTGACGCTCCTGCGCGAACGACAAGCCAATCGTTTCAAACTCATCGCGCACCGGGGGAATCGGCAACGCCGCAAAGCTCATGTTCTTGCTCTGCATTTTTTGCAGAAACGCTTGCCGTTGGGCGAGCGGCAAACGGATGAATCGCTGAACCAGAGACAGGTTATCGAGCTGAGTCATTTTCAAAGGGTCTCCAGGTCTGCCAGGAAATCATGCATCTCACTCAGGTCTTCGCTGGAGTGAGGGGTCAGGTGAACAGCCAGTTGCTCGGCGTACTCGCGCAGCGATGCGGTGCGGAACAGCAGATCTAGCGGCACCGCCGCCCCTTGCTCCAGTTGCAGTCGCGCGGTGGCCTGAGTCGCCAACAGTGAATGTCCACCCAGTTCAAAGAAGTTGTCGTCGCGCCCTACCCGGTCGAGTTTGAGCACGTCTTGCCAGATGGCGGCGACGCTGTGTTCCAGCGCCCCATCCGGCGCCACGTAGGCGCGCAGCAATTGGTTGGCGTCCGGCAGCGGCAGCGCCTTGCGGTCGAACTTGCCGTTGGGGGTCAGCGGGAAACGTTCCAGCAACATCCAGTGCGCCGGCATCATGTAGTCGGGCAGTAACGGTGCCAGTGCCGATTTCAACGCGTCGCGCAGGGCTGCGGGCTCGGCATCCTCTGGCTTCGCCGCAATCAGGTAGGCCACCAGTTGCAAGCCACCCGGCCCTTCCTGCGCCACCACCGCAGCTTCGCGAATCGACGGCTGGGCCAACAGGCAGGCTTCGATTTCACCCAGCTCGATGCGAAAGCCACGAATTTTCACCTGATGGTCAACGCGCCCGAGGTACTCGATCACCCCGTCAGCGCGATAACGCGCCAGGTCACCGGTGCGATACAGCCGCGCACCGATGCCGAACGGATCGGGCAGGAAGCGCTCGGCGGTCAGCGCCGGCCGCTCGTGATAACCCCGCGCAAGACCATCACCACCGATCAGCAATTCACCGATCACACCGGCCGGGTTTGGCGCAAAGTGTTCGCCGAGAATGTGCAGCGTGGTGTTGGCAATCGGCCCACCAAGGTAAGGCTGGCGCTGCTCGGCCGTCAGTTGATAAGCCGCTGACCAGATCGTCGTTTCCGTCGGCCCGTAAAGGTTCCAGACTTGCCCGGCGACCTCGAGCAGACGTGCGGCCAGATCCTCGGCCAGCGCTTCACCGCCACACAGGCATTTACGCCCCGCGAGCCGTGCAGCCTGTGGATGATCAAGCAACATCCGCCAGGTCGACGGCGTCGCCTGAACCACGCTGACCTGCTGTTGATCGATGATCTGCAGCAGCGCCTGCGGGTCGTGCGCACTCTGCTTGTCCACCAGCACCACGCAAGCCCCGCTGAACAGCGCGCCGTACAACTCGAGCCCGAAAATATCGAAGGAGAACGTGGTCAGCGACAGCACGCGGTCAGTCGCCACAAGCCCCGGCTCACGGGCCATGCTCGCGACAAAATTGACCAGTGCCGCGTGGCGCACCATCACGCCTTTCGGCTTGCCGGTGGAACCCGATGTGTAGATCACATAGCTGAGGTTATCGCCGTCGACCGCCACCTGCGGATTGGCCGCCTGTGCAGCGCTGATCGGTTCTTCGAGGGAGCCCGGCACCAGCGTCTGTACACCGGCCGGAATTGGCAGCACTTGCAGCAACGACGCCTGAGTCAGCAACAACTGCAAACCGCTGTCTTCGATCATGTGCGCCAAACGCTCGCTCGGGTATTGCGGATCCAGCGGCACGTAAGCGCCACCGGCCTTGAGGATCGCCAGCAAGCCGACAATCATCTCCACGCCGCGCTCCAAAGCGATGCCGACCAGACGATCCGGGCCAACACCCTGCTCGATCAGGCGATGAGCCAGACGGTTGGCCTGCGCATTCAGCTCGGCGTAAGTCAGACATTGCTCACCGAACACCAGCGCTGTCGCGTCAGGCGTCTGGCTGGCGCGCGTTTCGATCAACCGGTGGATGCAACGCGACTCGGGCCAAGGCGCTGCGCTGGCATTCCACGCCAACAATTGCTGATCGGTTTCGGCGGCGTCGAGCAGATTCAATTCACCCAGTGCACGTTCGCTGCCGTCGATCATTTGCAGCATCAAACGTTGCAGGTGCAGGCCCATCTGCTCGACCGAAGCAGGAGCAAACTGTGCGCACTGATAGCTGAATTGCACCGCCAGTTCGGCAGCGAGGCTGACTGACAGCGTCAGCGGATAGTTGGTTTGCTCCAGATTATCCACGGCACCGAAACGCAGGCCTTGCGGCGAGCTCTGTTCCAGCGCCTCGGAAATCGGGTAGTTCTCGAACACCAGAATATTGTCGAACAGCGCCTCACCGCCCAATCCCGCCCAGCGCTGAATGTCGAACAACGCGGTGTGTTCGAACTCGCGTAGCGCCAGGTTCTGCGCCTGCACGCCGTGCAACCAGTCGCCGAGACGCTGCTCCGGACGCGGGCTGGCAATGACCGGCAAGGTGTTGATGAACAGGCCGATCTGCTGTTCTACACCAAGCAGATCCGCCGGACGCCCCGACACCGTCGCGCCGAACGCGACGCAGGATTTGCCGCTGTAGCGCTGCAACAGCAGCAGCCAGGCCGCTTGCACCAGCGTGTTGACCGTCACTTTCGCATCGCGGGCAAAGTCGCTCAAACGCTGAGTCTGTTCCGAATCCAGCTGCACCCGATGCTGCGCATAAGCGTGAGGCTCGACGTTTTGCGTCGGTGTCGCAAACACCTGCGCCAGACGCACCGGCTCATCCAGTTCACGCAATTGCTCGAGCCAGAAGGCTTGCGCGGCACCGGCGTCCTGTTTTTGCAACCAGCCAATGTAATCGCGATAACGCCCGCTCGGCCGCGCCACCGTTTCACCGCTGTAATGCTGCAACACTTCGCCGAGCAACTGCGCGCTGCTCCAGCCGTCCATCAGGATGTGATGGTTGGTGTAAATCAAGTGATGACGATCGGCAGCAATGCGCACCAAGACCAGGCGCATCAACGGCGCAGCGCTCAAATCCAGGCCTTGTGCGCGCTCGTCATCGGCAAGGGTTTGCAGTGCCGCGTCCAGATCAGTCTGAGCGCTCCAGTCGAGCACGCGGAATGGCACCTCCAGATGACGCTGCACAACTTGAACGGGTTGATCCAGATCGCCCTGCCAGAAGAACCCGGTGCGCAGAATGTCGTGCACATCGACCACCGCTTGCCACGCCGCGCGGAAACGCTGCGGATCAACGCCGTCGACGTCCAGACGCATCTGGTTGATGTAGTCGCCACCGCCCTGTTCGAGCAAGGTGTGGAACAGCATGCCCTGCTGCATCGGCGACAGCGGGTAGATGTCATCGACGGACTGCGGCTGTTGCACCAACACGTCGAGTTGCGCCTGCGTCAGCGTCGCCAGCGGGAAGTCCGACGGCGTCACGCCACGGTTGGCGCTGTCGCAGCAATGCGCGATCAGTGCGGTGAGTTCTTGCAGGTAATCGTCGGCCAGACGCTGGATCGTCGCCGGGTGGAACATCTCGCTGCTGAACGTCCAGCTCAGGTCGAGTTCGCCGCCGAAGACTTTGCCGTCCAGCGCCAACGGGCTGCCCAGCGGGCCGGTCATGTTGACTTCTTCGCCGCCGGATTCGCTGGTCGGCACGAACAAGGCGTCGTCGCCGGCATCGAAGCTGCCGTCGAACTGGCCGAGGTAGTTGAAGGTCAGGCGCGGTTTCGGCAAGGCTTGCAGCGCTTGCTGTGCAGCGGCGTCGCCAAGGTGCGCGAGGGCACCGAAACCGATGCCTTTGTTGGGGATCGCGCGCAGTTGCTCCTTGATCTGTTTCAGCGAAGCGCCGAGGTCGGCGACCGGCGCCAATCGCGCCGGGAACACGCTGGTGAACCAGCCGACGGTGCGGGTCAGATCGACGTTGTCGAACAGGTCTTCGCGACCATGACCTTCCAGTTGCACCAGCACACTGTCGTCGCCGGTCCAGCGCACCATCACTCGCGCCAGCGCGGTCAGCAGCAGGTCGTTGACTTGCGTGCGGTAGGCCGCCGGGGCTTCCTGCAACAGCTGACGGGTCAGGGTTTTGTTCAGTTGCGTGCGGATCGATTGCGCCTGATTGTGTTGCTGACCGGCGTGCGGGTTGTCGCAAGGCAACTCAGTCGAGGCGCCTTGCAGTTGTTGTTGCCAGAAACCCAGCTCGGCCTGCAGCGGCGCGCTCGCGGCGTAGTCTTGCAGCGCCTCGGCCCAGGCTTTGACCGCGCTGGTTTTGGCCGGCAGTTGCACGGCTGCTCCCGCCAGAATCTGCCGATAAGTGCTCTGCAGATCTTCGAACAGAATCCGCCATGACACGCCATCGACCACCAAGTGGTGAATCACCAATAACAAGCGTTGAGTGCCATCGGCGAGGTTTGCCAGCACCGCGCGAATCAGCGAACCGTCACTCAATTGCAGGCTGCGCTGAGCCTGATTGCCCAGCGCCTCAAGCGCCGCGACATCGGCGACCTCGACTTGCCACAAAACGGTTTCACCCGCTTGCGTCTCGACATCGCGGTACTGCGCCGACCAGCTTTGCGCCTGTTCGGCAAAGTCCAGACGCAGGCTGTCGTGATGCGCGACCAGTGCGTCCAGTGCTCGTTCGAGCACTTGCGCGTCGAGTGCCTGGGTCGGTTTGAGCATCACCGACTGGTTCCAGTGATGACGATCAGGGATCGGCTGCGCGAAGAACCATTGATGAATCGGCAGCAGCGCCGTTGCACCGGTCACCGGTTGTTGATCGATCAGTTGCAGCGGCTCGCCGGTTTGCACCACGGCGGCCAGCGCCTGAATGGTCTGATGCTGGAACAGATCCTTCGGGGTAAAGCGCAAACCGGCCTGACGCGCGCGGCTGACCACTTGAATCGAGATGATCGAATCGCCGCCCAGCTCGAAGAAGTTATCGCTGAGGCCGACGCGTTCCAGCTTCAACACGTCCTGCCAGATGGTCGCCAGTTGCTGCTCCAGCGCGCTTTGCGGCGCGACATAGACTTGCTGCAATTGGCTGACATCCGGCTTCGGCAGGTTCTTGCGATCGAGTTTGCCGTTCGGGGTCAGCGGCATGCGCTCCAGACGCAAAACGTAGGCTGGAACCATGTGTGACGGCAGCGTTGCTTTGAGCTGCTCACGCAGTTGCTCGGCAAAATCTTCGCGCGGCGAATCGCTGACCACGTAGGCGACCAGGCGTTTGCTGCCGGCGCTTTCCTGCGCCACGACCACCGCTTCGCGCACGCCATCAAGGGCTTGCAGACTGGCTTCGATCTCGCCGAGTTCGATGCGGAAGCCCCGGATTTTCACCTGATTGTCGATACGTTCCAGGTAGTCGAACGTGCCGTCAGCGCGCTGGCGCACCAGGTCGCCGGTGCGATACAGCACGCCGCCGCTACGGCTGAACGGGTCAGCGACAAAACGCTCGGCGGTCATCGCCGGGCGGTTCAGGTAACCCCGCGCCACACCGCTGCCGCCCAGATACAACTCACCGGCCATGCCTTGCGGCAGCAGGTTCAGATCGGCGTCCAGCACGTAGGCGCTGCGATCACCGATGCGGCTACCAATCGGCGCGTACGCGGCGCCGCACGGCTCGTCGCGAGCGGCCTTCCAGATCAGCGGCGTGACCACGGTTTCGGTCGGGCCGTAGCCGTTGATGATGTACTCGGGATTCAGCGCACGCTTGACCCGTTCGAAACTGGCATTCGGCACCGCATCGCCGCCGAAGCAGTAGATACGCACCTTGGGCGGATTGCCGACGCGTTCGGCGTGCTCGGCCAGTTGTTGCAAGTACACCGGCGGGAACGCGACCACGGTCACGCCGTGCTCGATCATCGCGTTGTAGGTCTGCTCCGGCGTCCACAAGCTGTCGTCGCGAATCAGCAGCGAGCCGCCGTGGGTCAGGCTGGTCAACCAGCGCTCGTGGGCGCCGTCGAAAGCGAACGACATGAAGTGGAATTCGCAATCGCTGTCGCGCATTTCATAGCGCTCACCGATGGCCAGACAGTGCATGGCCAGCGGGCCGTGGCTGACGCTGACGCCTTTCGGGTTGCCGGTGGAACCCGAGGTGTAAATCACGTACGCAAGGTTGTGCGGATCCAGCGCAACGATCGGGGCCTGCGCCGGGTGCGCGCTGAGGTCGAGGTGATCGAGTTCCAGCACGGTCAGGGTGTCAGCGATCGGCAATTGCGCCGTCACCCGCGAATCGGTCAGCAACAGCGCCAGACCGGAATCCTCCATCAGATACGCCAGCCGCTCGCGCGGGTAACTGGTGTCCAGCGGCACGTAAGCGCCACCGGCCTTGAGCACCGCCAGCAGCGCGACGATCAAACCTTCGCTGCGCGGCAGCGCGACACCGACACGCACCTCGGCGCCAACGCCACGCGCCACCAGTTCATGGGCGAGACGGTTGGCGCGGGCATCGATGTCGCCGTAGCTGAAGTGTTGGCCGTCGAAAATCACTGCGGTGCGATCCGGCTGTTGCGCCGCCAATCGGGCGTAGCGTTGATGCACAGTGAGATCGACCGGGTACGCCTGCGGTTGGTTTTCGAGGATCTGCCGGGTGTGTTCCTCAGCCGTTGCCAAGGCGATTTCACCGAGACGACGTTCGGCAGATTCGGCGAATTGCTCCAGCAGATGCAGCAGTTGCGCGCTGAGACGCTCGACAGTCGCAACACTGAAATGCGCCTGATCAAAACTCATGTGCAACGCGAGGGTTTCACCCAGCGTCACGCCCAACGTCAGCGGGTAGTGCGTCTGATCCTGGTTGGCCACTTCACCAAACACCACGCCTTGTGCAGTGCCGTGTTGCAGCGCCTCGGAAATCGGGAAGTTTTCGAACACCAGCAGCGTGTCGAACAACGACTCGCCGCCCTGCCCGGCCCAACGCTGAATGTTCGCCAGCGGCGTGTGTTCGAACTCGCGCAGGCTGAGGTTCTGCGCCTGCACCGCCGCCAGCCATGCGGCTACGCTTTGATCCGGACGCGAACCGGCGATCACCGGCAAGGTGTTGATGAACAAACCGACTTGCTGCTCGATGCCGACCAGTTCCGCCGGACGCCCGGCGACGGTGGTGCCGAACGCCACGCAAGCGCTGCCGGTGTAACGCTGCAACAGCAGCAACCACGCGGCTTGCACCAAGGTGTTAGCGGTGACTTTCTGCTGCCGGGCAAACTCGTTCAGGCGTTGCGTACGCGCTGCGTCGAGCGCGTAATGCTTGAGCGCATGCCCGCGCTCGGCACGCACCTCACCGCCGCCCGCCGCCGCTTGCGCCAGCACGGTTGGCTCATGGAAGTCGGCCAGTTGCGCCAGCCAGAACGCTTCGCTGACGGCGCCGTCCTGACGTTGCAGCCACTGGATGTAATCGGCATAACGGCTTAGCGGACGCGGCGGTTGCTGGCCGGCATAACGCTGCAGCACTTCGCCGAGCATCTGCGCGCTGCTCCAGCCGTCCATGAGAATGTGGTGGTTGGTGAAGATCAGGTGATGACGCTGATCGGCGATTTGAATCAGCGTTACGCGCAGCAGGCCGGCCGCGGTCAAATCGAAGCCCTGCGCCAGATCGGCAGCCGTGAAATCCTTCAGTGCCTGCGTGATGTCAGGGCGTGCGCGCCAGTCGAGCAAGGTGTACGGCAACTCGAGACGACGATGGATGATCTGCAGTTGCTCCTGCAATTCACCCTGCCAGATGAAGCCGCTGCGCAGGATGTCGTGGGCGTCCATGGTCGCTTGCCACGCCGCACGAAAACGCTCGGGGTCGAGGCCGTCGACATCGACGCAGAGCTGGTTGATGTAAGTGCCGGTGCCCTGTTCGTACAAGGTGTGGAACAGCATGCCCTGCTGCATCGGCGACAGCGGATAAATGTCTTCGATGCCGGCGGCTGGCACTGCGATCGCATCCAGTTGTGCCTGAGCGATGTGCGCCAGCGGGAAGTCCGACGGCGTGATGCCCATGCTTTCCGGCAGGCAGCAATGGCTGATCAGCGCTTGCAATTCAGCGCTGTATTCGTCGGCCAGACGGGCGATGGTCGCCTCGTTGAACTGCTCGCGGCTGAACGTCCAGCGCAGGTCGAGTTCACCGTCGTACACCTGGCCTTCGACGCCCAGCCAGTTGTCCAGCGGCGCATCGAGACTTTGCTCGAGCCCGGCGCGCTCACCGGCCGGGCTGAACAGTGCGCCCTCCTCGGCATCGAAACTGCCGTCGAACTGGCCGAGGTAGTTGAAGGTGATGCGCGGCAGCGGCAGCGTTTTGAGCGAGGCTTGCGCCGCGTCGTCGCCGAGGTAACGCAGCACGCCAAAACCGATGCCCTTGTTGGGGATCGCGCGCAGTTGTTCCTTGATCTGCTTGATCGCGTCCGCCAGCGAATCGGCCGGGGTCAGGCGCACCGGGAACAGGCTGGTAAACCAGCCGACAGCTCGGGTCAGATCGACGTCGTCGAACAGGTCTTCGCGACCGTGGCCTTCCAGTTGAATCAGCGTGTCGGCGTGCCCGCTCCAGCGGCAGATGACCCGCGCCAGCGCCGTCAGCAACAAGTCGTTGACCTGCGTGCGATAAGCCGCCGGCGCCTGTTGCAGCAGTTGCTGGGTGAAAGTTTTGTCGAGGCGACTGTGCAGCACCTGAGCGTGGCGACTTTGCAAGCTGCCCTGCGGGTTGTCGCACGGCAGATCCAGCGCCGCGCCGTCGAGTTGTTGCTGCCAGAAACGCAGCTCGCCCTGCACTGCGTCAGTCGCGGCATAGGCTTGCAGATGCTCGCCCCAAGCCTTGTACGAACTGGTTTTGGCCGGCAGTTTGATGCTCGTGCCTTGCACTGCTTGCTGATAAGCCTGTTGCAAATCTTCGAGCAAAATCCGCCACGAAACACCGTCTACCGCCAAGTGATGCACGGCCAGCAATAGACGCTGACTGCCATCGGCGACGGTCGCCAGTACCGCGCGCAACAGTGGGCCGTTTTGCAGGTTCAGGCTTTGCTGGGCCTTGGCGTACAGCCCCTGCAGATCATCAGCGTCGAGACGGTCAGCCGTCCACATCAGCTCAGGATCCGTCGCGACCGGCGCCACTTCTGCACGCCAACCCTCAGCGCTTTCGACGAAGCGCGACCGCAAAGCATCGTGCTGCACCAGCAAGGCATTCAGCGCTTGCAACAGAGCCTCGGCATTCAGAATTTGATGACTGCGCAGCAGCACTGCCTGGTTCCAGTGGTGACGCTGAGGAATCTCGTCGGCGAAGAACATCTGCTGGATCGGCAGCAGCGGCAACTCACCGCTGACCGGGCCTTGATCGATGCTTACAGCGACGTTGCCTTGCTGGGCGACGCTGGCCAGACCTTGCACGGTCTGATGCTGGAACAGGTCGCGCGGGCTGAAATGAATCCCGGCCTGACGCGAACGGCTGACCACTTGAATCGAGATGATCGAGTCACCGCCCAACTCGAAGAAGTTGTCGGTCAGACCGACCTGTTCGAGCTTGAGCACGTCCTGCCAGATGGCTGCGATTTTCTGTTCCAGCGCACTGCGCGGCGCGACAAACGCTTGCTGCATCTGGCTGGCGTCCGGCGCCGGCAGTGCTTTGCGATCGAGTTTGCCGTTGGGACTCAGCGGCAATGCACCGAGGAACAACAGCTGCGTCGGCACCATGTAATCCGGCAGGCTGTCCTTGAGTTGCGCTTTGATCGCTTCGCGCGCAGCGCCTTGGGCTTCGGTTGAAGCGGCAACCACAGCGGTGTCTTTCGGCACCACATACGCCACCAGTTGCAGGCTGCTGCCGCCCTGCACCGCCAGCACCACGGCTTCTTTGACGGCATCGAGTTCTAACAGGCGCGCTTCGACTTCGCCCAATTCGATACGGAAGCCACGGATTTTTACTTGATGGTCAACGCGGCCAACGTATTCGATCTGGCCATTGGCGTTAAAACGCGCAAGGTCGCCAGTGCGGTAAAGACGCGCACCCGTGGTGGAAAAAGGATCTGGGATAAAACGTTCAGCGGTCAGATCCGCGCGCTGGAAGTAACCCCGCGCCAGCAACTCACCGCCAATCAGCAGTTCACCAACCACGCCAATCGGCGTCGGCTGAGCGTCGGCATCGAGCAAATAGGCATGACGTCCCGGCAATGGCTGACCAATCGGCATGGTCAGCGGCAGCGGCTGACGACCGAGCACGTAATCGCTGCAATCCAGCGTGGTTGCGGTGACGGTGGCCTCGGTCGGGCCGTAGGTGTTGAGCAACTTGACGTGCTCCAGCCCTGCCAGGCGCCAGGCCTGCACACCTTCCGGCGGCATTGCTTCACCACCGCTGTGAACCTGACGCAGCGCGGCGTAATCACGCGGGCCGGCGGCGGCGAATTCCTTGGCAATCATGTTCCAGTAGGCAGTGGTCAAGTCCATGACCGTGATGCCGTGCGCGACGATATTTCGGTACAGGGTTTCGCTGTCCCAGACTTCGTCGCCGCGCAGCACCACCGAGGCGCCGCAGGTCAGCGGGCCAAACAGTTGCTCGCCGAAGGCATCGAAGTTGAACGTGGCAAATTGCAGCGCGCAATCGGCGGCGCTCAAGGCGTAGTAATGCTGCGAAGCGAAGGCGTGTTTGCTCAACGCACCGTGGCTGATGCCGACGCCTTTAGGGCGGCCGGTGGAGCCCGACGTGAACATCACATAGGCGAGGTTATCCGCCCACACCGCGCGTTGCGGATTGCTGTCGTCGGTAAATTCCCACGCTCCGGCTTGATCGAGGCACAGGCTGCGCACGTTGTGCGGCACCGGCAGACGCTCGAGTAAATGGCTTTGCGTCAGCAGCAAACGACTGCCGCTGTCGTCGATCATGCACAGCAAGCGGTCGCGCGGGTATTGCGGATCCAGCGGCACATACGCGCCGCCAGCCTTGAGCACGGCGATAATGGCAACGATCAGCTCCAGCCCGCGATCAACCGCAACGCCGACCAGCACTTCCGGGCCGACACCCTGCGCCAGCAATGTGCGAGACAGACGATTGGCGCGGGCGTTGAGCTGTGCATAAGTGAGTTGCTGACCGTCGAAAATCAGCGCGATGGCATCAGGTGTTTGCGCGGCCTGCGCTTCGAACAGCTCATGCACCGGGCGCTCGCTCGGCCATGTTGTGTCGTGACGACCCCAGTCCTGAGTCAGTTGCTCAAGCTCCTGCGCTTGCAGCAAACCGATCTCGCCGACCCGTTGTTGTGGATCGTTGACGATGCTGTGCAGCAGATGCGTCCAGTGCCGCGCCATGCGTTCGATGGTTGCGCCATCGAACAGGTCGCTGGCGTAGGTGAACGCAGCGTGCAACTGGCCGCCCTTTTCATAGGTATCCAGGCTCAGGTCGAACTGGGTGCTGCGACTTTCCCATTCGATCACGCCGAGTTCCAGACCGCTGCCGACCTTGAGGGTGGTGACGTCAGCGACTTCCGGCTGGTGGTTGTACATCACCTGGAACAGCGGGTTGTAACTCAGGCTGCGTTCCAGTTTCAGCGCTTCGACCAGCCGTTCGAACGGCAGATCCTGATGCGCCTGAGCACCGAGCGCGGTTTCCTTGAGCGCGCTGAGCAGATCCGCGAATAGTGTCTGGCCATCCAGTTGCACGCGCAGAACCTGAGTGTTGACGAAGAATCCGATCAGGCCTTCGATCTCGCGGCGGTTACGGTTGGCGATTGGCACACCGATGCGCAGGTCGGTCTGCCCGGTGTAACGGTGCAGCAGAATATTGAAGGTGCCGAGCAACAGCATGAACAGCGTGACGCCATGCTGCCGGGCGACGCCGCGCAATTGCTCGACCAGCGCCGCCTCCACTACGTGCTCATGGCGACGGCCGCGATTGCTCGGCAGAACCGGACGCGGACGGTCGAGCGGCAGCTCCAGCACCGGATGCTCGTCACCCATTTGCGCCAACCAGTAATCGAGTTGACGCTGCTGCTCTCCCGCCTCCAGCCAACGCCGCTGCCACAGCGCGTAATCGCTGTACTGCACCGGCATCGGCGCCAGCTCGGCCACGTGCCCCTGATCGTGGGCATCGTAAAAGCGACAGAATTCGTCGATCAACACGTTCATCGACCAGCCATCGGAAACGATGTGGTGCAGGGTCAGCAGCAGCACGTGTTCCTGCTCGGCCAGATGCAAAAGACGCACGCGCAGCAGTGGGCCGTTGGCCAGATCGAACGGCAGCAGCGATTGCTCTTCGGCTGCTGCAGCTACGCGTAATTCACGTTCGGCAGCGGGTAAATCGCTGAGGTCTACGCGCTGGATCTCCAGCGGTTGTTGCAGCGGCACTTGCAGCAGGCTGTCATCGGGCTGCTGCTGGAACACCGTGCGCAAGGTTTCATGGCGCTCGATCAGGCTGGCGAACGCTTGCTCCAGCGCCGGCTGATTCAGCCGCCCGCTCAGGCGCACCGCCGCCGGCAGGTTGTACGCGCCGCTCTGCGGATCCAGATGCCAGAGAAACCACATGCGTTGCTGGGCATAAGACAGTGCCTGCCGATCCTCGGCCTCGACCCCGGCCGGAATCGGAAACCGCGAAAAATCCACCCCTTCCCTCTGCAAGGCAGCAAGGAACATCTGGCGCTTTTCCAGGGGCAACCCGATAAACCGGCGAGCGAGTTTCAGGGAGTCTTCTGCATTCATTTCTTGGCATCCGGATCAGTAGGCAGGCAGCACAAAGGCACGTCGTCCCTATAAAACGAATGCAGACCGGAAAAATTAGCGATTGAGAACAACTATCAGACAGGGATCAATACAGAACTGTAGGAGCAAAGCTTGCTCGCGAAAGCGCTGTATCAGTCACCTTGAAGGTCGACTGAGGGCCTCATCGCGAGCAAGCTTTGCTCCTACAGGTTTTGCGGGGAATGGGGTTAGGCGGTCGCGGCCATGGCGTGGCGGCGATGGTGTATGTCGAGCTGGTCTTTGATCACCTTGAGCACTTTGGCTTCGTGCTCATGGATGAAAAAGTGCCCGCCGGCGAGCATGTCTACGGAGAAACTGCCCGAGGTTTCCTTGCTCCAGCCGATCAATTGCTCGGTGGTGGCGCGGTCAGTCTTGCCGCCGAGCACGTGCACCGGGCAGTTGAGCAGTGGTCGCTGCTGCGGCTCGAATTTGCCGCACAGCAGAAAATCGGCGCGCAGGATCGGCAGGGTCAGGCTCATCAACTCGTCATTGGCCAGCACTTCTTCGCTGGTGCCATTGAGCGTGCGCAGTTGCTCGATCAGTTCGGCGTCGGTCTTGGCGATGGCAAATCCGCGATCGTAGTCGGCGCGCTGGGTCGGCGCCGCCGTGCCGGACGCGAACAGCGCCACCGGCTCAGGGCAACCCAGGGCCCGCAGTGCATGGGCCATCTCACAGGCCAGCAACGCACCGAGGCTATGACCGAACAACGCATAAGGCGTCTTCAATGTTGGCTGTAACTCCCGGGCCAATTGCATCGCCAAGGCGCGCATGTCGGTCTGCAGCGGCTCGTCAAAGCGCGCACCACGCCCCGGCAGCTCCACCGGTTTGAGCTGCAGCCATTGCGGCAACTTCGGTCGCCAGCGGCTATAGACCATCGCACTGGCACCGGAATACGGCAGGCACAGCAAAGTCAGCTGGGTCACCACACTTCCCTCAAAAAAATTCGTCTGTAGAGAGAAACGGTTCACTGCCCGGGCAAATTAGTCGACGCCGGCTAAATCGCCCACACAGGTGCTCGTTATCCGTTCAGATAAAACCAATAACGAGGATTCACCGTGGATCTGCAGAGCATCCTGAGCAAACTGTTCGCCAATGCCGGCGCCGTCGGTATTGAAGGTGTTTTCCAATTCGTTTTTAGCCCGCAGCTGGCCTATTGGTCTGAGGTCAAGGCCAGCAGCCGCACCGAGGTCGGGCGCCATGCGAGCCCGGACGTGACCATTGAAGTTGCGGAACAGGATTTCCTCGGGATCATGGCCGGCATGACCAACGTCGAAGAGCTGTTCGCCAGCGGTCGCTTGAAGATTGGCGGCAACATGGGGCTGGCGACGATGCTGCCGCAGATCATCGACCATGCTCGAAACGGTGGCGGTGCGGTCGCTGAAAAAGTCGACATGAACAAGCGCTACCCGACGCCGCCGCGCTTCAGTGAAAAGCTCACCGCCAGCCTGCCGACCCAGGTCAACGTCGAACGGCGTGCCCGCGAGGAGCTATCGGTGACTGAGTTCAAAAGCCGTTATTTGCCCCACGGCATTCCCGTGGTGATCAGCAACGCATTGCACGACTGGCCGCTGTTCAAACTCAGCCGCGAAGAATCGCTGGTGCATTTCGCCGAGCTGCAAGGCATCACCCGCCATGGCGATTACGTGAAGAAAACCTTCTCCACCGAACGGGATTTTCGTTCGACGTCGATGGCCGATTTCATCGCTTCGCTGGACAGTCCGGCGGTCAAAGGTGCGGACGGTGAGCCGCCCGCCTACATGGGCAACAACATCTTGCCGGCGGCGTTGATGCAGCAGATCAAGTACCCGGCCTACTTCGATGCGTCGCTGTTTATTCCGCCGCGAATCTGGATCGGGCCCAAGGGCACATTGACGCCGCTGCACCGCGACGACACCGATAATTTGTTCGCGCAGGTCTGGGGGCAGAAGACCTTCACCCTCGCCGCGCCGCATCACCGTGAAGCCCTGGGCACGTGGTCGACAGCTCCGGAGGGTGGACTCGATGGCTGCGATTTCAACCCGGATGCGCCGGACTATCAGCGCTTCCCCAAGGCGCGCGACGTGACGTTTTTGCGGGTGACGCTGGAGGCTGGGGATTTGCTGTTCTTGCCGGAGGGCTGGTTCCATCAGGTGGAGTCGGTATCGACGTCGTTGTCGGTGAATTTCTGGGTGAATTCGGGGCGGGGGTGGTAAGCCAACAATCCACGCCTCTTACACCGTACTTGTGGCGAGGGGATTTATCCCCGTTGGGCTGCGAAGCAGCCCCTAATCCATGCAACTCATTTTTCCAGAAGTACCGAGCCCTCTGACTTCGGGGCTGCTGCGCAGCCCAACGGGGATAAATCCCCTCGCCACAAAGGCTCCCCCAACCATCCAGAGATCGCGGGGTTATTTAAGGTGGCGGTAACTCTGCACGGCTGAGCCAAGCACCACTGCGCCCGCGACAATCGCCAGCCAAAACCCGCTGCGCGCGCCAAATGCATCGACCAACGCCCCCGAGCCCGCCGCACCAATCGCCACGCCGATACTCAACCCCGTCACCAGCCACGTCAGGCCTTCGGTCAACTTGGCCGGCGGCACGATGCGTTCAACCAAAGCCATCGCCACAATCAATGTCGGCGCGAAGAACAAACCAGCGACAAACACCGCCATGGCCAGCCCGACAATATTACTCGCCAACAACAGCGGCAATGTCGTCACCGCCGTCGCCACGCCGCCGTACAAAAACAAGCGTGGCAGCGGCAGTTTCGAGCGCATCGCACCAAACGCGATGCCGGCCATGCACGAGCCAATCGCGTAAACCGACAAGACAATGCTCGCCGCCGCCGGTTGCCCCTGCTGCTGGGCAAACGCGACGCTGACCACATCGACCACGCCGACGATGATGCCCATGGCGATCATCAGCGCCAGCAACAATTGAATGTCGGTCGAGCGAATGATCGAACCCTGATGCTGCAACTCACGCGGATGCACCGCCGGTTCAGTGCTGCGCTGAGCCACGAATGCGGTCACTCCAATCGCCAGCGCCAACAACGCCGCCAACGGCCCGGCCTCGGGGAAGACCGCGACGCACAGACCAACTGAAAGCGGCGGACCGACGATAAAACACACCTCATCCAGCACCGACTCCAGCGCGTACGCCGTCTGCAATTGCGGCTGACCGCGATAGATTTCGGTCCAGCGCGCCCGCACCATCGCCGACATGCTCGGCATGCAACCGGCCAGCGCGGCAAATACAAACAGCGTCCAGACCGGCGCCTGCAAGCGGGTGCACAGCAACAGCATCAACAGCGCCCCGCCGCCAATCAACGCCGACACTGGCAGAATCCGCCGCTGACCAAAACGGTCGACCAGCCGCGACACCTGCGGCGCGCAAAACGCCGTGGCCAAGGCAAACGTCGCCGCCACGCCACCGGCAAGCGCATAACCACCCTTCAACTGCGAAAGCATGGTGATCACGCCGATGCCCGTCATGGAAATCGGCATGCGCGCGATCATCCCGGCCAGGACAAAATTTCGTGCGCCGGGCACGTTGAACAGTTCGCGGTAGGGGTTTGCCATGGACTGCAGCCTCATCAAGGGCCGCCAAGTTGCCATAGGGTCGGGTGGCGTGGAAGCAGGGAATTGTTGGTGGAATGTGAAGGCTTTGCAGCTCATCCCGAGCGCCGTTGGCACCTCGACCATTCGTCGCAAAATCGTGCGCACCTGTCAGGTCTGACAGGTGCGCTTCTCGGGCAAAAAGCGCTTTTATAAACGCTGCTCAATGACAACGACTGATCGCTTTCACCGCCGAAGGAGTTCGCCATGAATCAGTCCACGAACACAGCTCTATCGCGCGCCGCCGTACCGCCCTTTGTTGTCCGCACACTTGTTTGCCCGCCCCCGACACGCATTGATGAAGCGCTGGGCCGGGACGTCAACAAGCGTCTGATGGCATGGATAAAGCGCATAGGTATCTTTGCCGGCAAACAGGAAAAAATTTGCGCGAGCGACTTTGGGCGCTACGCAATGTTGTGTCATGCAGACACCGATGATCCCGACAGATTGCTACTGGCAGCGCAATGTTTCGCGGCGTTGTTCGCGGTGGACGATCATTATTGCGACGATCAGTCGTTGGGTGGCTGCCCCGAAAAAGTCGCCGAGAAGTTGTCATTTGCCGTCACCGGAATAGACCCGGTCTACTTGCCTCCCCCCTACAAAAAAGAACTCCTGCAACAGCAAAGGAACGATCCCGTGTTGAGAGGATTGCTCGCGTACATGAAGCGGGTTGCACATTTCTGCACGCCATCGCAGGTCGCCCGCGTGCGACAAATCACCATCGCCATGTTCGTCGCCATGGCGGCCGAGGGGCCGTGGCGTCTCTACGGCACAAAGCCAACCATCGCCGAGTATCTGGCCAGCCGGCAGGTCAACAGCTTCTGGCCTTGTCAGGTGCTGATCGATCCCATCGGCGGCTATGAGGTGCCGGCCAATGTCTACGCCAAACCAGAGATGCAACGCGTTTGCGCACTGGCGTCCCTCGCCACCACGCTGCTCAACGACTTGTATTCCGCTTACAAAGAGCACCTCAACGAAACGGGCGATTTCAAACTGCCCTACTTGCTGGCGGCCAAACATGACTGCTCGCTGCAGGAAGCCATCGACAAAACTGCGGATATTCATGATGCGGTCATGCGCGAATACGTGGCGCTGGAACAACGGCTACTGAAAGACGCCGACCCTTTAGTACGGCGTTACCTGACAGGTTTGACCACGTGGATTGCGGGCAACCAGGAATGGCATAAACACAGCGCGCGGTATCGTATTCAGGCGTGAGGAAGGTCAAAAGTCCTGTAGGAGCTGCGGCACGCTGCGATCTTTTGATCTCGCCTCTGAACTCTCAACGCCCCTGACCAGTCAGCTAAATAAGCCCTCACTCAAGGCGCGCCATCGCATGCACATCTCCCTCACCGGACAAGTAGCCCTGATCACCGGCGCCAGCTCCGGCATCGGCCACGCTGCCGCCAAAGCCCTCGCCGCTGCAGGTGCTGCGGTGGTCATCAATTACAACCGTCAATCAGAGCCCGCTGAAGCACTGGCCCGGCAGATCATCGCCGACGGCGGTCAGGCGCTGGCCATCGGTGCTGATGTCTCGAAGGAAGCCGATGTCGAACGACTGTTCAGTGAAACCCTCGATGCCTTCGGCTCGCTGGACATTCTGATCGCCAATTCCGGGATGCAGAAAGACGCGCCGGCGGTGGATATGTCGCTGGACGACTGGAACGCGGTGATTGGCGTCAACCTCACCGGGCAGTTCCTCTGCGCCCGCGCCGCGCTGCGGATTTTCAATCGTCAGGGCGTCCGCGAAGGCGTCTCCCGCGCCGCCGGCAAGATCATCCACATGAGTTCGGTGCACCAACGCATTCCTTGGGCCGGCCACGTCAATTACGCGGCGTCCAAGGGTGGCGTCGATCAGTTGATGCAAACCCTCGCGCAGGAAGTCAGCCATCAACGCATTCGCATCAACGGCATCGCGCCGGGAGCGATTCGCACGCCGATCAATGCGGCGGCAACGACCGGCGATGCTGAACAAGAGCTGCTTAAACTGATTCCTTACGGCCGTATCGGTGATGTCGAAGACGTCGCCAACGCGGTGGTTTTCCTCGCTTCCGACGCCTCCGATTATATCGTTGGCACCACCCTGTTTATCGACGGCGGCATGAGCCTCTATCCGGAGTTTCGCGGCAATGGCTGAGCATCACCTGGAACGACAAAGCCCCATCGACGCCCACGGCATCATCGGCGACATGCGCAGTGCAGCGCTGGTTAACGATCGTGGCAGCGTGGATTTTTTCTGCTGGCCGGAGTTCGACAGTCCATCGATTTTCTGTTCTTTGCTGGACACGCCCGAGGCCGGAATTTTCCAGATATCGCCGGACTTGCCCGATGCGCGCCGCGAACAGATCTACCTGCCCGACACCAATGTTTTGCAAACCCGCTGGCTGAGCGAACGTGCGGTGGTGGAAGTCACCGATCTGCTGCCGGTGGGCGACAGCGAGGATGATTTGCCGGTGCTTATCCGTCGGGTTCGTGTGGTCAGCGGCGAGGCGGTTTTTCACGTGCGCTGTGCGGTGCGCCACGATTACGCGCGGGCCGACACGCGTGCGCGGATGGATGAGCAAACGGTGATTTTCAGCGCCGAAGGTCAGCCGTCACTGCGCCTGGCTTCGGATCAAGCGCTGAAGATAGACGCCAATGCAGCGGTCGCCTCCTTCACCTTGAAGCAAGATCAAACCGCCGCATTCCTGCTCGGTGGCGAAGACGATCCACGCTTCGAGGAAGGCGCCGCGCAACTGTGCATGGAGCGCACGCTGAAGTTCTGGCGCGACTGGCTTGGCCAGTCGATCTATCGCGGGCGCTGGCGAGAAATAGTCAACCGCTCGGCCCTCGCGCTCAAGCTGCTGACCTCGCGCAAACACGGCGCCATCCTCGCCGCCGCCACGTTTGGCCTGCCAGAAACACCGGGCGGCGAGCGCAATTGGGACTACCGCTACACGTGGATCCGCGATGCTTCGTTTACGGTCTACGCGTTCATGCGTCTGGGCTTCGTCGGCGAAGCCAACGCCTACATGGGCTGGCTGCGCGGACGGGTCAGCGATTGCCACGGGCAACCGATGAAACTCAACATTTTGTATGCCATCGACGGTCAGCAGGAGTTGCCGGAAACCGAACTGGATCATCTGTCCGGGCACGGCGGCGCAAAACCGGTGCGTATCGGCAATGGCGCTTACGACCAGATCCAGCTCGACATCTTTGGCGAGCTGATGGACGCGGTGTATCTGGTTAACAAATACGGTGACGCGATTTCCCACGAAGGCTGGAAGCATGTGCGCGAAGTGGTCGATCAGGTCTGCGAAACCTGGCAGACCACCGACGTCGGCATCTGGGAAATGCGCGGCGAACAGCACCATTTTCTGCATTCACGATTGATGTGCTGGGTGGCGCTGGATCGGGCAATTCGTCTCGCCTCGAAACGCTCGCTGCCGGCACCGTTCGCGCAATGGGATCAGACCCGGCAGGCGATTTACGCCGACATCTGGGACAACTTCTGGGACGAAGAGCGCGGTCATTTTGTCCAATACAAGGGTGGCACCGCGCTCGACGGCTCGATGCTGTTGATGCCGCTGGTGCGTTTCGTCAGTGCCAAGGATCCGCGCTGGTTGTCGACACTTGAAGCGATTGAAAAACATCTGGTACGCGACGGCATGGTTTATCGCTATCGCAATGACGATGCCAACATTGATGGCTTGTCCGGCACCGAAGGCGCGTTCGCCGCGTGCTCATTCTGGTACGTCGAATGCCTGGCCCGCGCCGGGCAGGTGGAAAAGGCGCATCTGGAATTTGAACAATTGCTGAGATACGCCAATCCGTTGGGGCTGTACGCTGAGGAATTCGACAGCCACGGGCGGCATCTGGGCAACACGCCGCAAGCACTGACGCATCTGGCGTTAATCAGTGCGGCGAGTTTTCTGGATCGCAAATTGAATGGGGAAAAGAGTGAGTGGCAGCCGTGATGTTCGACGGGGGCTGTAGGAAGTTCCCCACGAGCACCCGGATTTGTAGGACTGACACCGACATTTAATCAGCCAATACAAATCCCCTGTGGCGAGGGGATTCATCCCCGATGGGCTGCAAAGCAGCCCTAAAACCCTCCAGCTCATTCCCCCAGAAGTAGCGAGTTTTCTGACTTCGGGGCTGCTGCGCAGCCCATCGGGGATAAATCCCCTCGCCACAGTTTGAGCCAGCCCGCGGACTACAGCGACTTAACAAGTCTCCCCCCCACACACCGCACTCACACCCTGAAATACCCTGTTGCCAGCCGTTACATCCCCCCCTACCATCAAACCCAACGGGCACAGCGGAGCTGTCCAACAAAACCCGAATTTCAAGGAACCGGAATGACCCAACACGTCCAGCGCCCCATCACCTCGCCGCTGCGCAGCGGCCTGACCCGCACCCAACTCTGGGAAGACGCCGACAAAGGCCTGATCAAATGCTGGGAAATCGGCCGCCAACGCGCTACGCGCTTCCCCGACCTCGCCGACAAATGCCTCGCCAACGAACTCCCGGTACTTGGCTGGAAAGGAGGCGTCAGCCGCAGCCTGAAAAAACTCGAAAAATTCGGCTCACTGAAATACCTCGCACAGTGGCAAGGCTTGCGTGGGGAAGATCTGGATATTGATCTGGGTGAGGAACGCGCACTGACGTGCTCGCGGACGAAAATGGTGGTGACGTTTACGCCGGATCGGACGAAGTATTTCAATCAGGTGGCGGAAGCTGAGGCTTAAGGAGAAGCATCGATGGTCGATTTACATCAGGAATTTCAAAACAGCCGTTTCTTTCACGAAGCGCGGATCGACAGGCGTTCGGCGGATGCGCTTGCAGGTATTGCTGCAGGGCTTGCCGCCGACGGAAAGATTAACCAGCAGGAAGCCGAGTTTCTAAAAACCTGGATCGAAACGCACTGGGTGCACCTGGAAGATCCAGTAGTCAATATTCTCTACAGGCGTCTTGAAGGCATGCTTAGCGATGGCGTGCTGGATGCCGACGAGTCTGTGGAATTGCTGGAGATACTGCACCAATTCGCCGGCCTGCCAGTGGGCGCAGCACAAACTTTCAGCATGCCCAACAACCTGCCGCTCGATAATCCAGCCCCGTCGCTGGACTGTGCCGATCGCGTTTTTCTGTTTACCGGTGTTATGGCTTACGGGCCGCGCAAAGCGTGTGAATCGTTGATCGTAGAACGCGGCGGACTGATTGGTGCAGGTGTCAGCAAGAAAATCCACTATCTGGTGATCGGCAGCATCGGCAATGAACAGTGGCTGCACAGCAGCTATGGTACGAAGATCAAAAAAGCCGTTGAGCTAAGAGACAGCGGCGTGCCGATCGCCATCATCAGTGAAGATCATTGGCAGAAGGTGCTGTTCGGATAACAGGAGCCCGGTATGAGTGGAAAAGCGATTCTGTTGTGCAAAACCGCCAGCCTGACCATTGCCTATGAGGTGCATGGCCTGGAAACCGGTGTGCCGGTGATCCTGCTTCACGGCTTCCCCTATTCCCCTCGCGCTTACGACGAGATCGCGCCGCTCCTCGCCGCTCAGGGTTACCGAGTCATCGTTCCGTACCTGCGCGGTTACGGGCCGACTCGCTTCAACGATGCAAAAACACTGCGCTCAGGCCAGCAAGCCGCACTCGCTCAGGATTTGCTGGATTTGATGGATGCACTCTCCATCGAACAAACCACGCTCTGCGGTTATGACTGGGGTGGTCGCGCGGCATGCATCGTCGCGGCGTTATTTCCGGAACGGGTGCGCGGCCTGGTGACCGGTGATGGCTACAATCTGCAGGACATCCCGAACTCGATTCGACCGCTGGATCCCGAGACCGAACATCGGCTCTGGTATCAGTATTACTTCCACACGCCACGTGGCGTTGAGGGCCTGAAGCAAAATCGTCGGGAGTTTTGTGAATTGCTATGGAAGCTGTGGTCACCGACCTGGTCGCGCAGCGCCGAGCGTTATCCCCTGAGTGCGCCAACCTTCGACAACCCTGATTTCGTTGACGTGGTGATCCACTCCTATCGCCATCGCTTTATGTATGTCGCGGGAGATTCGGCGCTTGAGTCGATGGAAGATTTGCTGACTCGACAACCGGCCATTAGCGTGCCGAGCATTTCTTTGTGCGGTGCCGACGACGGTGTCGGCCCTGCACCACAAGAGGATGAAGACGCGGAGCATTTCACTGGTTTTTATGAGCGGCGCGTGTTGTCCGGTGTCGGGCATAACATTCCCGAAGAAGCCCCCGAACAAACCCTCAAGGCATTACTGGATCTGTTGCAGCACTGACCGAAAACCGCTCCCGATAGGCCTGTGGTGTCACGCCAATCGCCCGCAGGAAACTGCGGCGCAATGTCTCTTCACTGCCAAACCCGCAATTGGCGGCGATGCGTTTGACCGGTAATCCAGTGTCGCCGAGCAATCGCCGAGCGGTTTCAACGCGGATCAATTCGATCGCCCGCGCCGGGGTTTGGCCGGTGTCGGCGCGGTAGTGGCGGACGAAGCTGCGTTCGCTCATCCCGGCTTGTTCGGCGAGGGTCGGGATGCCGAGGTCGCAGGTGAGGTTTTCCGCGATCCACGCGTGCAGTTCATCAAAACGATTGCCCTGATTTTGCAGCGATAAGGTCACGCTGAATTGCGACTGACCGCCCGGGCGTTTGAGGAACACCACCAGATGCCGGGCGACGTCCAGCGCGATGTCGCTGCCGAGATCTTCTTCGACCATCGCCAGTGCCAGGTCGATGCCGGCGGTGACACCGGCGGACGTCCAAACGGGGCCGTCGTTGATGAAGATCGGATTGGCCTCGACTTGCAGTTTCGGATGTTGCTGGGCCAATTGTTCACAACGAGTCCAGTGGGTGACAACGCGGCGACCATCCAGCCAGCCACTCGCCGCCAGCAAAAACGCGCCGGTACATACCGAGGCAACCCGCCGGCATTTCGCCGCATGCTCGCGCACCCAATCCACCAGCGGCACGTCTTCGGCCGCAGGATAAATGCCCCAACCACCGGCGATGATCAACGTGTCGCTCGCCTCTTGCGGCAACGGTTCGGCCAATACCGCCAGCCCCGCCGACGACATCACCGCCCCGCCGCCGCTGGCGATCACCGTCGGCGCATAAGGGATCGGCATACCGCGCTGGCGGGCGATGTCGTTGGCCGAGGCGAACACTTGCAGCGGCCCGGTGACGTCGAGGATCTGCATGTTGGCAAACGCGAGTACGTGGATGGTTTTGAGCATTTGGCGTAATTCGTGGGGTTATTGGCGTATGCGCCAGAACCTACGCGCCTACAGTGAAGCCGTCCACCCCTTTTCATGGAGCAAGAATGATGACGCTGCAGATCGGTTTTCTGTTGTTTCCGCAGGTTCAGCAACTCGACCTGACCGGGCCTTATGACGTGCTCGCCTCGCTGCCGGACGTGCAGGTGCATCTGATCTGGAAGGATCTGATGCCAGTCACCGCCAGCACCGGTTTGCTGCTGAAACCGACCACGACATTTGAAGATTGCCCGGATCTGGATGTGATTTGTGTGCCGGGTGGTGGCGGTGTCGGCGTGTTGATGGAGGATGAAGCGACGCTGGAGTTCATCAAGCGTCAGGCTGCTCAAGCGAAATACGTCACGTCGGTGTGCACCGGGTCGCTGGTGCTGGGGGCGGCGGGATTGTTGAAGGGTAAACGCGCGACCACGCACTGGGCGTATCACGATCTGCTGCCGACGCTGGGGGCGATTGCGGTGAAGGATCGCGTGGTGCGTGACGGCAACCTGTTTACCGGTGGCGGGATTACGGCGGGGATTGATTTTGCCTTGGTGCTGGCTGAAGAGTTGGTGGGTGCGGATACCGCGCAACTGGTGCAGTTGCAGCTGGAATATGCGCCGGCGCCGCCGTTTGACTCGGGCAGCCCGGAGACGGCGCCGAGCGCTGTTGTCGATGAGGCCCGCCTGCGCGCAGCGCCTTCGTTGAAATTGCGCACGGAAATTACCGAGCGTGCGGCGGCGAAACTCAACCTGCGCTGATCCCTAGCCCTACACAAATCCCTGTAGGAGCTGCCGAAGGCTGCGATCTTTTGATCTTGATCTTGAAAAGCCAAAATCAAAAGATCGCAGCCTTCGGCAGCTCCTACAGGTTGTGTGTCCGGTTTGCCGCCACACTTCACTTGTCCCCACGCCCTCGCCCGTGTAGAAAGCCCTTCCACAAATGTGCACAGGGACTTTCGATGAAGGCTTTGCCATGGCTCTATCTGGCCCTTCTCAGCCTCGGCTACGGTTTGGCGTTGAGCCATGGCCAACTCGGCTGGCTGGCGTTGATCTCGCTTGGGCTGCTGTTGTTCGCGGGCTTCGCCGTGCGCCAGCAACAGGCGCCGGTCGGGCGGTTTCTCGGCCACGGTCTGTTCATCGTGCTGGCGTTAGCGCTGGCGCTGCACTGGTTGCCGGGCTTCTCCAGCGCGCGGGTTATCGATGCGCAACGCTTCACCGATGACGCCGTGCCATTCGCGATGTACCTCAATCTCGACAAACCGCTGATTGGTTTCTGGCTATTGCTGGTCTGCCCGTGGATTGTCGCGCGACGTTCGTTGCGACTGACGGTCTACGCCACCGTCGTCGCCCTGACCTTGAGCGTGATCCTCGCCCTCGGCGGCGCGGTATTGCTCGGCGTGATCGCGTGGGCGCCGAAGTGGCCCGATCAGGCCTGGCTATGGGTGCTGAACAATCTGTTGCTGGTCACGCTGGTCGAGGAAGCGCTGTTTCGCGGCTATATACAGGGCGGTCTCAGCCGTCGTTTCAAAAACCTGCCTTACGGCGAAAACCTCGCCCTGCTGCTCGCCTCGTTGATTTTCGGCTTGGTGCATCTGGGTGCCGGTTGGCAGTGGGTGTTGCTCGCGAGTCTGGCGGGTGTCGGTTATGGCCTGGCCTACCGTTTCGGCGGACTGGGCGCGGCGATTGCCACGCATTTCGGCCTGAATCTGCTGCACTTTGCGCTGTTCACCTATCCGATGCTCGCCGGTTGAAGCAATGGCCGTTTTGCGACGCCATTCTTGAATCTGAAAAATAATTTCAATAAAACACCGCGACCGCCGACAACCTTTTAAAGCCTTGCGGATTGAAAAACCATGCGTAATAACCAGCCCATCACACAACGCGAACGGACGTTCCCGGCTCAGCAGCGGTTGATTTCCACAACCGACGCCAAGGGCGTGATCACTTACTGCAACGACGCTTTCGTTGAAATCAGCGGGTTTTCGCGTGAAGAACTGATCCGTGCGCCGCACAACCTGGTTCGTCACCCCGACGTCCCGGCGGCGGTGTTCTCGCACATGTGGGGCACATTGAAACAAGGCTTGCCATGGATGGGCATTGTCAAGAATCGCTGCAAGACCGGTGACCATTACTGGGTTAACGCCTATGTAACACCGGTAGTCGACGGCAATCAGGTGGTCGGTTACGAGTCGGTGCGGATCAAACCCACCGCCGAACAGATCCGCCGCGCCGAAGCGCTCTACCAACGCATCAACCAAGGCAAGTCGGCGATCCCGTCCAGCGATAAATGGCTACCGGTGCTGCAAGACTGGTTGCCGTTCATTCTGGTCAGCCAACTGAGCTTCGTGATCGGCGCGACCCTCAACTCGCACTGGGGCTTCGCCCTCGCCGCCGGTTTGTCGGTGCCGCTGGGCCTGATGGGTCTGCAATGGCAGCAGCGTGGGCTCAAGCGCCTGCTGCGTCTGGCCGAGCAGACCACGTCCGACCCGCTGATCGCACAGATGTACACCGACAGCCGTGGCGCGCAGGCGCGTCTGGAAATGTCGATCCTCAGCCAGGAAGCACGTCTGAAAACCTGCCTGACCCGCTTGCAGGACACCGCCGAACACCTGACCGATCAGGCCAAACAGTCCGACGTCCTCGCGCACAACAGCTCCAGCGGTCTGGAACGTCAACGCGTGGAAACCGAACAAGTCGCCACCGCCGTTAACCAAATGGCCGCGACCACGCAAGAAGTCGCGAGCCACGTGCAGCGCACGGCTGACGCGACGCAGGAAGCCAATCGCCTGACCGGTCGCGGTCGTGACATCGCTGGCGAAACCCGCGAAGCCATTCAGCGCTTGTCGGTAGTTGTCGGCGAAACCGGCCTGACCGTCACCCAACTGGCCAAAGACAGCGACGAAATCGGCGGCGTGGTTGATGTGATCAAAGGCATCGCCGATCAGACCAACCTGCTGGCGCTCAACGCCGCGATTGAAGCCGCACGTGCCGGCGAGATGGGCCGTGGTTTTGCCGTGGTGGCTGACGAAGTTCGCCAGTTGGCGCAACGCACCAGCGAATCGACCGGGCAGATTCACGCCCTGATCGCCAAGTTGCAGCAGACCGCGTCCAGCGCCGTGCAAACCATGGAAGCCGGGCATCGCCAGGCCGAAGAAGGTGTGGCGCGGGTATTGGAAGCGGATCAGGCATTGGTCGGGATCAGTGAAGCGGTGGCTAACATCACCGACATGACCACGCAGATTGCAGCGGCGACGGAAGAGCAAAGTGCGGTGGCGGAAGAGATCAGCCGCAACATCAGCAACATTTCGGAACTGGCGGATCAGACGTCGGAACAGGCGCACAACTCGGCATTGTTGAGTGAAGAGCTGACGAAGACGGCTAACACGCAGTACTCGTTGGTGGAGCGGTTTAACCGCTAAAAGCAAAAGATCGCAGCCTTCGGCAGCTCCTACATCGATCCCTGTAGGAGTTGCCGCAGGCTGCGATCTTTAGATCTTCAAAGCCCGTACGGCGAAAGCTGTCCGGGCTTTTTGTTGCCTGTGCGAAAAGGATGCTGCCAGACAGAACGCTTTCGCGAGCAGGCTCGCTCCCACAGGGAAATACATTCTAAATGTAGGAGGTAGCCTGCTCGCGATGACGCCATAACAGCCAACGACTTTATTGACGCAACTTCAGCTTATCCAGCAACCGATTGACCAGCAGCTCGTTCAGCATGATCACATGTTGCAGCGCCAGCAGTGGCTTACGCTCCGGGCCTCTCACCGAATTGGCGATATTGCCGGCCATGGCATTAGCTGACGACAGTGATTCACTGGCTTCAACGAGCAGCGTTTCGTCATCCACTGTGGGATCGACCAGGTAAATGGGGCGGGACTTGGGTGGGAAGTACTTCGGGATTTCGGGGCCGAGATAAAAGTCGAGCGCGCGGTCGGCGGCGTCTTTTGTCTTCAGAGACTCAAGCGATGGGTCGTACGGGATCGGTTCTACGTCTGGGGTGGCTTTGAACATAGATGAAACTCCAATTCGAAAAATGAGAGCCATCACCCTCGCTACCAAACGGCGGGTGGCGGCCATGCGCGGGTTGGTAGACCGGTCGAATTGGGAAACCCGGCGCTCACGAATGAGCCCCACGCATGCCCACCATACAAAGCGACGCTCAAAAAAGAGACCGCATTGGAGGTGTCGCAACATCCACAACTCAAAACGGGCTACCAAACCCGATCACTGTTTTTCAGTGACAGGGAAACGATATAACCCGGCCTATAGTCGTGTATGCCGGCGGATTCTGGCGTACACGTAGGTAACGGCGCAAGGCGTTGTAGGGCTTGTGGCGTAACGGTTTGTGTAATTTAAACATCTGTCAGCAATCATGTTTAACAACGCGAAATGCCGAAAAATGTTCATCCCGTTTTCTGAAACGATTAGACAAAATCGCTCAACCTGAAAATGCATCCCGCGCCATCGCAGCCATCAAATGACGATATTTCAGTGCCTACACATCTGCGCTCCATGTCCTACAACTCGATCAGAATCCGCCGACTTGCCCATCTCTGAGCAGGGTTCTACTGTTTGCCGCTCAAAATTAATTCACATAAGCTGGTCAGCATGAATACACATCCTTCGGAGGCTCCGATGGCCACCACCCGAAAAACCGACAAACCCAACAAAAAAGATGTCCGTGATGAACTGACATTCCTTGATGTTCGGCAAGCCGCGCGTGATGGGCAGAAAGTGTTCGATAAATTTGTGATCACTGGCAGGCTACCTTTTACAAAGTAGGCCTGGATGCCAGCCATCAAAATTTCCACACTTTTTGAACAAATCAATAACTGGAAAAACTTCGCGGCACACTTCTACAACTACAAAATCTGCGACGAATTACCCGCCATTTTCGGGAGAGACGAACGACTCGACCTGTGCGATATGCACCATATTCACCTTGCAAGTAGCCAGACACTTCAGACTCAATGGGCAACAATCAATCGTCAGTACTACCGCACAGCATTGGTGGGTGATCCTGATAACGATTTCTGGCTGATCTATGCCTACGACCCCTTTCGGGATGAGTACCTGCTACTTACAATCACTGGCCCTGACGCCCATAACCGGAGCGAGTGGGGATCTTTTTTGCGCACCATACATTGCGAAATCGTTGAGCCCTGGGTTGTTGGCAGAATCCGCTTTCCGGACATCGATGAGCGATGAACTGCAGGTTGGGGCGTGAGATGGAATAAAACCGTTCTCTACTAAAAGAAGGGTGGCGGCTGTGCGCAGGTTAGTAGACCGGAGGAATTAGCAAGACCGGCGCGCTCGAAAGCGCCCTGAGCACAGCCACCATTGAGTGCAGTCTGATACGCCAGACCTGATGGGACTTATGCATCTACTATAACCATGCGGGCTACTAAACCCGACCACTGATGGGCAGTGGCAGGGAAACGATATAGCCCGAGTCATGGTCGTGTATGCCGGCGGATTCTGGCGTACGCGTAAGTAACGGCGCAAGGCGTTGTAGGGCTCGTGGCGTAACGTTTTGTGTAATGTAAACGCACTCACAGGATTACGTTTAAAGACAGAAAGAGACGGAGATTGCTCTAGTAGTTTGATGTGGTTTGCCCGAACGCTTTCGCGAGCAAGCCCGCTCCCACAGTGGGATTTGTTACACGGGTTAGGGATGGGTTGGCTGGTAGGTCGCTATCGCTGGCAAGCCAGCCCACACGGATTGAGTACATCTGATAGAGATTCGGCAGGTCGCCATCGCCAGCAGGCTGGCTCCTACAGTGGGATCCGGTGCGTTCAGCAAGAGACAGGTCGGCTATCAGGCCGCCTTCGCGAGCAAGCTCAGCTCCTACAAAATCAAAATCAAAAGATCGCAGCCTGCGGCAGCTCCTACATGGAATTCGCGGCGCAGCCGCCCCACTCAACAGGATGAGCGCAAGCTCGGCTGCAGATTTTGATCTTGATCCACGGGCGACATCGGAAGGCTGAGTGGAGGGATTCATCCGGGGGTGGGAGCGCAGCGACCGTTTGGCGCAGCCAAACACATCGAGAGGAGGTGCAGCGCAGCAAACCGGAGGCGATGCGCCCGGATGGATCCCGCAGCGAAGGAACCCCGAGCCCCAGCGAGCGGGCCGAACGTAGGAGCAAGCGTTTTTTGCTTACTTTTTTAGGCGCTTGTAAAAAAGTGAGTCGCCGTAAGGGCGAAACCGTAGGTGGCCGTTACCGCAGCAATGGATATGTACTCAAAAAATATGTCGCAGCTGAGATCGATCCCCCTCACCCCAGCCCTCCCGAAACGTCGGATCGCCCCCAAGGGGGCGAAGGGGAAAGGGAGCCGATCTTTATGCGGTTCGGAATCTCGATTAACCCTTGAGAAACTCGGCCACCTTCTGCGCGGCACTGGCCAAATGCTGTTCATGGGTAAAACCTGAAGCCTTGAGCGGTTTCAAATCATGATCCCCGGCCACCAGCCAAAACACCTTGATACTCGGCGATAACGCATACGCCTCCACGGCTTCACGATTGCCAAGCGCATCCCGCTCCCCCTGCACAATCAACGTCCGCGTCCGCAAAGAAGCCAAATGCTCAACCCGAGGCTTCTCCGGCTTCCCCACCGCATAAAACGGATACCCCAGACACACCAACGCATCCACGCCCAATTCGTCAGCCAAAAGACTCGCCATCCGCCCCCCCATCGACTTCCCGCCAATCGCCAAAACCCCAGTGACATGACGTCGCACTACAGCAAACACCTCACGCCAGCACTCCAACAGCTTCGGCGCCGGATTGGGCGGACGTTTACCACCGTCAACGCGCCGCTGCGCCATATACGGAAACTCAAAGCGCAACACGTTAATCCCAAGAGCAGCAAGGCGCCCAGCCATGTCGTTCATCCAGTCGCTGTCCATCGGCGCACCAGCACCGTGAGCCAGGATCAACGTCGCCGCAGCTTCCCCATGAGCAGCATCCCAAAGCCACCCATGATCACGCACGCACTGCGCCCATTGATCCCCGTCAATACTGGCCTTGTGCTGTTTGTCCATGCTTGCCTCGCTTTTAGTCTGCCTATAACTCCAGACGAAGGATTCGCCGCGTCTTTTGCGCGGGCTCACTTCGGCTGAACCGTGGATGGGGAACCATGAACACTTCTATCAGTACCGCCTACAACTACAAGGTGGTCCGCCAATTCGCCATTATGACGGTGGTGTGGGGCATCGTCGGCATGGGGCTCGGGGTTTTTCTCGCGGCCCAATTGGTCTGGCCCGAACTCAACTTCAATTTGCCTTGGACCAGTTTTGGCCGCCTGCGCCCGCTGCACACGAACGCGGTGATCTTCGCGTTCGGCGGCTGCGCGCTGTTCGCCAGTTCGTTTTACTCGGTGCAACGCACCTGCCAGACCCAATTGTTTGCGCCAAAAATCGCCGCGTTCTGCTTCTGGGGCTGGCAACTGGTGATCCTGCTGGCGGCGATCAGCCTGCCACTGGGTTACACCAGCTCCAAGGAATACGCCGAGCTG
>Ga0160457_1000283_pt1 | contig 32386 bp, 28 predicted proteins | sample HID1972M_E6MG_FD_108242 | JGI IMG/M metagenome (GOLD analysis project Ga0160457, IMG submission 108242) | Enriched pill bug-associated microbial communities from UW Madison campus, WI, USA - HID1972M_E6 MG | ecosystem: Host-associated > Arthropoda: Insects > Digestive system > Unclassified ... | reverse complement strand
GTCCTGCTTGATCAGCCGGGGTAGAACCAGTTCGGCGGTTTCGAAAGTGGTGAAACGTTCACCGCAGGCAACGCATTCACGACGGCGGCGTACTTGATCGCCTTCGGCGACGAGGCGCGAGTCAATGACTTTGGTGTCGTTGGCACCGCAAAAGGGACAGTGCATGGTGGCAGGCAACAAAAAAAGGGAGGGCCATGGTAGCGCATCCCGGTGGCAAGACAAGCCATAGGGTTTGCGGTATACAGAACGGCATGATCGTTTGATCCATGGATTTCATTTTGCCGGAGCCTCCAATGCCGTTACGTCCGCTCGTTTTGCTCAGTCTTTTCAGCCTGCTGGTGGCCTGTGGCAGCGATGCACCCAAGCCCCAGCCGCCGACTCCGGGGCCGGCACCGCAACAAGCGCAGAAAAAAGCCAAAGAGGCTGCCGAGCTCGGCCCGCTGCCGGCCTATCAGCGTGAACTGAGTGGCACCCTGCAAGGCGTGCCGGCCGGCGCCGAAGTCGAGCTGGCGCTGCTGGTGATCGATGAAAAGGATCGCCCGCAACAATTGCTCGCCAGTTCCAGCCTGATCGGCAACAACCAGATCCTGCCGTTCCGCCTGCGCTTCAACCCGGACGCCTTCCCGGCCGGTGCGCGAGTTGAGCTGCGTGGCCGCGCCAGTCAGTCCGGCCAGTTGATCCTGCATTTGCCTTCGCAAACCATCAGCCAGCCGACCACTCAGACGTTGGGCCAACTGCAATTTGTCAAAGCACCATGACGGCACCGCTCGACCTGCAACTAGCGTTAGGTGAATTGCTCGGCGACGCCAGACTCAAGGTCTGCGCCTTGCCCGACACCGATTTGCAGTTGTGGCTGATCGATGGCGACAACATGGGTCGTGAATTCAGTCAGGAAGAAATCCAGCGAATTCTGCATGAGCCGCCCTACTGGGGTTTCTGCTGGGCCAGCGGTCTGGCGGTGGCGCGTTATCTGGCGGAGTTTCCCGAGTGGGTGCGCGGTAAGCGCGTGCTGGACTTCGGTGCGGGCTCGGGGATTGCCGGGATTGCGGCGGTGAAGGCCGGGGCACTGGAGGTGGTGGCCTGCGATCTTGATCCGCTGGCGATTTCCGCCTGCCGGGCGAATGCTGCGTTGAATAATGTACAGATGGGTTATTCGACGGATTTCTTTGCCGAGGCGGATCGGTTTGATCTGATCCTGGTGGCGGACGTGTTGTATGACCGGGCGAATCTGCCGTTGCTGGATGCGTTTTTGAGCCGTGGCCGTGAGGCGTTGGTGGCGGATTCGCGGGTGCGGGATTTTCGCCATCCGTTGTATCAGCGCATTGAAATGCTTGAGGCGATGACGTTGCCGGATCTCGCGGAGCCTGAGGAATTTCGGCATGTCAGCCTTTACCATGCGCGTCGTTAGTTAAGAGCTTCGCGAGCAAGCCCGCTCCCACATTTGGAATGCGTTCCCCTGTGGGAGCGGGCTTGCTCGCGAAGGCGTCCTGCCAGACAACACATCTCTGCCTTCCGGCCACCCCCCGCCAAGCCGTATAGTTGCCCTATCCACGCTTTGACGAGATCCCCCATGAGTGAGCAAACGCCGTACATCTTCGACGCCACGACGGCCGATTTCGACCAGTCAGTGATCGAGGCTTCTTTCAGCAAACCGGTGCTGGTGGATTTCTGGGCCGAATGGTGTGCGCCGTGCAAGGCGCTGATGCCGATGCTGCAAACCATTGCCGAGAGCTATCAGGGCGAGTTGCTGCTGGCCAAGGTCAACTGCGACATCGAGCAGGACATCGTTGCCCGTTTCGGCATTCGCAGCCTGCCGACCGTGGTGCTGTTCAAGGACGGTCAACCGGTCGACGGCTTTGCCGGTGCGCAACCGGAATCCGCCGTGCGCACCCTGCTTGAGCCGCATGTGCAGATGCCACCGCCGGCCGAAGCCGATCCGTTCGAACAGGCTCAAGCGTTGTTCGATGACGGCCGTTATGCCGATGCCGAAGCGGCGCTGGTGGTGATGCTCAATGAAGACAACACCAACGCCAAAGCGCTGATTCTCTATGCGCGCTGCCTGACTGAACGCGGTGAGCTGGGCGAAGCGCAGACCGTGCTGGATGCGGTCAAAAGCGACGAACACAAAGCCGCGCTGGCCGGGGCCAAGGCACAAATCAAATTCCTTGGTCTGGCGCGTGATCTGCCGGATGCGGCTGACTTGAAAGCGCGTTTGGCAAAAGATCCGCAGGACGATGAAGCGGTGTATCAACTGGCGATCCAGCAACTGGCGCGTCAGCAGTACGAAGCCGCGCTGGAGGCGATGCTCAAGCTGTTTATCCGCAATCGCAATTATGCCGAGGGCTTGCCGCACAAGACGTTGCTGCAGGTGTTTGAGTTGCTGGGCAATGATCATCCGTTGGTCAGCGTTTACCGCCGGAAGATGTTTGCTGCCCTTTATTAAAATCTAAAGATCGCAGCCTTCGGCAGCTCCTACATTGGGATCGTGTACATCCCTGTAGGAGCTGCCGCAGGCAGCGATCTTTTGCGGTTCACTCGATCCAGCTGTAAAGCGGCGTATCCCCGCCACTCACCACTTTCACGTCCGAACTGTGGCGCAAACGCACCAGCAAGCGCTTGCCCGCCACCGCGCTGCCGGTCAGCCCTTCAAGCTGATCGAGCAGATCCGGCCCGCTGAGTTGCCCGGCCTTGCGCAACAGATCCCGCGCCACCTGCCACAACGCATCATCCTGATTCAGCGGTTTCGCCGCTGGCGCCGACGGGGCCACTTCAGGCTGCGCCGTCTGCACTTGCCCATTCAGGGCCGAGCCGAGCCGTGCCCAGTCGCTGTCATCCAGTTCCACCGTCAAATCCACCGGCAGGTCACCGACGGTTCCGCATATCCGCAACATTGTGTTCGCTCCTGCACTTTTCTGACCTGCATGCTCCCACGGGACTTGTGCAACGCCAAGCGCACGGGCAAACTCTGCGGACTTTCGTTATAAGATTACATAACAAACTCTTCACTTTACTCCCGGAGTTCGCCATGCGCCGTCTGCTGCTCGCTTTGCCGTTTGCCCTGTTGCCGCTGGCCGTCGCCCATGCTGCCGATGAGCACGACCACGATCATGAACACGGCAGCCTCGGCGCGCATGAGCACGGTGTCGGTCGCCTGAACGCCGCGCTCGACGGTCAGATGCTGGAGCTGGAGCTGGAAAGCCCGGCGATGAACCTCGTGGGTTTCGAACACCTCGCGACCACGGATGCCGATAAAGCTAAAGTCGCCGCCGCCCGTGCGCAGCTGGAAAAACCATTGGCGCTGTTCAGTCTGCCAGCCGCTGCCGGTTGCAAAGTCGTCGGTCAGGAACTCGAGAGTCCGTTGTTTGGCGACAAACCGGATGCCGACGATCATGACGAAGATGAAGCGGACAAGGACGGTCACGAACATCACCACGACCACAGCGAAATCCACGCGCACTACCAGATCAAGTGCGCAACGCCCGGCGCGTTGAAGACGCTGGATCTGGCGAACATCTTCAATACCTTCCCGTCGACCCAGAAAATTCAGGTACAACTGATCAGCGCGAGCGGCCAGCAAGGTGCTGAAGTGACGGCGAAGGCTGCCTCCCTGAAATTCTGATCACACCGAAAATCCCCCTGTAGGAGCTGCCGAAGGCTGCGATCTTTTGATCCTGCTTTAAGAAGATCAGGATCAAAAGATCGCAGCCTTCGGCAGCTCCTACAGGGCTATGAAAACTCATGAAATTGGTGCCATGACCCAAGCACTCATCGAACTGTCCGACCTGGGCTTCAGTTGGCCCGGGCACCCGCCGTTGCTGGACATCCCGGCGTTTCGTCTGGAACCGGGCGAAACCCTGTTTCTCAAAGGCCCGAGCGGCAGCGGCAAGACCACCCTGCTCGGCCTGCTCGGCGGTGTGCAGAAACCGGATCGCGGCAGCATTCGTTTGCTCGGCCAGGAACTGACCGAACTCTCCGCCGGCGCCCGCGACACCTTTCGCGTCGATCACACCGGCTACATTTTTCAGCAGTTCAACTTGCTGCCGTTTCTCTCGGTGCGCGAGAACGTTGAGCTGCCATGCCACTTCTCCAAACTGCGTGCGCAACGGGCGAAACAGCGTCACGGCAGCGTCGACCAGGCCGCCGCGACCTTACTCGCCCACTTGGGTCTGAAGGATGAAAGCATTCTCAGCCGTCGCGCGGATTCGCTGTCGATCGGTCAGCAACAACGCGTGGCCGCCGCGCGTGCCTTGATCGGCCAGCCCGAACTGGTTATCGCCGACGAACCGACCTCGGCGCTGGATTACGACGCCCGGGAAAACTTCATTCGTCTGTTGTTCGCCGAGTGCCGCGAAGCCGGATCGAGTCTGCTGTTCGTCAGCCACGATCAGAGCCTGGCGCCGTTGTTCGACCGTCATCTGTCCCTGGCCGAACTCAATCGTGCCGCCACGTCTGCCGAGGTCTGAGATGTATTTGTTTCGTCTGGCCATGGCCAGCCTGGCCAACCGCCGCTTCACCGCTTTGCTCACGGCTTTCGCCATCGCCCTGTCGGTCTGTCTATTGCTCGCCGTTGAACGGGTGCGCACCGAAGCCAAAGCCAGTTTCGCCAGCACCATCAGCGGCACCGACCTGATTGTCGGCGCGCGCTCCGGTTCGGTGAATCTATTACTGTACTCGGTGTTCCGCATCGGCAACGCGACCAACAACATTCGCTGGGACAGCTTCGAACACTTCGCCAACAACCCGAAAGTGAAGTGGGCGATCCCGATGTCCCTCGGCGATTCCCATCGCGGCTATCGCGTGATGGGCACCACTGAAGCGTATTTCGAGCACTACCAGTACGGGCGCCAGCAGCATCTGCAACTGGCCGACGGTCGTGCGTTTGCCACCGATCCGTTTGAAGTGGTGCTCGGTGCTGAAGTCGCCGACGCATTGCATTACAAACTCGGCGACCAACTGGTGCTGGCCCACGGTGTGGCGGCGATCAGTCTGGTCAAGCATGACGACAAACCGTTCACCGTGGTCGGCATTCTCAAGCGCACCGGCACGCCGGTCGATCGCACGTTGCACATCAGCCTCGGTGGCATGGAGGCGATTCACATCGACTGGCACAACGGCGTGCCGGCGCGTGGCAATGGCCGGATCACGGCGGATCAGGCGCGCAACATGGATCTGACGCCGCAAGCGATCACCGCGTTTATGCTCGGTCTCAACAGCAAGATTTCCACTTTTGCGCTGCAACGTGAGATCAACGAATTCCGTGGCGAGCCGATGCTGGCGATCCTGCCGGGCGTGGCGTTGCAGGAGTTGTGGAGCCTGATGAGCACCGCTGAAAAAGCCTTGTTCGTGGTTTCGCTGTTCGTCGTGCTGACCGGTTTGATCGGCATGCTCACGGCGATTCTCACCAGCCTCAACGAGCGTCGCCGCGAGATGGCGATTCTGCGTTCGGTCGGTGCGCGGCCGTGGCACATCGCGAGTCTGCTGGTGCTGGAAGCGTTCGCTCTGGCGCTGACCGGGGTGATCGCCGGCGTTGCGTTGCTGTACATCGGTATCGCCGCTGCGCAGGGTTATGTGCAGGCCAATTACGGTTTGTTTCTGCCGCTGGCGTGGCCGAGCGAGTATGAATGGACGCTGCTCGGTGGCATTCTGGCGGCCGCGCTGCTGATGGGCAGCGTGCCGGCCTGGCGCGCTTATCGCCAATCGTTGGCCGATGGCCTGTCGATCCGTTTATGAGGATGTTCACCATGCCCCGCGCCGTACTTGCGCTGCTGTTGCTGGTTGCCCTGCCCGTGTGGGCCGCGGCGCCGAAAGACCTGACATGGTCGGAAATGATCCCGCCGGACGCCGCACCGGAAGTGCCGAACATGACCCCGCTGCACGACATGTCGAAAATGAGCGATGCGCTGTCGGCGGAGTCGGCGCCAGCGGCGAAGCAGGATCTGCCGAATGCGCCGGTGGTGCAGGCGCTCGATGGCCAGAACATTCGGTTGCCGGGCTATATCGTGCCGCTGGAAGTCAATGAAGAGGGGCGCACCACGGACTTCTTGCTGGTGCCGTATTTCGGCGCCTGCATCCACGTGCCGCCACCGCCGTCGAACCAGATTGTGCATGTGAAAAGCGAGCTGGGTGTGAAGCTGGATGAGCTGTATCAGCCTTACTGGATCGAGGGGCCGTTGCAGGTCAAAGCGTCGAGCAGCGAGCTGGCGGATGCCGGGTATCAGATGGAGGCGGACAAGATTTATGTGTATGAGCTGCCGGAGTAAATCCCGGTAGTTTCAAGATCAAAAGATCGCAGCCTTCGGCAGCTCCTACAGGGGATCATGTTTCTCTGTAGGAGCTGCCGAAGGCTGCGATCTTTTGCGGACTTCACTGTTTCATTGAGCTGCGTCAAAAGACCGTATCCGTTGGCTTCGTACCATAGGACATCAGAAATTTTTAACGTCCTTTGGAGCCCCCATGAACAAGTCCTTGCTCAGCGCTTCGTTGTTTGCCCTCGCGCTCGCAGCCCCGCTCGCCCACGCCCACGATGCCGGTGACATCATCGTTCGCGCCGGTGCAATCACCGTCAACCCGAAGGCCGACAGCTCCAGCGTCAAGGTCGATCAGGGTCCGCTGAGCGGCGCCAACCTGGGCGGCAAGGCGACCATGAGCAGCGACACCCAATTGGGTCTCAACTTCGCTTACATGATCACCAACAACATCGGTATCGAGTTGCTGGCGGCCTCGCCGTTCGAACATGACGTGAAGCTGAAAAACACGGCCCTGCCAGCAGCTAACGGCAAACTCGGCACCCTGAAACACCTGCCGCCGACCCTTAGCGTCGTCTACTACCCGCTGGATTCGAAGTCGGCCTTCCAACCGTATGTGGGCGGCGGCATCAACTACACCTGGATCTATGACGAACACGTCGGCAGCGAAGCGCAGACTGCGGGCTTCAGCAACTTCAAGGCGAAAAACTCTTGGGGGCTGGCGTGGCAGGTCGGTGCCGATTACATGCTGACTGACAAGGTGATGATCAACGCCCAGGTGCGTTATATCGACATCGATACTCGCGCGACAGTGGAGAACAACGCAGTGGCGCCGGGCACTCGGGCACGGGTGAATGTGGATGTCGATCCGTTTGTGTACATGGTGGGGTTGGGCTACAAGTTCTAAGGAACATTCGCGTGGTGGTGGATGAGGCTTGGTGGTGGGCAGACTTGAATCTGAAGGCGACTGCCAGTTAGTTGATCGGGGGATAAATCCCCTCGCCACAAGGGATAGCGGTACATTCCGGCCGTGAAAAAGGCGCCTGTTGAAGGGCGCCTTTTTCATGTTTGCTGGAATTGTTGGGTGGCTGAAATCCAACCCCCTCACCCCAGCCCTCTCCCTCAGGGAGAGGGGGAAAGGGAGCCGATCTTCATGCTTTTCCAAATTGGAGTTCAGCCAGATAGTTCAGGTCGGCGTAACTCGACCATCCACCGCAATCAGTCCCCTCTCCCTCCGGGAGAGGGCTAGGGTGAGTGGCTCTTCTCAGGAACGCCCCAACAACCGCGCCAACCCCACGCTCATCGGCGTCTGCTCCGGCAGCTTAAACCGCGCCAGCAAGCGCTGATTATTCGCCCGCGAATGCCGAATATCCCCCGACCGCGCCGGCCCGTAGCTAATCGGCGGCAACTCACCCACCACTGTCTGCAACGCCGCGAGCATTTGCTTGAGGTTCATCGACTGATTCCAGCCAACATTCACCGCGCCGGCTTCCACTTCAGGCTTTTCAATCGCCTGCACCAGCACGTCGACCAGATCCTCGACATAAAGGAAATCCCGCGTCTGCTCGCCATCACCAAACACGGTGATCGGCAACCCTTTCTGCGCGCGCTCACTGAAGATGCTGATCACCCCGGAGTACGGCGAGGACGGATCCTGGCGTGGGCCGAAGATGTTGAAGAAGCGGAAAATCGCCGGTTCCAGACCGTGCTGGCGGCGATAGAAATCGAAGTAATGCTCACCGGCCAATTTGTCCGAGGCATACGGTGTCAGCGGTGCTTTCGGCGTGTCTTCATCAATCGACTCACCCTCACCATTGTTGCCGTACACCGCCGCGCTGGAGGCGAACAGCACACGTTTAACCCCGGCCTGACGCATGGCTTCGCAGACATTCAGCGTGCCGATGAAATTGCTCTGATGCGTCTTCACCGGATCATCCACCGAAGCCTGCACCGAGGCCACAGCGGCCAGATGCGCCACGGCGCTGCAATCCTGCATCGCCTGAGCGACCAGCGCCGCATCGGCAACATCGCCGACAACCAGTTCGACCTTGGGATTGTCCAGCGGCAGGTTGGCGCGTTTACCGGTCGACAGGTCATCGAGAATGCGCACCGAATGGCCCTTGGCGAGCAACGCGTCAGTCAGGTGCGAGCCGATGAAACCGGCGCCGCCGGTGATTAAAACAGGGCCTTCAGCCATGACGATAAAACCTATCCAGTAAAGCCGGGAGCGCGGCACGCCAGGCGCGCGGCTTGATCCCGAAAGTGTGCAGAATTTTCTTGCAGGCCAGCACCGCGTGTTGCGGTTCTTCGGCAGCGTCCGGGCGCGCGGCGTGAGCCTGAGCGGTCGGCGCTTCGATGGCCAGGGCGTGCAGGCTGCGCGCTTCGGTCAGAATCGCCTGACCCAGCGCCAGCGGCGTGGTCGCTTCATGGCCGGCGTAGTGATAAGTGCCCCACAGCGGCGCGGCGCAATCGAGTTGCTTGAGCACCGAAATGATCACCCGGGCAGCGTCGTCGACCGGGGTCGGATTACCACGGCGATCATCGGCCAGCAGCAATTCTTCCGGTTGCTCGGCGCGGGCGAGGAAACGTCCGAGGGTGCCGTCGGCGCTGTCATCGAGCAGCCAGCCGAAACGCAGCAACACATGCTGCGGGCAGGTCGCGCGAACGCTCTGCTCAATGCGCCACAGCGCCTGACCGCGCAGGCCCAGCGGCACTGGTTCATCTTTTTCGCTGTAAGCGGTGGCGCGCGAGCCGTCGAACACCCGATAACTGGAGGGCTGCACGAGGACGATGTTGTGGTGCTGGCACAATTCGGCCAGACGCTCGATCGCGCGTTCCTGCCCGGCCATACGGCTTTCGCTGACCGTTTCGGCCTGGAACCAGTCGAAATAGTAGGCGAGGTTGATCAACGCATCGGGACGGGTGTCGTCGAGCAATTGGGTCAGGCTCGCGGCATCCCAGCCGTTTTCGGGCGGGCGGGGAGCGAGGAAACCGATGTCTTCCTCCGCACCGAGGCGAATCAGCGCCTGCCCAAGGGCATTTCCGCCGCCCAGTAACATAAGGCGCATTCGCATAGAGTCAGCAGGCCCAGTCTGATTGGAACGATGGCTTGAGCGACGGATCTTGTGGAAGCGTCGCCGATAATTGCCGGAATCGTTGCATTTTGCGGGTTTAGTGCGCAACCGTCATCCGTAAAGTGTTCATCCCAAGGATTTGTGCTGTGGCCGCTGGCCCCTTCGCGAGCAAGCTCGCTCCCACAGTGGATTTATGTGCGCCGCAAATCCCCTGTGGGAGCGAGCCTGCTCGCGAAGAGGCCCGACCAGACGCTGAAGATCCCAGCGGTACTTGCATCTTCCCCCCTGCGACCGCATAACTTAAGCCATGAATCTGCCCCTCCCCGCCGACAGCGCTCTGGCAGGCTTTCACCCCGCCGTCAGCGCCTGGTTCCGCAAGACCTTCCCGACGGTCACCGCCGCCCAGGCCCGCGCATGGCCGTTGATCCGCCAGCGCCGCTCAACACTGATCGCCGCGCCCACCGGCTCGGGCAAAACCCTCACCGCGTTCCTCGCCGTACTCGACGACCTCGTCCACCGTGGCCTGGAAAACCCCGACGGCCTGCCCGCTGAAACCCTGGTGGTCTACGTTTCGCCGCTCAAAGCCCTGTCCAACGACATCCGCATCAACCTGCAAAATCCACTTGCCGGGATCACCGAACAGCTGCGGCAGATGAACCTGCCGGAAGTCCACATCACCACTGCCGTGCGCACCGGCGACACCCCGCAAAAAGACCGCGCCGCCATGCGCAAGACCGCGCCGCACATTCTGGTGACCACGCCGGAATCGCTTTACGTCCTGCTCGGCTCGGAATCCGGGCGAAAAATGCTCGGCACCACGCGCACGGTGATCATCGACGAAATCCATGCGATGGCCGCCGGCAAACGCGGCAGTCACCTGGCCTTGAGCCTTGAGCGCCTGCAAGCGCTGTGCGCCGAACCGCTGACGCGCATCGGCCTCTCCGCCACCCAGAAACCGGTCGAAGCCGTAGCGCAATTCCTCGTCGGCCATGATCGCCCCTGCGAAATCATCGACATCGGCCACGCCCGGCCACGGGATCTGGGTATCGAAGTGCCGCCCGTGCCGTTGTCGGCCGTCATGGCCAATGATGTCTGGGAATTGGTCTACGACCGCCTCGCCGAACTGGCCCGCGAGCACCGCACCACGCTGATTTTCGTCAACACCCGGCGCTTGGCCGAACGCCTGAGCCGGCACCTCAGCGAGCGCCTCGGCAAACATGCAGTGGCGGCGCATCACGGCAGTCTGGCCAAGGAGTTTCGTCTCGACGCCGAGCAACGCCTCAAGCGCGGCGAGTTGCAGGTGTTGATCGCCACCGCTTCGCTGGAGCTGGGCATCGATATCGGTGAAGTCGATCTGGTCTGTCAGATCGCTTCACCGCGCTCCATCGCCGGGTTTCTGCAAAGAGTCGGCCGTTCCGGACACCAGGTCGGCGGCACGCCCAAGGGCCGTTTGTTCGCCACCACCCGCGATGACTTGATTGAATGCGCCGCCCTGCTCGACTGCGTGCGCCGTGGCGAACTCGATACCCTGCACATTCCCGAAGCGCCGCTGGATGTACTCGCGCAGCAAATCATCGCCGAGGTCAGCTGTCAGGAATGGTCGGAAGACGCCTTGCTCGCGATGTTCCGCCGAGCCTCACCCTATCGTGGTCTCGACGAAAAACACTATCAAGCCCTGCTGAGCATGCTCGCCGAAGGCTACAACGGTCGTCAGGGCATTCGCAGCGCCTACCTGCACCGCGACGCCGTCAGCCGCACCTTGCGTGGCCGCCGGGGGGCGAAACTCGCTGCCGTGACCAGCGGCGGCACCATCCCCGACAACGCCGATTACAGCGTGATGCTTGAGCCGCAAGGCTTGAACATCGGCAGCGTCAACGAAGATTTTGCCGTGGAGAGCACTGCCGGCGATGTGTTCCAGCTCGGCAATACCTCCTACCGCATCCTCCGTGTGGAAACCGGCAAAGTACGGGTCGAGGATGCCCACGGTCAGCCGCCGACCATTCCGTTCTGGCTCGGCGAAGCACCGGGGCGCAGCGATGAATTGTCGTTCGCCGTGGCGCGCCTGCAAGCGCAACTCGACGCGTTGCTTGGCGCCAGCCCCGGAGACTTGCAACCAGCCCTCGACTGGCTGACGCAGACCCTCGGCCTCAACCGCGCCAGCGCCGAACAACTGGTCGAATACCTCGCCCGCGCCCGGCAAACCCTCGGCGCCCTGCCCTCGCAAGATACCTTGCTGATGGAGCGGTTTTTCGATGAGTCCGGCGGCACGCAACTGATCATCCATTCACCGTTCGGCAGCCGCATCAACCGCGCCTGGGGATTGGCCCTGCGCAAGCGTTTCTGCCGTACGTTCAATTTCGAATTGCAGGCAGCGGCCAGCGAAGACGCGATCGTGCTATCGCTGTCCACCAGCCACAGTTTTGAACTCGACGAGATCTGGCGCTACCTGCACAGCAACAACGCCGAGCACACGCTGATTCAAGCGGTGCTCGATGCGCCGCTGTTCGGCGTGCGCTGGCGCTGGAATGCCGGCGTGGCGCTGGCATTGCCGCGTTTTACCGGTGGCCGCAAAGTCGCGCCGCAGTTGCAGCGGATGAAAAGCGAAGACCTGATTGCCAGCGTGTTTCCCGATCAGATCGCCTGCCTGGAAAACCTCGCCGGCGAACGCGAAATCCCCGAGCATCCATTGATCGAGCAAACCCTCGACGACTGCCTGCACGAGGCAATGGACAGCGAAGGCTGGCTCAATCTGCTGCGGCGCATGGAGCGTGGCGAGGTGCGTTTGATCAGCCGCGATCTGCCGGTGCCCTCACCGCTCGCGGCGGAAATTCTCAGTGCTCGGCCGTACGCCTTCCTCGACGATGCACCGCTGGAAGAACGTCGTACCCAAGCAGTGATCAACCGCCGCTGGAGCGATCCGCAATCGACTGATGATCTCGGTGCGCTGGATGCCGACGCGATTACGGCTGTGCGCGAAGAGGCGTGGCCGACGCCGAACGCTGTGGATGAAATGCATGAGGCGCTGATGAGTCTGGCGTGCATCAGCGAGGATGAGGTGAAAGCGAACGAAGGCTGGCGTGAATGGCTGGAAACCCTGGCCAGCAGCGGCCGCGCCTGCCGCTTGCAGATCGATGCCGAGCATTGTTTATGGCTGGCCCGCGAACGTCTGACTTGCCTGCAAGCGCTTTATCCACAGGCCAAAGTGCAGCCTGAGCTGGAGGCGTTGCCGGGATTCGATGAAGGTTGGACGTTTGACGAGACATTGGTCGAAGTGATCCGCGCACGGCTCGGTGCTTTCGGCCCGTTGCCGTTAACCGCTATCGCCGAACCGCTGGGGCTGCCAACCACTCAAGTCAACCAAGCGCTCGCCCAACTCGAGCGCGAAGGCTATGTCCTGCGCGGTCAATTCACGCCGAAACTGAACATCGAAGAATGGTGCGAACGCCACCTGCTCGCGCGTATTCATCGCTACACGGTCAAGCGTCTGCGCCGGGAAATCGAACCGGTGGCGTTGCAGGATTTCATGCGCTTTCTGTTCGACTGGCAGCATCTTTCGCCCGCGACTCGTGGCCAAGGCAGTGCGGTGTTGCCGGCGATTGTCGGCCAGTTTGAAGGTTACGCAGCAGCCGCTTCGGCGTGGGACAGCGATATCCTCCCGGCGCGCCTGAAAGACTATTCGCCGAGCTGGCTGGACGACCTGTGCCGCAACGGCAAACTGGTGTGGACGCGCCTCAGTGCCCGGCAAAAAATCAGCGGCACGGCGTTGCGCAGCACGCCGATTGTGTTGTTGCCGCGCAGTCAGGTTGGCTTGTGGAGTGCGTTGGCCGAACAGACGCCCGTGAGCGAGCTGTCGCCGAAAACCCAGAAGGTCTTTGAAGCCCTGAGTCAGCACGGTGCGCTGTTTTTCGATGAGTTGATTCATGAAGCGCATTTGCTGCGCACCGAACTGGAAATCGCCTTGCAGGAACTGGTCGGCGCCGGGCTGGTGAACGCCGACAGCTTCGCCGGCCTGCGTGCGCTGATCACCCCGGCGAGCAAGCGCCAACAGCGCAGCAGTCGGCGTGGACGCGGGGCGTTTGTTGGCGGCATGGATGATGCCGGGCGCTGGGCGTTGCTACGGCGCGGGGCGGCTGTGGATAACAGCGAAACCCTGGAGCATGTCGCCATGACCTTGCTGCGCCGCTACGGCGTGGTGTTCTGGCGCTTGCTGGAGCGTGAAGCGGATTGGCTGCCGAGTTGGCGGGAATTGCTGCGCACGTTTCATCGGCTGGAAGCGCGCGGCGAGATTCGTGGCGGGCGGTTTGTCAGTGGTTTGGCGGGGGAACAGTTTGCCTTGCCCGAAGCCATTCCACTGTTGCGCGAAGTACGGCGGCGGCCGCATGACGGCAGTCTGGTGGCGGTGTGTGGGGTTGATCCACTGAACCTAACCGGGACGTTGCTGCCGGGGGTGAAAGTGCCAGCATTGGTGAGCAATCGGTTGGTGTATCGCGATGGGTTGCCGGCGGCGGCGGAGATTGCCGGCAAGCAGCAGTTCTGGCTAGAGCTGGATCAGATCGATATGGAGCAGGTGCGCGGCAAGCTGATTCGGCATTGAGGTTGTCCTCACTGGCCCCTTCGCGAGCAAGCTCGCTCCCACAGGGATTTGCGGCGTACACAAATCCAATGTGGGAGCGAGCTTGCTCGCGAAGAGGCCGGCACTGCCCCACATAATCTTGCGCTATGTCCGCGACCCCTGCGGCACCTCGGTCGCCACCACCTCTCCCTCCTGCACCTGCCGCTTCGGCAACAAAACCTGCTGTGGATAAGTCTGCGCGAAATGCACCGTCTCGGTGTTATCCACAAGCTTCTTCAAACGCTGGTTAAACGCCCGGCTCACCGCATACTGCCCACCCGACACCGTTCTGAATTGCGCCGTCAGCACCACTCCATTCAAATCCATCCGGTCCACGCCAAACACATCCAGCGGCCCTTGCAGGTTGTACTTGAGGAACGGGTCTTCGCGGATCGAATCGCCGGTCTCGCGAATCAACTCAATGGCCTTGTCCACGTCCGTGTCATAGGTGAACTGCACCGAGAAAAACGCATAGGCAAACTGCCGCGATTGGTTGGTCACCGCCTTGATCTGGCCGAACGGCACCGAGTGCACAAAACCCTTGCCGTCACGCAGCCGCAGCGTGCGAATGGTCAGCCCTTCGACCGTGCCGGCATGCCCGGAATCAAGCACCACCCAATCACCAATCGACAGGGTGTCTTCGATAATGATGAACAGCCCGGTAATCACGTCCTGCACCAGTTGCTGCGAACCGAAACCGATGGCCAGACCGACCACACCGGCACCCGCCAGCAGCGGCGCAACGTTGATCCCCAGGTTGGCCATGGTGGTGATCGCGCAGATCACCACGAGGATGATTTTGATCGCGTTGCGCAGCAGCGGCAGGATGGTTTTCACCCGCGTGCTCGGCTGGCGCGCCGCGCGTTTGCTGAGCGGCGGTTTCAGTGCCTCCTGAATCGCCGTGTCGAGCACCACCCACAACAGCCAGGTCACCAGGAAGATCAAACCGATGCTGCTCAACGCGTTACTGATCGCTCGCCCGACCGTGCTGCTCTGGGCGAAATCGAGCAGCGACACGCCCCAGATCCGTCCGAGAATATCGATGAAGGCGATGGCGATCACGATCCGCAGCAAGGCGTGCAACAGGCTCAGGAAGCGTTCCTTGTAGGCGCTGCTGCGCTGGATCGCTTCGGCTTTTCGTGACTTGAACAAGTGCTGCAGGATCGTGCTGAGAAATACCGTGCCGATCAGCAGCACCGTGGTGAACAACGCGCAGCGCAGGGCTTTTTGATTGTCCTCGCCGATGCCGATGAGGTTGACCGCCGAGACCAGCACCATCAACACAATCGGCCAATACCACAGCCCGGAAAAAATCCGCAGTGACTCTTGCAAGGAGGGCTGTTTCAAACGTTGGGCCAGCGAACGGTTGCGGATCAGATGCGCCACTGGACGGCGCAGACGAATCACCAACAATCCGAAAATCACCGAGGCGATCAGGCCGGTAAACACGGCGACGCTGCTGGTGATATTGCCGCCCAGTTGCCGGGCGATTTGCGGGCTGGTCAGCGCATCGCTGAGGGCGGCGAGGAAGCCGATCAGGAACAACGGACGCGGGCAATAATTGCGAATGATGCGTGCAGCGGGCCGTTTGTGCCCGACGTTGAACATCACCACCACGCATAACAGCATCGAGGTGGAAAAGATGCCGCTGCTGGTGGCATAAGCCAGACACAGCGCCAGCGCGCGCCCCACCGAAGCTTGCAGGAAATGACTGACATACAGGGTCAACGGCAGGCAGATCAGCGCCGGAAGCGTGTACGGCAGCAAGTAGCCGATCAGATCCTGACTGCGCTGGCGGGTGCGTAACCAGCGACCTCCACGCATACGGTTGGCCAACAAACTGCCGAGAACGGTCAGCAGCGCAAAACTGCCGAGCCAGGTGCCGGACAGCGTGAGGAAATCCCCGGCGACACTCCAGCCTGAGCGGTTCGACGGCTGGTTGACCAGTTTGTCGACTTCATCGGCCGCACGGTCGGCGCGCAGGCGCCAGGCGTCGACCAGATGCTCATTGATGTCGAGTTTGTCCTGCACGTCGTCGATGCTCGAACTGATCGCACCGAGCAGACCGCCCTGCACCAGCGGCTCGGGTTTGGCCGGTTCTTCGGCAGCGGCCGGAACACCCGGCAGCGCGGCGGCGTCGATTTCACTGGCACCGAGAAACAGCAATGCTCCCAGCAGAATGGCGATCCTGAACTTGACCAAAACTCCGATCTCCCGTGGCTGAACCTGTAAGGAACTGATCGATAATTGGCCGGCAAGTTCACGAGCCCCTCCCCCTATGCCCGTGTCCTGTGGTTCTGTAGGAGCAGAGCTTGCTCGCGAAGGCGTCCTTTCATTGAACATTGATGCTGGATGATCCGCCGCTTTCGCGAGCAAGCTCTGCTCCTACAAAGGCTCGGTCACCCCTATTGGCTGACCGTCCGTAATACCGCCGAAACTTTCCCGAACCGCCCGCAGTCATCAAAAGACAGCGGCAACACGAGGGCTTTCAACGGGAGGGTGGCATGGCGACGATTCACATCGGTATTTCCGGCTGGCGCTACGAACCGTGGCGCGGGGATTTCTACCCCAAGGGACTGGCGCAAAAGCGCGAACTGCAGTTCGCGTCGAGGGCGGTCAACAGCATCGAAATCAATGGATCGTTCTACGCCCTGCAACGGCCCGAACGCTATGCGCAGTGGTACGCCGAAACACCCGACGACTTCGTCTTCAGCGTCAAAGCCCCGCGCTTCATCACCCATATCCGCCGTTTGCGCGATATCGAAAAACCCTTGGCTAACTTCTTCGCCTCCGGGATTCTCGAGCTCAAGGAAAAACTCGGGCCGATCCTTTGGCAATTCCCGCCGAACTTCAAATTCGAGCCCGAGCGTTTCGAACATTTCCTCGCGCTATTGCCCCACGACACCGAAGCGGCCGCCGCCCTCGCCCATCAACACGACTCCCACCTGCACGGCCACGCGAGCATGAAAGCCTGGCGCAAAAAGCCGCTGCGCCATGCCGTGGAAATCCGCAACGACAGCTTCCTCGATCCCGAATTTGTGCGGTTACTGAAGCGCTACAACACCGCGCTGGTAATCGCCGACACCGCCGATAAATGGCCGTACCGCGAAGACCTCACCAGCGACTTCGTCTACCTGCGCCTTCACGGAGCCGAAGAACTCTACGCCAGCGGCTACACCGCGCCAGCCCTCAAGCGCTGGGCCGAGCGCATCGACGCCTGGCACCACGGCGAGCAACCGAAAGATGCCCATCTGATCGCCCCGCGCTTGAAGCCGCGCGCACGCAAATCCCGCGAAGTATTCTGCTATTTCGACAACGACATCAAAGTCCGCGCGCCCTACGACGCCCGTGATCTGCTGCACCGTTTCGAGCTGGATAAAGACCTCGCCACCACCCCCGGCGAACCCGCTGGCGAAGGAGTGCTGGCATGAGTATTTCAGAACCGGTCGGCTTCACCGATGAAGGCTCGGTCGTCGCGCCGTCGGTGCGCACATTCACCGTGCTGACGGTCAACACCCACAAGGGTTTTACCGCACTGAATCGGCGTTTCATTCTTCCGGAATTGCGCGAAGCGGTGCGCAGCGTCGCCGCCGACGTGGTGTTCCTGCAGGAAGTCCATGGCACCCACGAGCATCATCACAAGCGCTACAGCAATTGGCCGACGATGCCGCAGTATGAATTCCTCGCCGACAGCCTCTGGCCACAGTTCGCCTATGGGCGCAACGCGGTGTACCCGGACGGCGATCACGGCAATGCGTTGTTGTCGAAATTCCAGATCATCCGCCACGACAATCTCGACGTGTCGATCAGCGGCCATGAGAACCGTGGCCTGCTGCATTGCGTGCTGCGTCTGCCCGGCGACGGCGCCGAGATCCATGCGATCTGCGTGCATCTGGGCCTGCGTGAAAGTCATCGCAACGCCCAGTTGAAGCTACTCGGCGAACGCTTGGCCGAGCTGCCGGACGACGCGCCCGTGATCGTCGCCGGTGACTTCAATGACTGGCGTCAGCGCGCCGATGCGTTGCTCAAACCCTGTGGCTTGCGCGAAGTGTTCGCCGAGCACCACGGCAAACCGGCGCGCAGTTTCCCCGCACGTCTGCCGACCCTGCGCCTCGACCGTATCTATGTCCGTAACCTCAAAGCCAGCCAGCCGAAAGTCCTCGCCAACCGGCCCTGGTCTCACCTTTCCGACCACGCACCGTTATCGGTGGAGATCGAACTATGAACAGCGCGCCGCTGGAGAAATCCGCCGTGGAACCCATCAGCATTACCCCGCCGGTGCGCGAGCCCGGTCAGGTCGACGTCGAGTACCGCTGGCAGGGCGGCAACCATGTGCAATTGCTGGAAAACGGCGAGGAATACTTCCCCCGTGTGTTTGAAGCAATGCGTGCGGCGAAGAGTGAAATCATTCTCGAGACCTTCATCGTTTTCGAAGACAAGGTCGGCGCCGAGTTGCAGGAGATTCTGATTGATGCGGCCAAGCGCGGCGTGCGCACCACCGTCAGCCTCGACGGCTTCGGTTGTGGCGAGTTGACCACCGGTTATCTCGCCGCATTGAGCGAGGCCGGCGTGCATTTGCAGATTTTCGATCCAGCGCCGAAACGCCTCGGCATTCGTACCAACTGGTTCCGCCGCTTGCACCGCAAAATCGTCGTGGTCGACGGCATGGTCGCGTTCATCGGCGGGATCAATTTTTCCGGCGATCATCTGGCCGATTTCGGCCCCGAAGCCAAGCAGGATTATTCGGTGGAAATTCAGGGCCCGGCGGTCGCCGACATCCATCATTTCGCCCTGCTGCAAAGTGGCCGGCCGGGCCGCGCGCGGTTCTGGTGGCAACGCCGGCGCCAGCGTCGCGCGGAAATGGCCTTCGATGATCATGACGGTCAGGTGCGTCTGGTGTTCCGCGACAACGACCAACACAGCACTGATATCGAAGACGTTTATCTGCAAGTGCTGCGCCGCGCCAAACGCCGTGTAGTGATCGCCAACGCCTACTTCTTCCCCGGTTACCGCTTGCTGCGTGAAATGCGCAATGCCGCCCGGCGCGGTGTCGATGTGCGGCTGATCCTGCAAGGCCAGCCAGACATGCTGGTGGCGAAACTCGCGGCGCGCATGACCTACGATTATTTGCTCAAGGCTGGCGTGCAGATTCATGAGTATTGCCAGCGTCCGCTACACGGCAAAGTCGCGCTGGTCGATGAAGAATGGAGCACCGTCGGCTCGAGCAATCTCGATCCGCTGAGTCTGTCGCTGAACCTGGAAGCCAACGTGCTGATCCGCGATCGCGCGTTCAATCAGCATCTGTTCGAGCGCCTCGAAGACCTCAGCCAAAACCACTGCAAAGCCATGGACGCCAGCAAGTCGCCACGCGGGCGCATCTGGCACATGACCGTGGGCTTTCTGGTGTTTCACTTTCTGCGGCATTTCCCGGCGATGGCGGGTTGGCTGCCGGCGCACAAACCGCGGCTCAAGCCGTTTCGAGGTAACCGCTCATGAGCCATTCCGAAGCGCACCCGAGCGGTCACGCGGCGCCAGCGACGCACTCGAAATGGAGCCGCTGGAAACGTCCGCTGACGCTGCTGTTTTTCCTCGCACTGATCGTGCTGCTGACGATGTTCGCCACGCGCATCGAATGGAAAGAAGTGCTGGAAACCCTCGCCGACTTCAAGGTGCGCACGCTGATCATTGCCGCCAGCCTGACGCTGCTGAGCTTTCTGGTGTACGCCAGTTTCGACCTGATCGGCCGCACTTACATTCGTCAGGATCTGACCTGGAAACAGATTCTGCCGGTGGGGATTATCAGCTATGCGTTCAACCTGAACCTGAGTGCGTGGGTCGGCGGAATTGCCATGCGTTATCGGCTGTATTCACGGTTGGGCGTGAGTAAAGGCAACATCGCCAAGATTCTCGGGCTGAGCCTGGCGACCAACTGGTTTGGCTATATGACCATTGCCGGTGCGGTATTCAGCAGTGGTCTGGTGACTATGCCGCCGGGGTGGAAAGTCAGCAGCGGCGCGTTGCAGGGCATCGGGGTTTTGTTGCTGCTGGTCAGCGCCGGTTACCTCGCGGCGTGTCAGTTTTCCAAGCGCCGCGAGTGGTCGATTCGTGGCGTGGAAATCAACCTGCCGTCGCTGCGCATGGCGGTGTTGCAGCTGCTGTTGGGCGCGCTGAACTGGTCGCTGATGGCGGCAGTGATTTTCACGTTGCTGCCGAGCAAATTGGATTATCCGTTGGTGCTGGGTGTGCTGTTGATCAGCGCGATTGCCGGGGTGATCACGCATATTCCGGCGGGGCTTGGCGTGCTGGAAGCGGTGTTTGTTGCGCTGCTGCAGCATGAAGCTTCGCGAGGGAGTCTGGTGGCGGGGTTGCTGGCGTATCGGGCGATTTATTTTCTGTTGCCGTTGTTGATTACGGTGGTGATGTATTTGGTGGTAGAGGCCAAAGCCAAGGCGTTGCGGATAGAGAAGAAACCTTCTTGAGATTGTTGTTGAATTTGAAATCGCAATCGCGAGCAGGCTCACTCCTACAGTGGAACGCTTTCCAAAATGTAGGAGTGAGCCTGCTCGCGATAGCGCCCGACAGAACAACACAGATTATGTGGATTGAATAATGCTCAACCGTTCGCCGACGACCATCTCGGTAATCCAGTCCACCAATATCGAGGTGTACGCCTGCTGCGAAACCGGCTCGCTCAGCGCGTGATCGGCGCCATCAATAATCCGGTGCGTCAGCGAATGCGTCTGCTGACACGCAGCGCGGTAACTCATGATCGCCGCATGCGGCACGTAGTCGTCGGTTTCCGATTCCACCAGTAACACATCCCCAGTGAACTGCGAGCACGCATGCAGCGCACGGTTACTGTCGGCGCGCACCAGTGTGCTTCGATAATCACGTAAATCCGCCTTATCCAGCTCCCGCTTCGGCGTGTGCCATTGCTCGTCGCGATACAACGCCGGCACCCGCAGCGCCAGCCAGCGCACCGGGCGCAGCGACGTCAGGATCGCAGCCAGATAACCACCGTAACTGGTGCCGACCACGGCAATCGCCGAGGTATCGAGCGCAGGATGCGCGAGCAAGCGGTCATACGCCGCGAGCAAATCACGCAGATTGTCTTCACGGGTGACGCGGGTCAGCGGAATTCCGGTGCCGCCGGTATGCCCGCGCAAGTCGAAGGTCAGGCACACGCAACCCAGCCCTGCGATACCTTTGGCCCGTTCAAGATCTCGCTCCTGACTGCCGCCCCATCCGTGAACAAACAACACCCCCGGGACTTTCGATTTGGGACTGAGAAACGTCCCGCTCATCTGTTCATCATCAATGTCGATTTGAATGCTTTCGCTTCTAGCCGTCATAAGATTTGACCGTTACGTATTTGAGGAGAAATTCACTGTTTTCCGCCGGGCCGCGATACACCTCGATGGCGTCTGCCGGCAGCGGCTGATCGATGTAAGTTTCCACCGAGGACACGCGAATCGCGCGCATCCCCGGGTCGTTGACGAAGCTTTGCAGCGCGGCAACTTCAGCGCTGCTGGCACCGCCCATGCGCCAGGATTGTTCGAGCACGCCGCTGCGGGTTTTGCCGTTGCTGTCCAACCCTTGGGCGATGTCGTAATTGCGCCGCGAGGCGTAGAAGCGCGGATAAGCTTCATCGGCGGCACTGTCGAAAATCTGCGCCTGTTCGATGGCCAGCCGGACATCATCCGCCAGATCCAGCTTCAGCAGATCGGCATAGCCGCCCTGCACCACCAGCAGGTTCGAACCACCATACACGTCTTCGCCGTGGGCATCTTTGGTCAAGTATTGATCACCGCAGTAGCTCAGCACTTTGTCGCCGATGAACGTCTGGCCGACGCTGTGGGTGACGACGTCGCTCAAGTCCTGTTCCAGCACCACGCCTTCGCTGAACTGTTTTTCGCTATCGGGCCGGGCGAGGATTTCATCGAAGGCGTCGAGGCTCTTGATCACTTCCTGGCCGCGACCGGCGCAGGCATGAACCGGCTTCAAACGGATCGGCCCGCTGTACAGCAAATGCTCGGCGGCGGGTCGCGCATCTTCCAGGGAAAACACGCTGAGGCCGTCGAGCACCACGTTGCGCACCCGTTCGGAAAACAGCGGCGACCAGCCCTCAGGCGCATGAGCCAAGTGGCTGCGCAAACCGTGGCTGATGGCTTTGGTGCAAATGAAGTCGTGCTCGACAAATCCGCCCCACAAATCTTCCGGGCCTTTGATGCCGAGCTCGTGAGCGTGGGTGGCGCCGACGATGGTTTGCGTCGGCAGCAAGTAGAGGTCACGACCGCGATGTTTTTCCGGGTCGTAACTGCCACCGAATTTGAACCCGAGAATTTGCGCCAGCCAGCGGGCCAGCGCTTTGTTGGTTTGCACTTCATGCTGCGGCGCGCCAGCACGCACCGAGTGGGCGACGACGATTTTCCTGCGGGTGATCGGGGTCATGCGTCCCCCTTCCCTCGGTTCGATGACTGTAGCGGTGAAGGGTGCAGAGATCAGGCCAACCGCTGCTCTACGGAAACTCTCGTCTAATCAAAAACTTGGCGAAATCGTGCTGGCACCACGCCTGTTTCAATCTGCACGACCACCCGTAAATCCCCGGCAAATTGCACGATCCTCAGCCCTGTGGGGTTCATTGTGGGAGCGAGCCTGCTCGCGAAGACGTAGTGTCAGTCCACATCAATTTCGCAGATCCACCGCTTTCGCGAGCAGGCTCGCTCCCACATTAAGAATTTGTCGCCTTCAAGTTCGGGGTCACACCAAACCGCGCCCGATAATCACTCGGCGCCAGCCCGGTGATCTTCCTGAAGATCGCCCGAAACGCTCCCGGATCCTGATACCCCACTGTCCACGCAATGTGATCGATCGTGCCATTGGTGAACTCGAGCATCTCGCGCGCCTTGCCCACCCGCAGATGCTGACAATACTCGGTCGGCTTCAACCCGCTCGCCGCGCGAAACCGCCGCAGAAACGTGCGCTCCTCCAGCCCTGCACGCTCGGCCATCGCGGTCAGCGAAACATCCGTCGCGCCGGTGCTTTGCAGCCAATGCTGAACCTTGAGAATCGCCGCATCGCCATGACTGAGAATCGGCGCAAAATTGCTCCCGCACTCACTGGCACTGTCGCTGTGTTCGATCACCAGAAAACGTGCGGTGCCGGTGGCGATGCTCGGCCCGAGCAGCCTGTCGACCAGGCGCAAGCCAAGCTCCGACCAGGCCATCAATCCAGCGGTAGTAATCAGGTCGCCGTCATCGACGATGGGCGTATCGGCTTTCAATTTGATCTTCGGGTATTGCTCGGCGAACGCCTTCGCCGACGTCCAGTGGGTGGTGGCGCTACGGCCATCGAGCAAACCGCTTTCCGCCAACATCAGCGAACCCACGCAGACACCGCCGAGCGTCGCGCCACGGGCATGTTGATCGCGCAACCACTGCGCAAGGCTGGCTGGCATGTTTGCCGAACTGAAGCCGCCAATTGACGGCGGAATCAGCACCGCCAGCAAATCGCTTTCGTCGCCCGGATGACTGTCGTAAACCCGCACGGGCGGCTGATCACCGTCGACCTGCCAATGACTGACCCGCAGCACCGGCAATTGCGCGGTCTGATGCTCAGCGGCAATGCGGTTGGCCACGCCGAACAGATCGGTCAAGCCATGCACCGCCGCCATCTGCGCGCCGGGATAAATCAGCACGCCGAGTTCAGCGATGGCGGCTTTTTCAACGCCCATTGTCAGTTTTCCCCTGTCTATTGTCGGTGCGGCCAATCCTCGAATCATCGGCCAGCGCCAATACTTGCACCACACCAACAAGCACTTCGAGGACACACCCATGGCCAAGCAAGCACTCATCGTAGTCGATATCCAGAACGACTACTTCCCCCAAGGCAAGTGGCCGCTGGTCGGCGCTGAAGCCGCCGCCGACAATGCCGCGCGACTGATTGCAGCGTTCCGCGAGGCGGGTGATTCGGTGGTGCACATCCGCCACGAATTCACTTCGCCGGATGCGCCGTTTTTCACTCCGGGTTCGGACGGCGCCAAGCTGCACCCGAAAGTGCTCAACCGCGCCGACGAGCCGGTCGTGCTCAAACACTTCGTCAATTCGTTTCGCGAGACTGAACTGCAATCGATCCTCGATGAGCAAGGCATCAAGGAGCTGGTGGTGGTCGGCAGCATGAGCCACATGTGCGTCGATGGCATCACTCGCGCGGCAGCGGATTTGGGCTACACCGTGACGGTGATTCACGACGCCTGCGCCAGCCGCGATCTGGAATTCAATGGCCTGACCGTGCCTGCCGCCCATGTACACGCCGCGTTCATGTCAGCACTGGGCTTTGCCTACGCCAATGTGATCTCGACGGACGAATTTCTGTCGGCTGATCGCTAAGCAACACTTTGCAAACAGTCTATAAACAGAGGGCCCGCCACGTTGCGGGCCTTTTTTCGTCTGTCATAAAAAACTCACGCGTGAGCCATTGCTGGCATTTTGGATTGGTTGTAGTGTGGCTCACGCGTGAGATGTTCATAACCGAGTCATAGCCATGAAAAGCCGTTCCCCCACCGCGAAATCTGATAGTCCCAAGGGAGAGCGCGCGAAGGCGTCCGCAAAAAAACCGTCGAGCTTTTATATGAAGCAGATGCGTGCGGGCCTGGCCGCTGCCGGTTATGTGAAACACGAAACTTGGGTGCTTCCCGAAAACCGAAGCTTGCTCAAGCAAATGGAGCAACAGCTACGCCAACCGATTATGGCTGGCTCTTTCATGTCGGAGAATTACATGAGCGCAGGCAACAACTGGAATATCGATAGCCTCTTCAACGCCCTCAAGGCCCTGGACGAGGTGGCTTCGCACGAGATCACGCTGTCGCTGATCCAGAGCTCCGAACCCAGCATCAAGCTGGAAATGAACGAATTCGGCGGTCTGCCGATTCACATCGCCGTCGCCGGTCAACAGATCATCGTTGACACCGTGCTGGTCGATATCGATTCGATCACCGACGTGCACGCCTTCAACGACGCCGTGTTGCGCAGCCGGGAAATGTTCCCGCTGTCGTCGATCGGTATCGAGTCGATGCCCAACGGGCAGACCGTTTACAACATGTTTGGCGCCCTCAGCGCCGACTCGAGCCTGACCAACGTCGTCACCGAGGTGAAAACCCTGGTCGACAACGTGCAGCGCGCGAGCGAAGCCTTCGAACACTTCTTCAAGTAATCAACAGGGAAAATCCAATGACTCAGTCCATCTGGAGCAAGTTGTTCACCGCGCTGCGCGGCGGCGCCAATGAAGTCGGCGAATCGATCGTCGACCAACAGGCCCTGCGCATCCTCGATCAGGAAATCCGCGATGCCGACACCGCCCTGTCGAACGCACGTCGCGAGCTGGTCACCATCATGGCCAAACACAAACTGGCCGCCGACCGTGTGAGCGAGTACGACGCCAAGATCAAGGATCTCGAAGCCAAGGCTGTGTCGGCGTTGAACGCTGGCCGTGAAGACCTGGCGCTGGAAGTGGCCGAAGCGATTTCGACCCTGACCAACGACCTCGATGCCGAGAAAAAGCAGAGCGACGAGTTCGGTGTCTACGCCGAAAACATGCGCAAAGACATCAACAAGGCCGAAGCCCGCATCAAGAGCCTGCGCCAGCAAGTCGACATGGCCAAGGCCCGCGACAGCGTGCAAAAGGCTCAGGTCAGTGCGTCCATCGCCAGCGGCGGCGCCAACGGCAAACTGGAAACCGCCGTGGGTACGCTGAACCGCCTGCAAGCCAAGCAGCAACAACGCGCTGCCGAGCTGAGCGCTGCCGATGAACTGGCAGACGCCGCGACCGGCAATGACCTGGACCGCAAACTGCAAGAAGCCGGCATCACGCCGAATGCTGGCAGCGCCAACGCGATCCTTGAGCGCCTGAAGCAGAAATCCGCTCAGTAACATCGCAACCCGCCCTGTGTAGGAGCTGCCGAAGGCTGCGATCTTTTGATCTTGTCTTTAAAAACAAAATCAAAAGATCGCAGCCTTCGGCAGCTCCTACATGGGATCCCGGCCCGGTACACTAGCCACGCTTTTTCCGCCGACGAACACCTCCACCCGCCTCAAGGAACGTACCCATGGGATGGTTTAAAGATTTGCTGGGCACCAGCAACTGGCAGACCGCTGCGCCGACACCGACCGTTGCCAGTGGCCCACTCGGCATGGCCCAGGGCAAGGCTGTCAGGTTCGATACGACGCTGGCGCTGTTGCTCGACGGTTCGACCACGGTGCGCGTGCCCTTCGATCAAGCGATCTGGAGCGCCGGTTGGGTCGATCTCGGCCAGTCGAACAAACTGCACCGCTATTACATGAACGACGAGGATTTCTGGCTGCAGATCCACGTAACCGGCGACGACCAGATCGAATCGGTCACGCTGTTCAACTACCTCAGTTACGTGACCGTCAATAGTGACGCCGAACTGCAGCGCCTGGCCGGCCCTAACAGCGCGATCGGCCTGCCGACCTACACCCACGATGGCGTCGAGTACACCCGCGAGTGGGGCACCGAACAGGGCCAGACCGAACTGGTGCCGATGACCGAACAAGTCATCAATCCGGACGAGTCCTACACCATCGAACACCACTCGATGCTCTACGCACGCGAAACCGGCCTGACCGATCGCCGCGAATTGCTGCTGTTCTCCGTCGAACAGGACGAAGAAGGCACCGTCAGCCTGAGCACCTCTTTGGGTATCTCGCTGTACACGACTGATCTGAGCCCCATCTAAAAAAGGAAGTTTTTCATGCTGGAAGTGCTGGCCGTTTCCCTGAACAAAACCGCGCTGGTCGGTTTCGTCGTCTACCTGATCGGCGCCGTGCTGCTGTTCATGCTGTTCCAATTCGTCTACACCCGCATCACCCCGCACAAAGAGTTCGAGTTGATTCGCTCCGGCAACGTCGCCGCCGCCATCGCCCTGTCCGGTGCGATCATCGGTTTCGCGATCCCGGCCAGCAACGTGATCGCCTTCTCGGTCAACGTCCTCGACTTCGTCCTGTGGGCGGTGATTGCCGCGGTTGTGCAACTGCTGGCATTTCTCGCCACCGGCCTGGTGCTCAAGGGCACCTCGCAGCGCATCGCCAACGGTGAAATCGCTTCGGGCATTTACGTGGCAGCGGTCGCCATCAGCGTCGGCATGCTTAACGCCGCGTGCATGACCCCGTCCAACTGACCGGCAGGAAGCCTTCGATGAAACGCAGTAAATATGTGCAGTTGTCCCTCGCCGCGTCGGTGGCCATGGCCATCTCCGGTGAAGCGGCAGCGGTCGAGCAGCCGCGCAACTTCCAGAGCGTGGAACAGTGCGTCGATGCCGAAGTGGCCGCCGATGTCTGCTCCAACGCTTACGTCGCTGCCCTGACCGAACACCGGCGCATCGCCCCGGCGTACGACGACAAGGCCAAGTGCGACGCGGATTTCGCCGCCGATTGGTGTCAGAAAAATTCCGACGGCCGCTTCGTGCCGAAACTCGGCGGCTTCAAAGTGCCGCAGAACGGTGAACCGGCGCAGAACCTCGACGCCATCGCCGGCGCGCAAATGCCGGCGGGTGACGCAGTCGCCGCGCAGAATGTGCAAAACACTTCGCACACCTCCAGTGGCGGCGGCAGTGGCTGGCTGACCGGTTGGCTGATCGGCAACGCGATGAGCAACAACGTCAATCGCACGGTGTACCGCGATCGCGACACGCGCCAGCCCTACAACACTTCGACGCAATACCGCAGAGCCGAAACGGCGACGCGCAGCCAAACGGATTACGAAAGCAGCAAAAGCAAACCGGTCAACGTTGCCTCGTCGACCTCGCGTGGCGGCTTCGGTAGCCAGTCGAGTGCTCGCAGCGGTTGGGGTGGCTGGGGCAGCAGTTCCGGTCGCTCGAGCAGCTGACGATGAAGAAAATCCTCTGCGCCGAGCGCCCGGACTGGAAACAGACCGCCGAAAGCCTCGGCTTTATGTTCCACACCATCGACGACGAGCCCTACTGGGACGAAAGCGCGTACTACCAGTTCACGCTCGCGCAGATCGAAAACGATCTTGAGGATCCGACCACCGAGCTGCACGAGATGTGCATGGATCTGGTCGATCGCGTGGTCAACAGCGAAGAGTTGCTGGATCGTCTGAGCATCCCGGCGCCGTACTACGACATGATCCGCACCTCCTGGCGCGAAGGTCATCCGCATCTGTACGGCCGCATGGATTTTTCCTACAGCGGCAACGGCCCGGCGAAACTGCTGGAGCTCAACTACGACACGCCGACCAGCCTGTACGAGGCAGCGGCGTTTCAGTGGGGTTGGCTGGAGCAATGCATCGAGCGCGGCACGCTGCCGGAGAATGCCGACCAGTTCAACAGCATCGACACTAAGCTGCATCAGGCCTTTGCCGAACTGAAGCTGACGCGGCCGTTCTATTTCTCTTCGATGAAAGACTCGATCGAAGACAAGGGCACCACCGATTACCTGCGGCTGATCGCAGAAAAGGTCGGCATCGAATCGCGGCACATCGACATTGAAGACATTGGCCTGACTTCTGAGGGCCGCTTTGTCGATCTGCAGGATCGCTGGATCCCGCACCTGTTCAAGCTGCACGCCTGGGAGTTCATCTTCCACGAACCTTTCGGCGCGGCGATTGCCGAGTGCGATACGCAGTTTTTTGAACCGGCGTGGAAGGCGATTCTGTCGAACAAAGGCGCGCTCCCTTTATTGTGGGAACTGCACAAGGGTCATCCGAACTTGCTCGCGGCGCACCTTGATCCAAACCCGGCCAGTGCGGTGCCCAAGGGTTGGGTGCGCAAGCCGTACTTTTCCCGTGAAGGCGCGAACATTGAGTTGCAGACGGCTGAAGGTCTGATCGTCAAAGAAGACGGGCCCTACACCGATGCGCCGTTTATCCTGCAGGAGTTTGCGCCATTGCCGAAGTTTGGCGACAGCTACACGCTGATTGGTTCGTGGGTGATTGGCGATCAAGCAGCGGGGATTGGCGTGCGCGAAGACAACAGCCTGATCACCAAAGACTCGAGCCGCTTCCTGCCGCACCTGATCCTCGACTGAGCCATAGGCCACTTTTCAGCCATAAAAAAACCGTAGCGCGTGAGCTCTACGGTTTTTTTTTCGCCCTCGGTCAAGACAGCTCTGTCGAGCGTACCGGACGATCTGCCGGGAGTTTGTCCCTGGCGGTTTCCGACGTGCTCACACCGGCCATTCTGCGCCGTGCGATTTCCGCGCCGCGACGACGCAGCGGAGTTTCGACAAAACGGTAGTTCAACTCGCTGCAGACCAACATGATCGCAAACGAGGTGAGCAACATTTCCACGGTGAACTCAGGCCCCAGTTCGACACCTCTGTCGCTGGCCACTCGACTCCAGATTTCGGTACTCAAGTGGTAGGCGAACATGTGTATGACGTACAAAGCGTAAGAACGCGAGCCTAGCCATTGGGCAATTCCACTCAAGAACGCCGGGCAGTAGACATAGCCTTTTTGATAACTCGAGAGCCAGACCAGAACCAATGCATTCAACGCGATCAGCCCCACCGCGATGGGCATGGCGATCAGTTGCCCGGCAATGGCCCCGAGCATGTACAGCAAGAACAGCGTCAACCCGAACCGTTTGATCAGGCTGGCGCCCAGCGCCACTGGCTCAATGTCTTTGTACAGTGAGGTGCGCGTGAACAGGCACAGAAGAATGCCCCACATCATCGCATCCAGACGGAACGAGAAGAGCATGGCCGCCGTTGGCCCGCCGAAGGCATAGCGATTGAACGGGAACTGCACGGCAATCAGTGCGAGCAGGGCGATTACTCGCCAACGGGTGGATGTGATCAGCAGCAGAAACAGCGGGAAGATAAAGTAAAACTGCTCCTCCAGCGCCAGGCTCCAGTACACCGAGTTCGGCCCCAGCAGCACACCGTACTGGTTCGCCAGATTGCCGGTGAAGGTTGCGACGGCCGTGAAGCTGCGCAAATTATCGAACCACGACTGGAACGCATTCGACTGGTTGAAAAAGATCGAGAACGCCAGCGGAATCAACACCCACAGCCATGCCGTGGGCAGCAGACGGTAGGCCCGTCGGATCCAGAACGAGGTGGCCGCGAGGCCGAATCGGCCCTGCTCACGATTTTTATCAAAATAGTCGAGGTACGCCTTGCTGACCACGTAACCGGAAATGCAGAAAAAAAGGTCCACCCCTGACCACGGGGAAAACACATTGAACACTTTCTGCATGAAGTCGCTATGGAATGGCAACAACAACGAACTATGGGCCAACACCGTCATCAGGATGGCCACGCCGCGCAGATACTCGATTTCCTTGTTCTTGCTACTGCTCATCGTTTTCTCTTGTTTTTGTGATGGACGCAGCCCAGCTCCCCGGGATCCTGCTTTTGCAAAAAGGCGCCTGAATATCCAGTCGCAGGTACGGATCATGGTGCGACTGGCGGCAGCCTTCAAGACTCAGTGCGAAACTTTCCGTAACCAGACCAAACGACTCATCGGTCATGAGTTGAACGAGTCGACATCTTTGGCCCGTCCAGAACGACAAAACCCCCGCAATGCGGGGGCTTCGTGGCTAAATCAAAGGTGATTCAGCGGGCAAATCAGAACGGGATATCGTCATCAAAGCTGTCGAAATCCGGAGCCGGTTGCGGTGCGGCCTGCTGAGGAGCCGGGGCCGAACGCTGTTGCGGAGCCGACTGTTGCGGACGCGGCGCCTGCTGGCGTGGAGCTGGAGCGGACTGCTGATAGTTGTTGCCACCGCCTTGTTGGTCGCCCTGTTGTGGACGGCCGCCGAGCAGTTGCATGGTGCCTTGCATGTCGACCACGATTTCGGTGGTGTAACGCTTGATACCGTCTTTTTCCCACTCACGGGTCTGCAGCTTGCCTTCGATGTAAACCTGCGAACCCTTGCGCAGGTATTCGCCGGCGATTTCGGCGACTTTGCCGAACATCGAAACACGGTGCCACTCGGTCTTTTCGACCTTCTGACCGGTTTGCTTGTCGGTCCACTGTTCGCTGGTTGCCAGACTCAGGTTGGTCACGGCGTTACCGTTAGGCAGGTAGCGAACTTCGGGATCCTGGCCGCAAGTGCCGACCAATATGACTTTGTTAACCCCACGGGCCATAACGTTCTCCTAGGCGTCGCAAGCAGCCCCGGCCGGGTTGTTCACCAGGCGTTCGAGGGTGTCGCGATCCACTAATTCTTTGTCCAGTTTGATGTAAACAGCCGCTTCATCAGCAACTATCACTGCATCGGTTACCCCTACGAGGGCCTTGAGGCGCTCGACCAGACCCGCTTCGCGGATCGCCTCGGGCGACAACGGCAAGCGCAGGCTCGTCACGTAGGGAGGTTCGCGCATGGTAACAGCAAAGGCCAGCCAAAGTGCAGCCAGCCCGGCACATCCAAGGAACACAACCGACAGACCGCCATGCTGAAACAACCAGCCGCCGAGTATCCCGCCAAGTGCCGAACCAAGGAACTGGCTGGTGGAATACACGCCCATGGCCGTGCCCTTCCCGCCCGCCGGTGAAACCTTGCTGATCAGCGACGGCAATGAAGCCTCCAGCAGATTGAACGCGGTGAAAAACACCACCGTGCCGATCACCAGAGCCCGCAAGCTGTCACCGAACTGCCAGAAGAATAGCTCAGTCAGCATCAGCGTCGTCACGGCGCCGAGCAAAACTCGTTTCATTTTGCGTTTCTTCTCGCCATAGATGATGAACGGGATCATGGCGAAGAACGAAACCAGCAACGCGGTGAGGTAGACCCACCAGTGCTGTTCCTTGGGCAAACCGGCTTTTTCGACCAGTGCCAGAGGCAGCGCGACGAAGCTCGACATCAACATGGCATGTAACACAAAGATGCCCAGATCGAGGCGCAGCAGATCAGGATGTTTGAGCGTCGGCATCAACGCCTGACGCGCCACACCGGATTCGCGGTGAGTCAGCGGCCCGGTCGATTTCGGCACCATGAACATGACGATGACGATGCCCACCAGCGCCATGCCACCGGTGGCGAGAAACAGTCCGGACAAGCCAAACGCACGGGTCAGCAATGGCCCGACGACCATGGCCACGGCGAACGACAGACCAATCGTCATGCCGATCATGGCCATCGCTTTGGTACGGTGCTGCTCGCGAGTCAGGTCGGAAAGCAACGCCATGACCGCTGCGGAAATCGCCCCGGCGCCTTGCAGGATTCGCCCGGCGATCACGCCCCAGATCGAATCGGATTGAGAGGCGAGCACGCTGCCGAGGGCGAAGACGATCAGCCCGAGGTAAATAACCGGGCGACGGCCAATGCGGTCGGAAATGACCCCGAACGGGATCTGAAAAATCGCCTGGGTCAGGCCGTAAGCGCCGATGGCCAACCCGATCAGGGCCGGGGTCGCTCCCGCCAAATCCATGCCGTAGGTTGCCAGTACCGGCAACACCATGAACATGCCAAGCAT
>Ga0160457_1000278_pt1 | contig 33612 bp, 29 predicted proteins | sample HID1972M_E6MG_FD_108242 | JGI IMG/M metagenome (GOLD analysis project Ga0160457, IMG submission 108242) | Enriched pill bug-associated microbial communities from UW Madison campus, WI, USA - HID1972M_E6 MG | ecosystem: Host-associated > Arthropoda: Insects > Digestive system > Unclassified ... | reverse complement strand
ATACGCTTGGGTCATGGCTTCTACGCTCGATCTTGTGAATTTCTTGTAGTGAGCTGGCAGTCATCCTTCGGTAGAAGAAATCTTGTCCTACAACAATCATAGGCCGGGCCAAGAAGAATATTTATCTCTGTTTCGTTGCGCTGGAGACGATTTGCAGATAGAAATTCTGCATAAACATAAAAAACAGGTGGTTTTGTCTCATGCGCAAACTGGATCGTACTGACATCGGCATTCTCAACAGCCTTCAAGAGAACGCGCGCATCACCAACGCCGACCTTGCACGCTCGGTGAATCTGTCGCCGACGCCGTGCTTCAATCGGGTGAAAGCGATGGAAGAATTAGGCCTGATTCGCGAGCAGGTCACGCTGCTGGACGCCGATCTGCTGGGGCTGCACGTGAACGTGTTTATTCACGTCAGCCTGGAGAAACAGGTGGAGTTGGCGTTGCAGCATTTCGAAGAAGCGATTTCTGATCGCCCCGAAGTGATGGAGTGCTATTTGATGGCCGGCGACCCGGATTATCTGATCCGGGTGCTGGTGCCGACGATTCAGTCGTTGGAGCGCTTCATGATGGACTTTCTGACCAAGGTGCCGGGGGTGGCGAATATCCGCTCGAGTTTTGCGTTGAAGCAGGTGCGGTATAAGACGGCGCTGCCGCTGCCGGCGAATGGGTTGACGTTGGGGGCGTGAAGATCAAAAGATCGCAGCCTGCGGCAGCTCCTACACGGAAAAATGCATGATCGTGCCCACACGCCGCCTGGGAACGATCAATTCCGTGTAGGAGCTGCCGCAGGCTGCGATCTTTTGACGTTAAAGCTTGTTAAGCGGGATCTTCAGATAAACCACACCATTGTCCTCAGCCGCCGGCAAATTCCCCGCCCGCACATTCACCTGAATCGCCGGCAGCAACAGCGTCGGCATACCCAGCCCGGCATCACGCTGCGTGCGCATCTCGACAAACGCCGCCTCATCCACCCCGTCATGCACATGAATGTTGCTTTTACGCTGCTCGCCCACCGTGGTCTGGCACTGCGACTCGCGACCTTCAGGCGGGTAGTCGTGGCAAACGTAAAGCTTCACGCTCGCCGGGAAGGCCAGCAGTGTGTGGATCGAGTTGAACAGTTGATTGGCGTTGCCGCCGGGGAAGTCGCAGCGCGCCGTGCCGACGTCAGGCATGAACAAGGTGTCGCCGACCAGAATCTGCTCGCCATCAATCAGGTAAGCCATGTCCGCCGGTGTGTGGCCGGGAACATGCAGCGCCGTAGCTTTGAGATTGCCGATGCTGAATGACTCGTTCGGCGCGAACAGGTGATCGAACTGAGAGCCGTCGACGCAGAATTCCGGCTCCAGATTGAACAGCGCCTTGAACACGTTCTGCACTTTGCTGATCGACTCGCCGATGGCGATCTTGCCGCCCAGTTCCCGGCGCAGGTAGGGCGCGGCGGACAGGTGATCGGCGTGGGCGTGGGTTTCCAGCAGCCACTGCACTTGCAGATTGTGTTGGCGGACGAAGGCAATGATTTTGTCGGCTTGTGCGGTGCAGGTGCGGCCGGCGGCTCCGTCGTAGTCGAGCACCGGATCGACGATTGCGCAGTACCCGCCGTCGGCTTCATAGACCACGTAACTGTAGGTCGAGGAGGCGGGGTCGAGGAAAGCTTCAATCAGCGCGGGCATGGACACAAACCTGTACGAGTGGGCGAAAAGTCATTCGGGGTTGCAACACTTTATGTAAAAACATAATGTTCGCAGCTTAAGTGACGTTGAAGGCATCGTGCAAATGCAATCCAGTCTGACCGAATGTGAAGTCGCCCAATTACGCGCCTCGGCCACCAAGGCCTGTGCGTTGCTCAAGGCGTTGGCCAATGAAGATCGGTTGTTGATCCTCTGTCAATTGACCCAGGGCGAACGCAACGTTGGCGAGCTGGAAACCATGACCGGCGTACGCCAGCCAACGCTGTCCCAGCAATTGGGCATTTTGCGCGACGAAGGCATGGTCGCCACTCGCCGCGAAGGCAAATACATTTTTTATGGGCTCGCCAGCCCGGAAGTGATTCAGGTGATGAAGACCCTGTCGGGGCTTTATTGCGGGGCCGTCCTAAAAAGCTGGGAACACCCATAAATGCCAGCCATCACACCAATCCCCTGTAGGAGTGAGCCTGCTCGCGATAGCGGTGTATCAGTCGATAAACATGTTGGCTGACCCACCGCGATCGCGAGCAGGCTCACTCCTACAATGGATCTGTGTGATGGCTGACGAAATCCTTGCGTGCAGCAAAAGGAACAAGCAATGAACGATCAACACTGGGGCCCATCCATCAGTGCAGACATCGTGGTTATCGGCGGCGGCACGGCGGGTATCGGCTTCGTCGCCAGTCTGCTCAAGCGTGATCCTGACCTGAAAATCACCGTGATCGAGCCGAGCTCGCAGCACTATTACCAGCCGGCGTGGACGCTGGTCGGCGGCGGTGCTTACGACGCAAAAGACACCGCCAGACCCATGGCCAAGGTGATGCCGCGTCAGGTCAACTGGCTGCAAGCCGCCGTCACCGGCATCGATCCCGACAAGCGCCAACTCACCCTCAATGATCAACGCACGGTCAGCTATCAAAACCTGATCGTCTGCCCCGGCCTGCGTCTGGCCTGGGAGACAATCGAAGGCTTGCAGGAAAGCCTCGGTCAGCACGGCGTGACCTCCAATTACAGCTACCAGCACGCGCAATACACCTGGGATCAGGTGCAAAAACTGCGCGGCGGCAAAGCGCTGTTCACGCAACCGGCGATGCCGATCAAATGCGCCGGCGCGCCGCAAAAGGCGCTGTATCTGTCCTGCGATCACTGGCTTAAAAGCGGCGTGCTGAACAACATCAATGTCGAATTCAATCTCGCCGGCGCCGCGTTGTTCGGGGTGGCGACGTTCGTGCCGCCACTGATGAAGTACATCGAAAAATACAACGCGCAACTGGCCTTCAACTCGAATCTGGTCAAGGTCGACGGCCCGGCGAAAACCGCATGGTTCGAGATCAAGGACGCTGACGGCAACGTCACTCGCGAGGCGAAAACCTTCGATCTGCTGCACGTCGTGCCGCCGCAGGTCTCGCCGGATTTCATCGCAAAAAGTCCGTTGGCCGACGCCGCCGGCTGGTGCGAAGTCAATCAGCACAGCCTGCAACATCCGCGTTATCCCGAGGTGTTTGCGCTCGGCGATATCTGCGGCACCAGCAACGCGAAAACCGCTGCAGCAGTGCGCAAGCAAGTCGTGGTTGTTGCGCAAAACCTGCTGGCTCAGCGCAAGCAACAACCGCTGCCGTTGAAGTACGACGGCTACGGTTCGTGTCCGCTGACGGTGGAGAAGGGCAAGGTGATCCTCGCCGAGTTTGGCTATGCCGGTAAGTTGCTGCCGACGTTTCCGCTGGATCCGACCGTGGCGCGGCGTTCTGCGTGGTTGCTCAAGGCGACGTTGCTGCCGTGGTTCTACTGGAACGGCATGCTCAAGGGCCGCGAATGGCTGACTAGTCTGTCCAAGGTCGACTGAGAAAACCCTATGTTGCTGGCAAGTCTGTTTGGCGTGGTGATGGGGTTGGTACTCGGCTTGACCGGGGCTGGCGGCGGCATTCTGGCGGTGCCGGCGCTGGTGCTCGGGCTCGGCTGGACGATGACGCAAGCGGCGCCGGTCGCGTTGTTCGCGGTGGGCAGTGCGGCGGCGGTTGGAGCTATCGATGGATTGCGCCATGGGCTGGTGCGTTATCGTGCGGCACTGTTGATTGCGGCGCTCGGCGCAGTGTTTTCGCCGCTGGGGATCTACTTCGCGCATCAATTGCCGGAGAAGATTCTGATGATCCTCTTCAGCCTGCTGATGGTCATGGTCGCTTGGCGCATGCTGAGGCGCGAGCGTCAGGAAGAAGGGCCGAGCGATCACGGGCATGGCAGTTGGGGTCAGAAGAACTGCATGCTCGATGAAGAAACCGGACGCTTCGACTGGACGGCCAAATGCACCGCAACCCTTGCGGCGTTGGGTGCGGTTACGGGGGTGGTGTCCGGGTTGCTTGGCGTTGGCGGCGGGTTTTTGATTGTGCCGGCGTTCAAGCAACTGACCGACGTGCAGATGCGCGGGATTGTCGCCACATCGTTGATGGTGATCAGCCTGATTTCGGCGATCGGGGTGATCGGATCGTTTCACGCCGGGGTGCGGATTGACGGGCAGGGCGTTGCGTTCATTATCGCCAGCGTCATCGGCATGATCATTGGCCGCAAGCTCTGCGCGCGAGTGCCGGCGCGGGCGTTGCAGGTGGGGTTTGCCAGTGTGTGTCTGGTGGTGGCGGGATATATGTTGTTGCGTGCTTGAGTATTTGAAGATCAAAAGATCGCAGCCTCGTTTCACTCGACAGCTCCTACATGGAATGCGATTTCTGTAGGAGCTGCCGAAGGCTGCGATCTTTCGAGTTGTTACAACACCAAATGCGGTAGCCACAGGGAAATGGCGGGAATGTAGGTGACCAGCATCAACACCAGAAACAGCACCGCGTAGAACGGCAGCAACGCTTTTACCGTGCTTTCGATACTGACCTTGCCCACCGCCGACCCGACAAACAGCACCGCACCTACCGGCGGTGTTATCAATCCGATCCCCAGGTTCACCAGCATGATCATGCCGAACTGCACCGGGTCTACGCCAATGCCGAGAATCACCGGCATCAGAATCGGTGTGAGGATCAGAATCAGCGGGGCCATGTCCATCACGGTGCCGAGCAACAGCAGCATGACGTTGATGCACATCAGGATCACGTAGCGGTTGTCTGACAGGGTCAGGAACATCGTGGTGATCTTCGCCGGGATCTGCATCAGGGTCATGATGTAGCCGAAGCTCGCCGCGAAACCGATCAGGATCATCACGATCGAAATCGTCCGCACTGTGCGGTGCATCAGCTTCGGTAACTCACTCCATTTGTAGTCGCGGTAGATGAACATGGTCACGAAAAATGACCAGAGCACAGCGATGGCCGCTGATTCGGTTGCGGTGAAAATCCCGGATAGAATCCCGCCGAGAATGATCACCATCGCCATCAGGCCCCACAGCGCTTCACCGCAGATTTTCAGCGCCTGGCGCAGCGGAATGACTTCGCCTTTCGGGTAGTTGCGTTTACGCGCGAAAATCAGGCACAGCACCATCAGGCACGCGCTCATCAACAGGCCCGGCACCACGCCGGCCATGAACAGCGAAGCGATGGACACCGTGCCGCCGGCCGCCAACGAATAAAGCACCGAATTGTGGCTCGGGGGTGTCAGCAAGGCTTGCACCGAACCGCTGACCGTTACTGCCGTGGAGAAATCGCGCGGATAGCCTTTGCGCTCCATTTCCGGAATCAGTACCGAGCCCACCGACGCGGTGTCCGCCACTGACGAGCCGGAGATCGCGCCGAAGAATGTCGAGGCCATGATGTTGACCAGCGACAGACCGCCACGGACGAACCCCACCAGCACCCCGGCGAAAGCCACCAGCCTGCGCGACATGCCGCCCTCGGCCATGATCGCCCCGGCGAGCACGAAGAACGGAATCGCCAGCAGGGAAAATTTGTTTACGCCGCCAGCGACCTGAATCATCAGTGCCTGAAACGGAATGTCGATCCACCACGCGCCGATCAACGCCGACAGCCCGAGGGCGTAAGCGACCGGCATGCCGATCAGGATCAAGGCGATAAAACTGCCCAGCAGAATCAATGCGTCCATCAGGCAGCCCCTTCGTTTTCTTCAACCAGGTCAAAGCGCACCACGCGGCGATTGCTCTGGTCGCCGAGAAAGAGTTTTTCCAGCACAAAAATCAGCGTCAACGCGCCGCCGACCGGGATCGGCATGTAGGTAATGCCCACCCGCAGAGTGGGCAGGGCGCTCATGAACTGGTTCCAGGTCGACAGGCAGAGTTTGCTGCCCCAGATGGTCATGAACAGGCAAATGGTCGCCATCAATACCTGCGAGACAATGCTCATGGTTCTGCGCATGTCGGGCGCCAGGCGATCGGTAATCATCGCGACGGCCATGTGTGCGCCGGCGCGATAACTGGCGGCGGCGCCGATGAAGGTGAAGACCATCATCAGCAGAATGGCGGTGGGTTCCGGCCAGCTGGAGCCGGTGCCGAGGACGTAACGGGCGAATACGCCCCAAGGGATGATCAGGGAAATGGTCAGCACCGATAGACCGGCGACCCAGATGCAGGTCATGTAGATCCGGTCGTTGATGCGCAGCAGCAAATTCTTCATCGGGTTCCACCGTAACCGGGCAGCCGCCGACCTTCGGCGAGGTCAGCGTTGCCGGGCCTTTCGTTGAGGGCTGGGAGGGTTACTGCACGGCTTCGATGCGTTTGATCAGATCGACGTAAGGTGCGCCGTACTTCTCGCGTATCGATGCGGTGGCCTCATAGAACGGTTTCTTGTCGACGGTGATGAACTCGACGCCGGCCGCTTTAAGTTTTTCTTCGCTGCTGGCCGACTTGGCATCCCACAAAGTGCGCTCTTGTGCTTGGGCGGCTTTCGCGGCTTTTTTCACCAGGGTCTGCTGGTCGGGGGTGAGTTTTTCCCAAGTGATTTTCGACATCACGATGGGCTCTGGCAGGATCAGGTGTCCGGTCAGGCTGTAGAACTTCGCGTTCTGGTAGTGATTATGTTCGAGCAGGGTTGGCGGGTTGTTTTCCGCGCCGTCGATCACTCCGGTCTGCAGGGCGCTGAAGATCTCGCCGGTGTCCATGGCGATGCCGTTGCCGCCCATTGCGTTGATGGTTTCGATGAACATCGGGTTGCCTTGCACGCGGATCTTCATGCCTTTGAGATCTTCGAGTGTGCGCACCGGTTTCTTGGTGTAGATATTCCTTGTGCCGCCGTCCATCCAGGCGAGGGCTACGAGGTTGAATTCCGACTGGGTGATCTTGTCGAGGATTTCATCGCCGATTTCGCCGTCGATGACTTTACGCATGTGCGCTTGGTCGCGAAACACGAAAGGCATGTTGAACACGTTCACGTCAGGTACCACCGGGCCGACGATGCCGAGGCTGACGCGAGCCATTTGAATCGCGCCGACTTGCGCCTGTTCGACCACTTCTTTTTCCGAGCCCAGCACGCCGCCGGCAAACATCTTGAAAGTCAGTTTGCCGTCGCTGTCGGCGACCAGTGTTTTGCCCAGTTGCTCTTCAGCCACCACCGTCGGATAGCCGGCCGGATGGATGTCGGCGAATTTGATTTCCAGTGCCTGAACGGCGCTGCTGAGGGTGAACGCGAAAGGGAGTGCAGCGACGAGCAACGTGCGTTTGAAGTCCATGAGGGGTGTCTCCAGTCTTGTTATTTTTGTGTTCAAGGCACAGCGGTGCAGCAGAGGCGGGTTACAGCAAGTCGTTGAACAGTGGTTCCGGCAGGCCCTTGACGCCGGGGTTCAGGGCGAACACGCCGCCGGCCAGAGATTGCGGATCGTGGTCGTCACCGGGGCGGATCGAGGCGACGAACAAGGTGTCCATCTGGCTGCCGCCGAACGCACACATGGTCGGTTTCTTCACCGGTACAGGCAGTGACAAATCGAGGCGCCCGTCGGGTGTGAAGCGATGCACGAGACCGGCGTCGTTGGCGCAGATCCAGTAGCAGCCATCGGCGTCCACTGCCGCGCCGTCGGGGCGCCCGCAGTGGTTGTTCATGTCGACGAAGACACGGCGATTCGATGGCGTGCCGCTGTCGATGTCGTAGTCGAAAGCCCAGATCAACTGCACATTCGGGTGTGAGTCGGACAAGTACAGAGTTTTGCCGTCGGGACTGAAGCCGAGGCCATTGGGGACGATGAAGCCATCAAGTTGCGCTTCGATCGTCCCGGTTGCGCCGGCACCGTAGCGATAGAGCCGTCCTTCGGGCGCATTCAGGCCCATGTTCAACACCATGCTGCCCGCCCAGAAGCGCCCCTGACGGTCGCAGCGACCATCGTTGAGGCGCATGTCCGGGCGTGGGTGTTCAACGCTGGCGAGCCGCTCGGCGTCGAGGCTGCCGTCGGTGTGCGGATGCAAATGAAAGAAGCCGCTCTCCATGCCAGCGATCCAGCCGCCACGCTGGTGCCGGGCGATGCAGGCGAGCATTTCCGGGGCTTTCCAGGCACGCACCTGGCCGGTATCGGCGCTCCAGCGTTGCAGCGCGCCGTTGGGGATATCGACCCAGTACAGCGCATTTTCCTGCGCCACCCAGACCGGGCTTTCGCCCACGGCGTTGCGGGCGTCGACGATCAATTCGGCTTGCATACTCATTCCCTTGGTTTTGATTGGGGGGGATCAAGTGAGTCGGTCAGTCGCCAAAGGGGCCCGCCGCGACGAAGGCGCCACCCTGATAAATCCGCGCGGGGTCATCGGCGGCCGGCATCGGTTGCGCCTCGACTTTCTCGCGGAATACTTCGGAGCTGTCCCGGGCTTCGAAACCGAGGTGGCTGGCGAATCGGTTGTCCCACCAGACGTCTTTGTTATCGGACATGCCGTAGACCACGGTGTGACCGACATTGGCCGTGTACAGCGAGTGCTCGAGCAGTTGCGTGAGGTCGTCGAAGCTCAGCCAGGTGTGCATCATTCGACGGTTTTGCGGCTCGGGGAACGAGGAGCCGATGCGGATGCTGACGGTCTCGATGCCATAGCGGTCGAAGTAGAAACTGGCCATGTCTTCGCCGTAGGACTTGGACAAACCGTAGTAGCCATCAGGGCGGCGCGCAGAGCTGGCGTCGAGTTGCTCGTCCTGTTTATAGAAACCGATGACGTGATTGGAACTGGCGAAAATCACTCGTTTGACGCCATGCCGGCGCGCCGCTTCGTAAATGTGAAAGACCCCGCAAATGTTGGCGCCGAGGATTTCCTCAAACGGTCGCTCCACGGACACACCGCCGAAATGCAGGATCGCGTCGACGCCTTCGACCAGTTGGTGCACGGCCTGTTTGTCGGCGAGATCGCAGAGCACGATTTCTTCGCGATCATCGACAGCTGGGGTGAGGGCGGCGATGTCCGACAGACGAAGGACATTGGCGTAAGGACGCAGGCGTTCGCGCAGGACTTTGCCCAAGCCGCCGGCAGCGCCAGTCAGCAGCAGCCGGTTGAACGGGGCGCGGGAAGGGGTGGTACACGTCATGGCATTCCCTTACAAATTGTTATTGGTTTGTTGTAGGTTGTCGTATGACTGCGTTGGAGTATCGGTAGGGTTTCCGGATCTTGTCAACGCGACTTTTGGTGTAGATGACGGAGGGGCCAATTGGCATTTCGATCGCCCAATGGCTGCTCTGCAATGCATTCCCCTGTAGGAGTGAGCCTGCTCGCGATAGCGGTGTATCAGTCAGCACAATGGCGGCTGACGGTCCGCTATCGCGAGCAGGCTCACTCCTACAGGGGTTTTGTGGTGTTGCAGGAACTTACAATAGCGAAATCGGATAACTGATAAACACCCGGTTCTCATCGAACTCATTGGTGCTGAAGTCCCTGCGAATGGTCGCGTTGCGCCATCTCACGTTGAGGTTTTTCAGTGGGCCGCTCTGTACGGTGTAGGCCAGTTCCGACTCGCGGCCCCATTCCTTGCCGTCAGTGATCAAGCCGGTGTGGACGTTATCGCCGCTGATATAGCGGTTCATCATGGTCAGGCCGGGGATGCCCAGAACGACAAAGTTGTAGTCGTGGCGCAACTGCCACGAGCGTTCCTTGGCATTGTCGTAACTGGCGTTGTAACTGTCGTTGGCCAGGGTGCCGCCGCTGGTGCCGTTGACCCGCATCCACGCATCGTCGCCGCCGAGTTTCTGCAGGCCGACATAGAAGGTGCTGCCGCCGTATCTGGCCGAGAGCATGGCGAACGCGGTCTTGTTGTCGAGTTCGCCCGCCTGGGCGCTGCCGTCTTCCTTGCCCGTGAAGAAGCCGAGGTTGGCGCCGAGCGTCCAGTCGCCCACGGGCTGGCTGTGGCTGAGGTTGAAGTACTGCTGCTGGTAGATGTCGCTGAGTTCGGCGTACCAGACGCCGACCAGGGTTCGCTTGTCATTGAAGCTGTATTCGCCACCGCCGAAGTTGAAACGATCGGAGGTGAAAGCGCCCCGGCCGTTCATCGACATGTCTTCCATGCTTGCGTCGTTGCGTGGGCTGTTGCCGCGGAACTGGCCGCCGTAGACCGTCAGGCCGTTGATCTCGGTGGACGTGATCTGCCCGCCACGAAAGGTTTGCGGCAGGGAGCGGCCATCGTCGGAGCGCAGGATCGGCAGGACCGGCATCCATTCACCGACCTTCAATTCCGTCTTCGACACCTTGGCTTTCATCGCCACGCCGAGCCGGCCGAAATTGTCCGCCGGACGCCCGTCATCGTGGATCGGCAACAGTTGCGTGCCGCCGGTGCCTTTGCCGCCATCAAGCTTCTGAGAGTACAACCCGAGCACGTCGAGGCCGAAACCGACGGTGCCTTGGGTGAAACCGGATTTGGCGTCGAGGATGAAGCTTTGCGTCCACTCTTCAGCCTTGCCTTGTGGGTTGGCCGGGTTAACGAAATTGCGGTTGAAGTAGGCGTTACGCAGATTCAGCGTGGCTTTGCTGTCTTCCAGAAAGCCTTCAGCGTCGGCGCTCATGGGCATGGCGAAGGCGAGGCTGCTGCAACCTATCAGGCTCAGAGTGGATCGCGGGCGACGGGCAAAAAAACGCGAAGGGCGGGCGGAATTGCGGACGAGTGTGCTCACTGTGACGCTCCCTGTTTCATTGTTGTTTTTATTATTTGTCATACGTCGTCGTACAACATGGTTCCGGATATTTCCTATGTTTTGCGGGAATGTCAACAGCAAGTTATACGATGACCTTTGTAGGAGCTGCGGCACGCTGCGATCTTTTGCTCTGGCTTTTTAAAAATCAGAATCAAAAGATCGCAGCCTCGTTTCACTCGACAGCTCCTACAGGAATCTGTGTTGTCCATGAGATGTGTGTTGCCGGTGAATTTGCGGCAAACTTCATCCACCTTCAGCACAAGGCTTTTCAATGGATCAATACGCCCCGCGCCACTGGCAGCCGCACGAGAAGCCCAGTCTGCCCGGTTCCCCTTCGACGCCGCTGCACTCCAACCCCAAGCGCCTGGCCTATGCGCTGGTCGGTTTGCTGGTGGCGCTGACCGGTGGTTTGGGCAACTCGCTGGTGGTTGCCAACCTGCCTTATCTGCAAGGCGCACTTGGCGCCACCACGGCGGAAATGGCCTGGCTGCCGGCCGCGTATGTAATGACCAACGTGTCGATGAACCTGTTGCTGGTGAAGTTTCGCCAGCAGTTCGGTTTGCGCGCGTTCACCGAAGTATTCCTCGTGTTGTACGCGCTGGTGACCTTCGGCCACTTGTTCGTCAACGATCTCAATTCCGCAGTCGCGGTGCGGGCGGCGCACGGCATGGTCGGCGCGGCGCTGAGCTCTCTGGGCCTGTATTACATGGTGCAGGCGTTCCCGGCGAAGTGGCGGATGAAGGCGTTGGTGCTCGGCCTCGGCACGTCGCAGTTAGCCTTGCCGCTGGCACGATTATTCTCTGAAGACTTGCTGCAAATTGCCGAATGGCGCGGCTTGTACCTATTCGAATTGGGCATGGCGTTGCTGTCGCTGGGCTGCGTATTGATGCTCAAGTTGCCGCCCGGCGACCGCTTCAAAACTTTCGAAAAACTCGATTTCCTGACCTTCGCCATTCTCGCCAGTGGCGTGGCATTGTTGTGCGCGGTGCTGTCGTTGGGGCGGATCGACTGGTGGCTGGAGGCCGACTGGATCGGCGTCGCTCTCGCGTCGTCGATTGCGCTGATCATCACCGGTCTGGCCATCGAACATAACCGCAGCAACCCGATGTTGATGACCCGTTGGCTCGGCAGCGGAACGATGATTCGTCTGGCGTTGGCGGTGACCCTGATTCGTATGGTCACCTCCGAGCAGTCCACCGGTGCGGTGGGTTTCATGCAGAACCTGAACATGGGCTATGAGCAGTTGCACAGCCTGTACGTGGTAATGCTGATTGGCAGCGTCGCGGGGTTGTTGACCAGCGCACTGACGATCGACCCCAAACACCTGCTGATGCCGCTGATCATCTCGCTGGGTCTGATGGCCACCGGAGCGGTGATGGACAGTTCTTCCAACAACCTGACCCGCCCGGAAAACCTCTATTTCAGCCAGTTCCTGTTGGCCTTCGGCAGCACGTTTTTCCTCGGCCCGACCATGGTGCTCGGCACGCGCAACGTGTTGACCAATCCGCGCAACCTGGTGAGTTTTTCCGTGCTGTTCGGGATCTGTAATAACCTCGGCGGTTTAATCGGCGCGGCGCTTCTGGGCACCTTTCAGATCGTCCGGGAAAAATTTCATTCCAGTCACATCGTTGAGCACCTGACGCTGTCTGACCCTTTGGTGGCCGCGCGCGTGCAGAGTGGCGGCTCGGCGTATGGCTCGCTATTGGCCGACCCGAGCCTGCGCAACCTTGCGGGTATTCGTAGCCTGGCCAACGCCGCGACCCGAGAGGCCAACGTGCTGGCCTACAACGACGTGTTCATGCTGATCGCCGTGATCGCGGTGCTGACCATGATCTGGCTGTCCATTCGTGCGCTGTGGCTGATGAGCACCACCAAAGCCGTCGCCCCTGCGCCATCCACACCTTCGAGCGGTGCCATTTCTTCATGACCGAACCGACCACCACAACCACTAACGCCATTGCCGCCACGCCCGAAGGCGTGGCGCCGCCGTCATCGCCAAATACTGAGCCACGTTCGTTGCGGGTGCGGATCATCTCTTCAATGGGCTTTGCCGCGATCGCCATCGTCGGCGTGTTGATCGTGTTGTATGCCTGGCAATTGCCGCCGTTCAGCAGCGCGGTCGAGACCACTGAAAATGCGCTGATTCGCGGGCAGGTGACGATCATCGGCCCGCAACTCGCCGGTTATGTCTATGAAGTGCCGGTGCAGGATTTTCAGTATGTGAAGGCCGGTGATTTGCTGGTGCGCCTGGATGATCGCATCTATCAGCAGCGTCTCGATCAATCGCTGGCGCAACTGGCGGTGCAGAAAGCCGCGTTGGCCAACGTCGTGCAGCAACGCAACAGCGCCGAGGCGGCGATCAAGTTGCGCCAAGCGGTGCAGGCCGACAGCGAAGCGCAGTTGCGCAAAAGCGAGGCGGATTTGCGGCGTAACAAGGAACTGGTGAGCGACGGCTCAGTGTCGAAACGTGAAATGGACGTGGCGCTCGCAGCCAATGCGCAAAGCATTGCCGCGGTGGCGCAGGCCAAGGCCAATGTCGAAATCGCCCGTCAGGATTTGCAGACGGTGATCGTCAATCGTGGTTCGCTGGAGGCGTCGGTGGCCAGCGCGGAAGCGGCGGTGCAACTGGCGCGGATCGATTTGTCGAACACGCGCATTGTCGCGCCGCGTGACGGGCAGTTGGGGCAGATTGGCGTGCGTCTCGGCGCTTACGTCAACTCCGGGGCGCAGTTAATGGCGTTGGTGCCGAACCAGAAATGGGTGATCGCCAACATGAAGGAAACCCAGATGGACAACGTGCGGGTCGGGCAGCCGGTGCGTTTCACCGTCGATGCGCTGAACCACCGTAAATTCACCGGGCATGTGCAGCATATTTCACCGGGCACGGGGTCTGAATTCGCCTTGCTGCAAGCGGACAATGCGACGGGTAATTTTGTGAAGATTGCCCAGCGGGTGCCGGTGCGGATCACGATTGATCCGGATCAGCAGGAAGAGGAACGGCTAAGGCCGGGGATGTCGGTGGTGGTTAGCATCGATACCGCCGCCGGCAACACCCAACCCCATTAAGATCAAAAGATCGCAGCCTTCGGCAGCTCCTACATGGATAATCTGTAGGAGCTGCCGAAGGCTGCGATCTTTTGATTTTCAGGTTGTGATCATCGGGGGCAGGGTGCCGAGTAGCGAGACGGCGGCGACCGCGCCAATGCCGAGCAGCCATTCGAGCATCACACTGCGTTTGAGCGTGCCGATCCGCTGTTCGCAATCTTCCATGCGCAAGCGGTTGAACAACGCCAGCCCGAGCATGCCCAACACAATCATCGCCTTGATCAACAGAATCAGCGCAAACCCGCTGAACAACGGCGTCGGCCACCACTGGCCGGTCAGCACACGGACGTTGATCAATCCGGTGATCAGCAACCCCGCCACCAGCCAATAACCAACGCCGCTGAAACGCTGCAAAACACCACGAAGCTCACTCGGCTGGCGCAGAATCATCACCAGCAGCAACAACCCGCCCAGCCACGCGGCCACACAGGTCAGATGAACGATCTGATTGAGAATCAGCAGTTGCCCGCTCAAGCCATCAAGCATCGCGCCGTGCCCGACCGGTGCCAGCGTCGCCAGCAACAACCCGCTCAAACCCAGGCGCAACGGCATGCTTGAACGCCACGGAGTAAACAGCAATGCCAGCAGCACCGCGTTGATCAGCAGGTGCCAGCGCCACACCTGACCAAAAAACGTATTGCCCAACACCAGCGCAATCGTGTCTGGATCAAACGCCGCCGCAGCCGAACCGGCCATGCTCGCGGTAATCAGCAACGCCCAGGCAATCCCGCTGACCAGCGCAACCGCGGCCAGCCAACGGGCGAGTCGCGTCAGGTGCCGATCCAGTTCCAGCGCTTCACCCTTGAGCAGCAACGGCCTGAATAGCCAGGCGCCGAACAGCATCAACACCACGGTGAAATGCAGAAAGCGGCACAGCACCAGCGCCTCGCTCATGAATTACTGGCCAACCTTGAACTGATAGGCGCCTTCGCTTTTGTGCGTGTCGACCGACACTGCGTGCCATTCGACTTTGTATTCACCGGCGGTCAGCGGCGCAGCCGGGGTGATGATCAGGGTTTTCTTGTCGCCTTCGGTGGTCAGCGGTTTGACCGCAACCGGTGCGCCGTCCTTGGTCACGGTGACTTTGGTGAACGTGGCTTCGACACCTTCGGAGAAGGTCAGGCGCAGATCGGCAGGGGCAGCGACGGTGCTGTCAGCGGCCGGGGTCTGACTTTTCAAATGGGCGTGGGCAAACACCGAAGATGCCGCGAACAGCGAGGCGAGCAGGGCAGTGGTGGTCAGGACATTCTTGAACAGCATCGCGGATACCTCTGAGGCAGAATCGAAGAACGGCCAGTTTACTCAACCGCGTCCGGGCGCGTCTGTACGAAGTTTCGTTTTCATCTGTCGCCCGCGCGCCTGAGCGGATGCTAGTCTTCAACAACGCTGTTGTCAGGGAGCCCACATGGGCAATCACAAGATCGAAATTCGCCGCAATAACGTCGAGAAAATCCTGCTGGCGGCGGAAAAAGTCTTCGCCGAAAAAGGTTTCGGCAGCACCGCGATGGCCGACATCGCCGCCGAAGTGCAACTGCCGCGTTCCAATCTGCATTATTACTTCAGCACCAAGAGCGAGCTGTACAGCGCGGTGCTGTTTGATCTGCTGGAAGTATGGAAGCAGGACGCGCTGTGCTTCGAGATGTTCGACGATCCGCGCGTGGTGCTCAGCAGTTACATCCGCGCCAAGATGAACCACTCGCGTAGCCGGCCGTACGGCTCGAAGGTCTGGGCCAATGAAATCATCCACGGCGCGCCGACGCTGGGCGAGGCGCTGGATGTCAGCCTGTATGACTGGGCGAAAATGAAGGAAGCGAAGATTCGGCAGTGGGTCGAGGACAAGCGGATTTTGCCGGTGGAGCCGTCGGGGTTGTTGTACATGATCTGGGCGTCGACGCAGCACTATGCCGACTTTGATCATCAGGTGAATATTTTGAATGATCACCAGCCGTTGTCGGACATGCAGTTTGAGCGGGCGGTGCAGACGGTGACGAGTGTGATATTGCGCGGGATTGGGTTGGAACCATAAGTCAAAAGATCGCAGCCTTCGGCAGCTCCTACATGATCGTTCCCACGCTCTGCGTGGGAATGTCTCTAGGGACGCTCCGCGTTCCAATGGGACGCAGAGCGTCCCGGGCTGCATTCCCACGCAGAGCGTGGGAACGATCAGTCAAACCGCAACGTGATACGGATTGCGCGGATCATGATTCCAGTCCAGAAACGGCTTGCCTGAATCCATCGGCACCATCTCGATACAGTCCGCCACCGGACAAGTGATCTGGCACAAATTGCAGCCCACACACTCATCATCAATCACTTCATATTTATGCGTCCCGTCCGCCTGGCGCAGGCTGCCAATCGCCTGATGTGAAGTGTCCTCGCAGGCAATGTGGCAACGCCCGCAACCAATGCACGCTTCCTGGTCAATCCTGGCGATGACCTGATAGTTGATATCGAGGTATTTCCAGTCCGTGGTATTGCCCACCGCGCGCCCGGAAAACTCACTGATGCTGGCGTAACCCTGACTGTCCATCCACCGCGACAAGCCATCCTTCATCTCCTCGACAATGCGGAAACCATGCAGCATCGCCGCCGTGCACACTTGCACCGCGCCGCTGCCCAGCGCCATGAATTCTGCGGCATCGCGCCAACTGCCAATGCCGCCAATCCCGCAGATCGGCAAGCCCTGTGTCTCAGGATCACGGGCAATTTCCGCGACCATGTTCAGCGCGATCGGCTTCACCGCCGAACCGCAATAACCGCCGTGGGTGCTTTTGCTGCCGACGGTGGGCAGGGCGACCATGTGCTCCAGATCGACGCTGGTGATCGAGTTGATCGTATTGATCAGCGACACCGCATCGGCGCCACCGCGATGGGCGGCGCGGGCGGCGACGCGGATGTCGGTGATGTTCGGCGTCAGTTTGACGATCACCGGCAGCGAGCAATAAGTCTTGCACCAGCGCGTCACCTGCTCGACGTACTCCGGCACCTGACCGACCGCTGCGCCCATACCGCGCTCTGGCATGCCGTGCGGGCAACCGAAATTCAGTTCGATGCCGTCGGCGCCCGTGGCCTCAACCAGCGGCAGAATGTGTTTCCACGACTCTTCAACGCACGGCACCATCAAGGAAACGATGATTGCGCGATCCGGCCAGTCCTTCTTCACCTGAGTGATTTCGCGCAGGTTGATTTCCAGCGAGCGGTCGGTGATCAGCTCGATGTTATTGATGCCGAGCACTTCGCGGTTGTTGCCGTAATGCGCCGAGTAACGCGACGAAACGTTGACCGCCGCCGGGTCTTCACCGAGGGTTTTCCAGACCACGCCGCCCCAGCCTGCTTCAAACGCGCGCACCACGTTGTAGGCTTTGTCGGTCGGTGGCGCGGAGGCCAGCCAGAACGGGTTCGGTGCTTTGATGCCGGCGAAGACTATCGAGAGATCGGCCATTTACGCAGCCTCCACGTTGAGCATCAGTTGAGCGTTGATCGCCTCGGCGGCGAGTTTGCCGTGCTGCACGGCTTGCACGGTGAGGTCTTGATCGAGGCTGGTGCAGTCGCCGCCGGCATACACGCCGGGAATGCTGGTGCGCAGGTTTTCATCGACCTGAATGCGTTCACCCTGGCGCTTGAGTTCACGGGCGAGCGGGTCGGCGAGGGCGCTGCTGTCGAAGGACTGGCCGATGGCTTTGAAGATTGCGTCGGCGGCCAGTTCGAAGGTTTCACCGGTGGTTTGCAGGCGTCCTTCGACCAGATCGGTGCGAGCGAAACGCATGCCGCGCACGTTGCCTTGATCGTCGAGCAGCACTTCTTCCGGTTGTGCCCAGGTCAGCAGACGCACCTGATTGGCCTTGGCGATGTCTTGTTCATGGCCAGTGGCGCCCATGTCCGCCGCGCCACGGCGATACACCAGATTGACATCGCGAGCGCCGAGGCGAGCCATTTGCACGGCCATGTCGATCGCGGTATTACCGGCGCCGAGGACGATGCAGCGTTCGGCCAGTGGCAGTTGCGTGAGGTCATCGGCCTGACGCAGTTCGCGGATGTAATCGGTGGCGGCGAGCAGGCCCGGGGCGTCTTCGTGGGCCAGGCCGAGCTGCTTGCTGGCGTTGAGACCGAGGCCGAGGAACACCGCGTCGAATTGGTAATGCAGTTCACTGAGGGTCAGATTCTCACCGAGTTTCTGCCCGTGGCGAATTTCGATGCCGCCGATTTGCAGGAGGAAATCCAGCTCCTTTTGCGCGTAATCGTCGACCAGTTTGTACTTGGCGATCCCGTACTCGTTGAGCCCGCCAGCCTTCTCCCGCGCTTCGAAAATCACCACGTCATGACCGTGCATGGCGCTGCGATGCGCGCAGGACAAACCGGCCGGCCCGGCACCCACCACGGCGATGCGTTTACCGGTGGCTGCCGCGCGCTGGAACGGGTGCTCAGTAAAGTGTGCGTTGTCGACGGCGTAGCGTTGCAGCAGGCCGATCAGCACCGGCGCGCATTCGTGGGCGTTGTTGCGCACACAGGCCTGCTGGCAGAGGATTTCAGTCGGGCAAACGCGTGCACAACTGCCGCCGAGGATGTTTGCCGAGAGGATTTTCTGCGCGGCGCCGGGGACGTTGTCTTGATGGATATTGCGGATGAACGAGGGGATGTCGATCTCGCTCGGGCACGCATTCACGCACGGCGCGTCGTAGCAATACAGGCAGCGCGAGGCTTCCAGATGTGCCTGCCGAGCGTTGAGCGGCGGCGCCAGATCAGTGAAATGCCCGGCGAGGGCGGCCGCGCTTTCGTGCGGGTGGGGGAGATGGTTCAGGGTCTCGATCACGGTTGTGTGCCTCACGGTAACTGCCTCTATCGGGCATTGGCCAAATCCCGTGTAGGAGCTGCCGAAGGCTGCGATCTGTTGATCTTGATCTTAAAAAACAAGATCAAAAGATCGCAGCCTTCGGCAGCTCCTACAGGGGAATGCATTTCAAATGTGGGAGCGGGCTTGCTCGCGAAGGCCGAAGGCCTCGATGTCAGCGTTTCACAGCAACTGGCTTATGTTGCTCAGCCCGCTTACTCAGCAAATCAAACACCGCCGGATACGCCGGCCGTTCGATGTACCGTCCGGCGCCGCGCTCGGCGCGCAGGTCGCCATCGGCCCAGACCAATCGACCCTGGCTGACGGTATGGCTCGGCACGCCGTGCACGGTCTTGCCTTCGAAGATGTTGAAATCCACCTGCTGATGGTGAGTCTTGGCGGAAATGGTGCGCGTGCCTTGCGGATCCCACAGCACCAGGTCGGCATCGGCACCGACACGAATCGCACCTTTGCGCGGATAGAGATTGAAGATTTTCGCGGTGTTGGTGGAGGTGAGCGCGACGAAATCCTGCATCGACAAACGCCCTGAGTTAACCCCCTCATCCCAAAGCACCGCCATGCGATCTTCGATACCCGCCGTGCCGTTAGGGATTTTGCTGAAGTCATCACGACCCGCCGCTTTTTGCTCGGCGCAGAAGCAGCAATGATCCGTCGCAGTGGTGTGCAGATTGCCGTTCTGCAGCCCATGCCACAGCGCCTCTTGATGACCGCGCGGACGGAACGGCGGGCTCATCACGTAACCCGCAGCAGTCTGCCAGTCCGGGTGTTGGTAGACGCTATCGTCGAGCAGCAAATGCCCGGCCAGTACTTCGCCGTAAACCGGCTGGCCCTTGCTGCGCGCATAGGTGATTTCGTCGAGGGCTTCCTTGGTCGAGACGTGCACCAGATACAACGGCGTGCCAATGGTTTCAGCGATACGAATCGCCCGGCTCGCCGCTTCCCCTTCAACCTGCGAAGGCCGCGACAGCGGATGCGCTTCCGGCCCGGTGATGCCTTGGGCCATCAACTTGCGTTGCAGGTGATAGACCAGTTCGCCGTTTTCCGCGTGCACGGTTGGTACCGCACCGAGCTCCAGACAACGCTCGAAACTCGCCACCAGCGTGTCGTCGGCAGCCATGATCGCGTTCTTGTAGGCCATGAAATGCTTGAAGCTGTTGATGCCGTGATGGCTGACCAGTTCGGCCATCTCTTCGCGCACCTGCTCGCTCCACCAAGTGATCGCGACGTGGAAGCCATAGTCGGACGCGGACTTTTCCGCCCAGCCGCGCCACTGATGAAACGCTTCCATCAATGATTGCTGCGGATTGGGAATGACGAAGTCGATGATCGACGTGGTGCCACCGGCCAGACCGGCCGCCGTGCCGCTGTAGAAATCCTCGCTGGCCACGGTGCCCATAAACGGCAGTTGCATGTGCGTGTGCGGATCGATGCCGCCGGGCATCAGGTATTGGCCGCTGCCGTCGAGCACTTCGGCGCCGGCGGGAACATCAAGGTTTTCACCGATGGCTTTGATCACGCCGTCGGCGCAATAGACGTCGGCGCGATAACTTTCATCATGGGTAACAACGGTGGCGCCACGGATCAACAGAGACATTCCGAGTTCCTCGCAGGCATGACCGACTTGTGCCGGTTCTAAATGTTTTATTGATGTACAGCAGTGCAGGGTGTATTCCTGTCAGCGCTGTCAGGAATAGAAACTAGTCGTGAATTTGCAATAGAGCAAGAATATTTTTTATAAGCTTATGTCTGTTTTAACTATATGAAAAATAACGATAAAAAGTACAAATCACCAAAATGGTGAGGCGGCTCACCATTTTGACGCACTTGACAGGATGGAAATATGAGCAAGATTTCCTATGTGAAATCAGCCGCTTGAAGTTGAGCTGCGGTTGCACGTTCACAATGAAAATAAATGCAGTGCACCAGTTTGAGTCCTGTCTGTTCGGACAACTTGCCAAGTGTTTAGCCTGAGCACCCAGACAAGTTTCCGCGAACTCATCAGGTGAATAATTAAAACTGATAAATATCAGAAAGTTGCAATGCGTTTGAAGCACGGCCCTAGCGCCAAGCGGTTCACCCGGCACGTTTATTGATGCCGCCGCTGACACCATGGCCGGTGCACGAAAGTTGTCAGTTCCTCCGGCCATCGTCCGGCTCGCGCCTTGTGTGCAAGCCGCCTGATGAGCAAAAAAATAATCAGAAGAACAGTGGAGCGGCCATGCAACAGAACAGATCGCAAGTGACCGAGCGCGACGGCTTGTTCGAACTCGAAGCCGGCAGCGACGTCCTCGACAGTCCCCGTTACAACCACGATATGGCACCGACCAAGGTGCGCGAACGAACCTGGAACAAATGGCACATCACCGCGCTGTGGGTCGGCATGTCGATCTGCGTGCCGACCTACACCCTTGGCGGTGTGCTCACGGCGTACTTCGGCTTGAGTGTGGGCGAAGCGCTGCTGGCGATTCTGTTCGCCAATATCATCGTGTTGATTCCGCTGACGCTGAACGCCTTTCCCGGCACCAAGTACGGCATACCGTTTCCCGTGTTACTGCGCTCGTCGTTCGGCATTCTCGGCTCCAACGTGCCCTGTTTGATTCGCGCGCTGGTGGCGTGCGGCTGGTTCGGCATTCAGACGATGTTTGGCGGTTTGGCGATTCACCTGTTTCTCGGCTCGATTTTCGACGGCTGGAAATCCCTTGGCGGGACGGGGGAGGTGATCGGCTTCATGGTGTTCTGGGCGCTGAACCTGTGGGTGGTGATTCGCGGCGCCGAGTCGATCAAGTGGCTGGAAACCTTGTCCGCGCCGTTGCTGGTGGCGGTCGGCATCGGCTTGCTGGTATGGGCGATGCCCAATGTCTCGATGACGGAACTGCTGGCGATCCCGCCGAAGCGTCCGGAAGGCGCCAGTGTGGTGAGTTACTTCGCCGCCGGGCTGACGGCAATGGTGGGTTTCTGGGCGACGTTGTCGTTGAACATTCCGGACTTCAGTCGTTACGCCAAGAGCCAGAAAGATCAAATCCTCGGGCAGATTTTCGGCCTGCCGCTGACCATGTTTTTGTTCGCCTCGCTGGGCGTGATCATGACCGCGGCGTCGGTGAAACTGGTCGGCGTGACGGTGTCTGATCCGGTGACTTTGATCGGCCATATCCAGAGCCCGGTGTGGGTCGCGGTGGCCATGGCGCTGATCATCATCGCCACGCTGTCGACCAACACCGCCGCGAACATTGTCTCGCCGACCAATGATTTTCAGAACATCGCGCCCAAGGTGATCAACCGCACCAAAGCGGTGTTGCTGACCGGGTTGGTCGGGTTGTTGTTGATGGGACATGAACTGCTGAAAAAGCTCGGTTTGATCGTTTCCGATGTGAGCCTGGAGACCGTGTATTCCAACTGGTTGCTGGGTTATTCGAGCCTGCTCGGGCCGATCGCCGGGATCATGGTGGTGGACTATTTCCTGATCAAGAAACAGCAACTGGATCTGGCCGGGTTGTACCGCGATGACGTGTATCCGGCGTGGAACCGGGCCGGGTTTCTCGCGTTTGGTGTGCCGGTGGTGCTGACGTTGTTGTCGCTGGGTAGCGATGCGTTCAGCTGGTTTTACAGCTATGGCTGGTTCACCGGCTCGGCGTTGGGCGGGATTATTTATTACGGGTTGTGCGTGATGCGGGCGCAGCCTTCTGCCGTGAAAACAGCGGTGTAAGTCATGATCATTCCCACGCTCTGCGTGGGAATGCAGCCCGGGACGCTCTGCGTCCCAACAGCGGACGCAGAGCGTCCATGGATGAGTTCCCACGCAGAGCGTGGGAACTATCGGCATCAACACTGAGGAGATCCCCATGAACGCAGCCGTAGACGTTCTGCAATCAACCCATCAGCACATCAACCGCGATCGCCTCTGGGCCTCGCTCATGGCGCTGGCCAAGCTCGGCGCCACGGTCAAGGGCGGGGTCTGTCGCCTGGCCCTGACCGACCTCGACCGCCAGGCCCGCGACCTGTTCGTGCAATGGTGCAAGGACGCCGGGTGCAGCGTCACGGTCGATGCCGTCGGCAACATCTTTGCCCGCCGGCCGGGGCGCAATCCCGACCTGCCGCCAGTGATGACCGGCAGCCATATCGACACGCAACCCACCGGTGGCAAGTTCGACGGCTGTTTCGGTGTGCTCGCTGGCGTCGAGGTTCTGCGCACACTCAACGACCTCGGCGTGGAAACCGAAGCGCCGCTGGAAGTGGTGGTCTGGACCAACGAAGAAGGCTCACGCTTCGCGCCATGCATGATGGGCTCCGGCGTGTTCGCCGAAAAATTCACCCTCGAAGAAACGCTGGCCAAGGTCGATGCCGAGGGCATCACGGTCGGCGAAGCACTCAATGCGATCGGCTACGCCGGCCCGCGCAAAGTCAGCGGACATAAAGTCGGCGCCTATTTCGAAGCACACATCGAACAAGGCCCGATCCTTGAAGACGAACAGAAAACCATCGGCGTGGTGCTCGGTGCGCTGGGGCAGAAGTGGTTCGACCTCAAACTGCGCGGCGTTGAGGCCCACGCCGGCCCAACACCGATGCACCTGCGCAAAGATGCACTGGTCGGCGCCTCGGTCATCGTCGGCGCCGTCAACCGCGCCGCCCTCGGCCATCAACCGCACGCCTGCGGCACCGTCGGCTGCCTGCAAGCCTATCCCGGCTCGCGCAACGTCATTCCCGGCGAAGTGCGCATGACCCTTGATTTCCGTCATTTGGAACCGGCGCGACTGAATTCGATGATTGCTGAGGTGAAGCAGGTCATCGAAGCGACTTGTGAGGAACATGGCCTGACTTATGAACTGACCCCGACCGCCGACTTCCCGCCGCTGTACTTCGAAAAAGGCTGCGTGGAAGCGGTACGCGGCGCGGCCAAGGGCTTGGGCCTGTCGCACATGGACATCGTCAGCGGCGCCGGCCACGACGCAATCTTCCTCGCCGAACTTGGTCCTGCCGGAATGATTTTCGTGCCGTGTGAAGGCGGGATCAGCCACAACGAAATCGAAAACGCCGCGCCGGATGATCTGGCGGCCGGGTGCGCGGTGTTGTTGCGGGCGATGCTCGCGGCTTCGGCGGCGGTGGCAGCCGGTAAAGCCGCCGCATAAACATCAACAGATCGCAGCCCTGTGTAAGAGCTGCCGCAGGCTGCGATCTTTTCCTGTCACCCGAATGTCATGAAAATGTGCGACGTTGCCGCCCATGAAAATCATCACCTCCGGCGCGTCCTATCTGGACATCGACGCCTACGCCTGCTGCATCGCCTACGCCGAATTACTCAATCTGCAAGGCATCCCCGCCCGCGCCGTCAGCAGCGCAAAACCCAACGCCAGCGTCTCGAAAACCGTGCTTGATTGGGGTCGCGCCTTTCAAACGCATGAACCATTGCTGACTGACGAATTCATCTTGGTCGACGTATCCGACTATCACCATTTCGATCCACTGGTCGTGCTCGATCAGGTCGTGGAAGTCATCGACCATCATCCAGGTTACGAAGATTACTGGGCAAAGAAACTCGGTTCGGCCGCCGACATCCGCCCGATCGGCGCTGCGGCAACTCAGGTCTTTCAGCGTTGGCAGACCTCAGACTTGCTAGCAAAAATCAGCGAACAAAGCGCCGCACTGTTGGCCACCGCGATCCTCGACAACACCCTGAACTTCACCAGCCAGATGACCACCGCAGCGGACATCGACGCCTACGCCGAACTCGCATTTCGGGCGAAACTCGCGACCGACTGGCCCGAGAAATACTTCCTCGAATGCCAGGCCAATATCGAATCTGACCTTACCAATTCACTGGCAACCGACCTGAAACGGCTGAAACCCGAAAGTAATCTGCCGCAAGTCTTCGCACAAATGACCGTGTGGGATGCCGATGCGTTGCTGCAAAAGCATCGGCCAGCGATCAGCCAGTGGATGGCGGAGCAGGGCGATGACTGGATGCTGAATGTCATCAGCATCCGCGACCGGAAAAGTTGCTTGCTGGTCGAACCCGAACTCGGTCAACAAAAGCTGAATAAGCTGATGCAGTTTGGATGGTGCTCTGGAATGGCTGTTGTCGAGCCATCGATGTTACGCAAAGAACTTCTGAAGCTGAGCCTTTCAGTGGCCCCCTGTAGCAAATCCTGAAAACGCATATGGAATTTGTAGGAGTGAGCCTGCTCGCGATAACGGGCTGTCAGACACTGCAATATTGTCTGATGTACCGCCATCGCGAGCAGGCTCACTCCTACAAGTCATTCATGCGTGCAGTTGGGTTACGCGATTAATCCAGGGTGAGGTTTTTTGTTCGGCGGTCATTGCCCTGCGGATTACCGATATCCAGCAACCGCCTCTCCACCAACACATTTTCCAGCGCCTGACGCTCGAACGGCGCCATTTGGTGTTCGCGCTTTTTCAGCTCCAGCAAAATGGGGCTGGACCAGGTGCGGTAGGTCTGTTCGATCGTGCGACGCGACGTCATCAGTCTCTCCTTGATCAAGAGCCCAGGGGCTCAGTCCGATGAGGGAGTAACGTTAGACGACAAACCCGGAAGGCGCGAATACGACGATCCCGTGTAGGAGCTGCCGAAGGCTGCGATCTTTTGACTTTGTTTTTTAAAAGACAAGATCAAAAGATCGCAGCCTTCGGCAGCTCCTACACTGGATCGGGGGTCAGTCTTCTACGTTCATCAGTTGTTGCACGCCTTCCCACGCTTCGGCGCGCATGCGTTCGATGTCCAGGCCGGGGATTACGCCGTTGTCGACCACAATCCGGCCGCCGACCAGGCTGTATTTCACCGTGATCGGTTCACCCGCAACCACCGGGGCGACGGCGCTGTCGTGGAAGCCGTAGAACCGTGGATGGTCGAGGCTGTAGACGACCAGATCCGCCGCTTGCCCGACTTCGAGTGTACCGACCGCGCCAAGTCCCAACACCTGCGCGCCACCCGCTGTGCCCCAGTGAATGACGTCTTCTGCGGTGGTCGCCGAGGCGCCTTGTTCGGCGCGGTGGATCAGCCACGCGGTGTTGGCCTCACCGACCATGCTTCCGGATTCATTCGACGCTACGCCATCCACGCCCAGGGAAATCGGCACACCTGCCTCGTACATCTGCGGCACTGGCGCGACGCCGCTGCCCAGTCGCGCATTGCTCACCGGGCAGTGGGAGATGCCGGTGCCGGTCTGCGCGAGCATGCGGATTTCGCCCGGTTGCAGGTGTACGGCATGGGCGAACCAAACGTCGGGGCCGAGCCATTCGTGTTCGGCGACGAATTCCACCGGCAGGCAGTTGTATTTTTCGCGGCAGAAATTCACGTAATTCTGCGTTTCCGACAGGTGCGTATGCAGGCGCAAACCGAGGCCGCGTGCGGTGTGGGCGAGTTCGCGCAGCAGCGTTGGCGGTAGCGAGAACGTTGGCGTGGTTGGCGCGACAACCACGCGGCGCATCGCGTCTGGAGTGTCCTGGTGATACAGCGATTTCAGCCGTTCGATATCGCCAACCATTTGCTCGAGGCTTTCCGGTTGCAGCGCGGTTTTCGAGAAGCCCGGATGTGCGCTCGCCGATTCCAGTGCGCCGCCACGGCACAGCGTAAAGCGCAGGCCAAATTCATCAGCCATGTCGAACAGCAAGTCGCCGGTCTCGGTGCTGCCGTGAGCGTGGTAGAGGTAGTGGTGATCGGCGCAGGTGGTGACGCCGGACAGCAGCAATTCGACCATGCCCAGTCGTGCAGCAATCCGCGCCAGTTGCGGGGTAAAGCGGTTGAGGCGCGGGTAGGGCACGCTGGCCAGCCAGCCTTGCAGATCCTGATTCAGCCCTGCGGGCACGGCTTTGAGCAGGTTCTGGAACAGGTGATGGTGGGTGTTGATCCAGCCGGGATAGACCACGCAGTTGCGCGCGTCGATCAGCCGTTCGCCGGGTTGTGGTTCAAGGTTCGCGGCCATTTCGGCGATGCGACCGTTGACCATGCGGATGTCCACGGCGCCGGCCCGCGCGCGAGGGCCGCGCAGGCCGGTCATCACCGCGACGGGGTTTTTGATCAGGATGTTCTGAAGTTGAGTCATGGGCAGCTCCAAACTAAAGGATGTGCGAGGCGGATTTACTGGCGGTGGTTTCCGGCACGCTGACGCCATTCAGCGCGGCGTTGAGCAGCACCGACACCAGGCAAGCGATAACCACGCTGCTGTGCAGGAACGGCTGCGACCACTCGGGGAGTTGTTTGAACAAGGTGGGGGCGAGCACCGGCACCAGCGCGGCGGCGATGGTGAATCCGACGATCAGCACGTTGTAGCGATTGCGCTCGTAATCGACTTTGGCGAGGGTCTGAATGCCCGCCGCCGCAACCACGCCGAACATCGCAATGCCAGCGCCACCGAGAGCGGCGGTCGGCATCGAAGCGATGATCGCGCCGGCCTTCGGCACCAAGGCAATCGAGCACATCAGCAAGCCGCTGACCGCGACCACCCAACGGCTGCGCACGCCGGTGAGGATCACCAGGCCGACGTTTTCCATGAAGGCGATGAAGGGAAACGCGGCGAACATCCCGGCGATGGTGCTGGCCAAGCCATTGGCGCGCAGACCGTTGATGACCTGTTTGTCCTCGACCGGTTTTTCGACGATGTCGCCGATGGCCACGAACAGCCCCATCGACTCGACCATCTGCACGATCATCACCACCACCATGGTCGCGATGGGGATCAGGCTGAAGGTTGGCAGGCCGAAGTAGAACGGGTAGGGCACGGTCAGCCACGGCGCATCTTCGACGCTGTGAAAACTGCCCATGCCCAGACCGTAGGCCAGACCGGCGCCAACCAGCATCCCGATCAACACCGCCATGTTGCGCAGCATCGGGCTGCCATAGCGGTTGACCAACAGGATCGTCAGCAACACCACCACCGCCACACCGAGGAACGCCGGCGCGCCGAAGTTGCTCGCGTTGCGCCCGCCGCCAACCCATTCGTAGGCAATCGGGAACAGCTGCAAACCGATCACGGTGACGATGCAGCCGGTGACCACGGGCGGAAAAAACCGCCGTAATCGACCGACGAAGGGCGCCATCAGCATGGTGAAAATCCCCGCGCCGATCACCGCCCCGCAGACCCCGGCGAACCCAACCTCCGGGTTGCTGCCGATGGCGATCACCGGGCCGACGCTGCTGAACGCCACGCCTTGCAGAATTGGCAGGCGCACGCCGAATTTCCAGAAGCCGACGGTTTGCAGGAGGGTGGCAATGCCGGAACAGAACAGCGTGGTGCTGATCAGCACCACCGTGTCGGCGTGAGACATTTTCAACGCACTGGCAACAATCAACGGCACGGCGATGGCGCCGATGTACGAGACGGCCATGTGTTGCAGGCCGAGGGTGAGCATCTGTCGTACCGGCAAAACGCGGTCGACGGGGTGCACGGTGGATGCGGTTTTTGATGGGGATGTGGCTGACGACATGGGGAAACACCTCTGGCTGTTTTTATGCGGTAGAGAGGGGTATTCGTCTGATGCCTGCTGCAGGTCCCCTGTAGGAGCGAGCCTGCTCGCGATAGCGGTGAATCAGTCACCATCATTGCTCAATGACACACCGCTATCGCGAGCAGGCTCACTCCTACAGGTTTTGTGGCATCAGTCATTCGTACACATGTGCCCGAAGCCGCCATCCACCGGCTCCGATGCCTTGTTTCAGCCTGCCAGGCAGGCGGCGAAGCCCTGGTTTAGGGCCGCGCGATCCAGGTCGCGGCCGATGAACACGATCTTGCTCGAGCGGGGCTCCGTGCCCCACGCGGTCGAGGCGCGAAATTCCACCAGGCTGTGCACGCCTTGCAGCACGTAGCGCTGGTCTTCATTGGCCACGGCGAGCACACCTTTCATGCGATAGAGGTTGTCGGCCTGGGAGGAGCGCAGCTCGCTGATCCAGCGATGGAACGCCATCAGGTTGACCGCGCCGTCCACAGCGATGCCCACCGATGACACGCTTGGGTCGTGTTGGTGGTCCTGCACTTCAATAGAGTGCTCAGCGTGATGCTCATGGTCGTGGTGATCGTGATCGTGCTGATCCGCGCCGATTTCCATGAGCTTCTGCGTGCATTCAAACGCGCCGATGCCGAGGATCTTCGTCAGATCGATTTGCGCGTGGGTCGAGGTCACCAGATCTGCCGTGGCATTCAAGCCACGGATCTTGCCGCGCAAGGTTTCCACTTCTTCAGCGCTGACCAGATCGACCTTGTTGATGACGATCCGGTCGGCGCAGACAATCTGATCCACTGCCTGATTGTCGACGCCGTCGAGTTGCAGATCCTCCAGGTGCTGGGCGATGTGCTTGGCGTCGACCATGGTCACGATGGCGTCGAGTTCGACTTCATCGGCGATCGGGTCATTGATGAAAAAGCTCTGCGCCACCGGGTATGGGTCGGCCAGGCCGCTGGTTTCGATGAGGATGTGATCGAGGCGCACCGGGCGTGCGACCAGCTCTCTGACGATGCGCACCAAGTCCTCGCGAACTTCGGCGGTGCAGCACACGCAGCCGTTGACCATCTCGTAGATTTCTTCGGTCTCGGAACTGAGGACGAGGTCGCCGTCGATGCCGACTTCACCGAATTCGTTTTCGATCACGGCGATTTTGCGGCCGTGGTTTTCTTTGAGGATGTAGTTGAGCAGGGTGGTTTTACCGGCACCGAGGAAACCGGTGAGGATGGTCACGGGGATTTTGGTGTTGCGGGTTGGGGCGTTGAATGGGGTGTTCATGGTGAGGCTCCTTTGATTGACCGGTGCACACTGAATTCGGGGTGATTAAATTTTTGATGTGTAACCCTTGTGGCGAGGGGATTTATCCCCGATGGGCTGCGAAGCGGCCCCAAATCCTGCCACCGCGCTGTATCAGGCAGACCGCGGTTGCCGGTTTTACGACTGCTTCGCAGCCGAGCGGGGATAAATCCCCTCGCCACAGTTATTGATTTCCACAGTTGGATCCGGGTGTTCTTGCCAGCGGCTGGCGACGCCGGCATCGAGGCCGAACAGGTCGAGCACGCGGCCGAGGCTGTGGTCGACCATTTGTGCGAGGTTTTCCGGGCGGGCGTAGAACGCGGGCACCGGCGGGGCGATGATTCCGCCCATCTCGGTGACGGCGGTCATGTTGCGCAGGTGGGCGAGGGTCAGCGGGGTTTCGCGGGCCATCAACACCAGCGTGCGGCGCTCCTTGAGCGTGACGTCGGCGGCACGGCCGATCAGCCCCGAAGACGTTCCGGTGGCAATCTCCGCCAGCGTCCTCATCGAACACGGCGCCACCACCATGCCGAGGCAGCGAAACGAACCACTGGCAATCCCGGCGGCGACGTCATCGGCGCGGTGGTAATGACTGGCCAGCGCGGTGACGTCGGCGAGTTTGTAGTCGGTCTCGTGGGCCATGGTCAGCAGCGCAGCGCGACTGATGATCAGGTGGCTTTCGATGTCCAGCTCGGCGAGCAATTGCAGCAAGCGCACGCCGTAGATGAAGCCGGACGCGCCGCTGATGCCGACGACCAGCCGTTGCCGGTTCACGATTCCAGTCCTTTGAGCAAAACCCGCGCGCGTTCGAGTACATCCTGATCGAGTTGCGCCTTGATCCCGTCAAACCCGGAACCGCGAGTCGCATCCAGGCCCATCCGCGAAGTGGTGCCGTTGACCGACGACGAAGGATCGAGCGGACTGCCCGGCAAGCCATCGATGGTGAAAATATCCAGATGCGGCTGGAAGTGCGTGGCCAGTGCCCACAGCACCTGGCTGTCATCGCTGATGTCGATATCGCTGTCCACCGCGATCACGGTTTTCAGGTACGGATCCCAGCCGAGCAACGCCAGCATGATCTGCCGCGCCTCGCCGTCGCGGCTCTGATCCAGCGCCACGTAGCAGTGAAAATGCGTGCCGGAATTCGGATAATGCACAGCGGTGACGGCGGGGAAACGTGCCTTGAGTTTTTCGCTCATCTCCGCTTCGCGCGGCAGGCGCGCGAGGGTCAAATGCTCGGCGTAGCGGCCGCCCATCACGTCGACGAGCCAGGCGTCTTTGCGCTTTAACAGGGTGTCGACACGCAGCACATTGTTGGTCGAGCGATCCGAGGAATAACCGCTGAATTCACCGAACGGGCCTTCCTCGGCATAGGCCGCCGGGTCGATCGCGCCTTCCAGAACAAACTCGGCATACGCCGGTACACCGATGCCGTAGCGCGGGGTTTTCACTAACTCCAGCGGCGCACCAAACAGCCCGCCGGCGACGGCGCGTTCATCGGCGCCATAGGGCAAGCGTGCAGCGGCGGCGAGCATGAACAGTGGGTGCGCGCCAACCACCATGGCCACACGCAATTCTTCGCCGCGTTCGCGGGCGGTTTGCAGCATCCGCCACAGGTGGCCGCGTGAATGCAGGCTGGTGGCGAGGGCCTGGCGGGCGTGGCGCATCGAGCGGTGATAGCTCATGTTGGCGATGCCGGTCAGCGGGTCTTCGGCGATGATGATCGCGTTGGTGATGTACGGGCCGCGATCGCTGTCGAAATGCTTGAGCATCGGCAGCAGCGCCAGATCCAGCGCTTCGCCTTCGAAGACTTCATCGAGGATCGGGCCGCTCTCCACATAACGCGGGGCGATGGGTTGGTTGGCGCGGGTTTGAAAGGTTTCGTGCAGTTGCGCCGGGGTGACGCCGAACAGCCGAGCGATGCGGGTTCGGGAGGCGAACAGATTAGTCGCCACCGGCACGCCGAGGTGGCCGACGTTTTCGCAGATCAGCAGCGGATCGCGGCCTTGGGCGGCGAGGGCATCGACCAGGGCGGTGACGTCCTGATCGGCAGAAATCGGTTGAGTGACGGTCAGCACATCGTCCGGGTACTCACGGCGATAGGCGTCGATGAACACGTGAAAGTCCTGAGAATCGCCGAGCGTCGAACGGGTCATGGTGTCACCTCGTAAAAAGCAGGCACGCAGGGGTGAGAGGGCGTTCGCGCGGCCAGCCGTTGGCCTGCCGGTCGAACGAACGCCGGGTCATCTTCGTGCCTGTAAAGTCGCTGTGTGCTCTGTGTACAGATCCCTTGTGGCGAGGGCCTTTGTGGCGAGGGGATTTATCCCCGTTGGGCTGCGAAGCGGCCCCAAATCCTGCCACCGCGCTGCATCAGGCAGACTGCGGTTGCCGGTTTTACGACTGCTTCGCAGCCGAACGGGGATAAATCCCCTCACCACAGGAAACTCCATTCCCACATTGGGTTGTGTGTATCTACAAGTACGTGGTGGTCAGGCGTATGTCGGCCTCGGCCAGATCCTTCGGCGGTGGCGTCGGTTCGATCCCGCACAACCTTGCAATGTTGTTGCCCAGGTAGTCTTCGAGATGATCCTCATCAATCCCCAAGCCCTGCGGTGCCGGCGAGCACAACACTTCCAGTTCCCGCAGCCACATCCCCGGCTCATTCGGCGGCGAATCGGTGCCAAACACGATCTTGTTGCGCGGCAGTTCCTTGGCGAATTCGACGATCCGCGACTGGAAGCACCAGCCCGATTCGCAGTACACATTCGGCGTGTCCATCGCCATCCAGAACGCTTCGAACGAGTAGTTGCCGCCGGTCTGGATACCGAAGTGGCCGATGATGAAATTGACCATCGGGAACTCGCGGATGATCGGGTAGAACATCGTCGGAATCGTGTACGGGCCGTCGCCGGTGTGGATCAGCACGACGATGTTGTACTTGGCGCAGACCTTCATCGCCGGACGCAGCCAGTCGAGTGCGCGATCCGGGCGATAGCCGTGCATGTTGGCGTGCAGTTTGAGCATCTTGAAACCGTATTCCTTGATGTGGAATTCCAGCTCCGCCGCACCGTTTTCCGGTCCCCAGCGCGGGTTGAAGTTGAAGTTGCCGATGAAGCGATCCGGGTACTTCATGCACAGTTCGGCGATGTACGACATGTAGTCGCGCACGCCTTCGCGGCCCCGGCGGTTGCCGTCGCGATAACCGGTGTTGCCCGGTGGCGGCTGGATGAAACCCATGTCGATGCGGCGTGGTTTGCCGTTGATCATGTACGGGCCGTCCATCAGTTTGAGCATGCGCTCGCCGGTGAACGGTTCGCCGGTGTGGCGCCAGGCCTCGTCGACCAGATTCGTTGGGTGCAGATGGGTGTCGATGATCATCGGTTCAGCTCCTGGCCAGTTGAGTGGTGACGGGGCGCTTGAGTTGCGCCTCTGCTTCGGAAACGGAACGTGGTGGCGGGGTTGGCTCAAGGCCGATCATCCGCGCGGTGTTGTTGCCCAAGTAGTCTTCGAGGGTGTCCTCGTCGAGGTTCAGGCCTTGCGGCGGTTCGTGGCAGAGCACTTCGAGCAGGCGCAGCCACATGCCCGGTTCGTTCGGTGGTGTGTCGGTGCCGAAGAGGATTTTGTGCGTCGGCAAGACCTTGGCGAATTCGACGATCCGCGATTGCAGGCACCAGCCGGATTCGCAGTAGACGTTGGGCAATTCCATCGCCCATTGCATCGGTTCGAACACGTAGACGCCACCGGTCTGCACACCGAAGTGGGCCATGATGAAATTGACGTTGGGGAATTCCTTGATCATCGGCACCCATTCCGACGGGATGCTGTAAGGGCCGTCGCCGGTGTGCAGCTTGACCGGAATGCCCAGCTCGGCGCATTTCTCGAAGCACGGGCGTACCCAGTCGAGTGCACGGTCAGGACGGTAGGCGTGCATGTTGGCTTGCATCTGCACCATGCCGAAACCGTGTTCCTTGACGTAGCGCTCGATCGCTTCGACGCCGTTTTCCACGCCGCAGCGCGGGTTGTAAACGAAGCAGCCGATGAAACGATCCGGGTAGGTCTGCACCATTTTCAGGGTGTAGGCCATGTAGGCGTCGATGGATTCGCGGCCGGTCAGGTCGCCGTCGGTCCAGGTGTAAATCGTGTTGCCTTGCGGCGGCTGGATGAAGGCTTTGTCAATGCGGCGAGGCTTGCCGT
>Ga0160457_1000277_pt1 | contig 34091 bp, 40 predicted proteins | sample HID1972M_E6MG_FD_108242 | JGI IMG/M metagenome (GOLD analysis project Ga0160457, IMG submission 108242) | Enriched pill bug-associated microbial communities from UW Madison campus, WI, USA - HID1972M_E6 MG | ecosystem: Host-associated > Arthropoda: Insects > Digestive system > Unclassified ... | reverse complement strand
TACTGGGAGCAGGAGTTTCCTCAACTCAACCCCGTCAAACGCCGCGGAAACCGCCGGTATTATCAGCGCCAGGACGTGCTGATGATCCGGCAGATCCGCGCGCTCCTGTACGATCAAGGTTTCACCATCGGCGGCGCACGCTTGCGCCTGTCCGGCGATGAAGCCAAAGACGACACCACCCAATACAAACAGATGATTCGCCAGATGATTGCCGAATTGGAAGACGTGCTGGTGGTTCTCAAGAAATAAAAAGCTGCTTTTGAATACTTCCAGTTTTCAAAAGCTTGCGATATATTCTTGAGCGCTCTTCGAGGTGAAGGGTGAGATGAAAAACCAGTCGGGGCGTAGCGCAGTCCGGTAGCGCACTAGCATGGGGTGCTAGGGGTCGAGTGTTCGAATCACTCCGTCCCGACCATTATTCCTGAGTAAAATCAGACACTTAAGCCGATCATCTAGATCGGCTTTTTTGTGCCTGCGCAAAACCCGCGCAAAACTTGCGCAAAACTACCCGGTGATTTCGCTGATATTTAGATCTGGAATTGCCTCAGACCAGACGATTTCTGCGTGATCCTTCTGGTAGTTTTTGGTCATGGTTTCGCTGGCGTGGCCGGCGATCTTTTGACCGTCTTTTCCGGATTTCTGATACAGGTGCAGCGACAGTGCTCGCACTTCGTGGAAGCCCGGCATCTCCTCCTCTTTCCATCCCTTGTAGCATCCCGCCGCTTCCCGGGCCTCTTTGAAGGCTCGCGTCAAATATCGTTCTTCGACCTGAGTCCAGTGTTCTTTCGTCTGCGCCTGCTTCTGCTTTTTTCGGTCTGGCCGGCGGTGAATCAGGTAGGGCGAAACGATGTCATCCCGACACCGGCTGATCACCGCCTGGAGTTCTTCGGTTACTTTGAACCGAATCCACGCCGCGTCACTGGCCCTGGCCGTCTTCTGCTGCACCACATATAGAAAACCTTCCCGAACGCCATCGAAGCGCATGTTCAAGATGTCCGTCCGGCGTTGCGCGGTGATCAGCGCGAGGTCGATAGCGTTCTGCAGCCAGAACGGAGACTTCTCGCGGATGGCCTTAAGGCCTTCGATTGTGTGCCGCTTGCGCTGCTTCTTCTCGATTCGGTTGATAGTGCTCGCCGCCGGGTTGTCCGGACACAGACCTTTGGCCGCAGCATGGTTGAAGATGTCGATCAGCAGGGCGCGGCACTGGTTGGCAGTGCGAGGCGTCAGGGCGTCCAGCATCTCCGCGATCATGCGGATCGTGATCTGGTCGACCGCTTTGCCTTCGAATTGTTTTCGGAAGCGGCGGAAGTGCACGGCGTACAATCCCAGTGTTCCTTTTGCCAGCTCCCGTGGTGGCAGCACGTAGCGCTCGTATGTGTCCAGGAAACCGGCGAACGATTCGGAAGTGCTGCCCATCACCGCACCTATCAGATCGGCGCCGCGCATGAATTCCAAGTTCAATTGCTTCGCAGCGTAGATGGCCTTGATCCGATCGGCGCCGAACTGAAACCACTTACCGTCGGTTGGCCGGCGGTAGCGAAATGTTGAGCGCCGCGAATCGAAGTACAGGTTTTGCGGGAGGCTCTTGTTCGCCTTGTTTGAACCATCATGCAGCTCCTTTCAATACCATTGCGACCAGGTCGTTACCGTCTGACCTGCTAAACGCTGTCCAATCAACGTACCAGAGTTTCCCGATCTGCTCGCCTGGCACCTGGCCGTTGCGGATGTAGTTGCGGATCGCTTGAGGGCAGGGAGGTGTGCCGTTCTCGCCCCAGCGCCGGCGCTGGAACTCACTGATCTTGATCAGCTCTTTTCTCATTGTGATGCTCCATGCCGCGCGTGGCGGCAGAAGGTGGTTATTGAGTTGGGGCTTTGGCGTCAACGGCCTTCCAGTAGGATCCGCTGTTCGTTACCAGACCCCGCCGCTTCATTCGCTGTAGTGATTTGCTGACGTAGACGCGGCTGTAACAGATGTTGTTCGAAATGAAGTAGGCCGTTCCTCCGGCTTGGCACTGCAGGAACTCAAGCACTGTTGTGTCAATGGAGTTGTTTTCTTCAGGCATACGAATTCCTCGCCCGCCATACACCGGCAGGCTGTTGAGTTGGGGGAGGGATTACATCGAAGGCAGATCAGGCGGCGATTCGGGGAACCAGAACGCCGAGATCTGCCAGGCTTTGCAGCGCGATCGCGCATTCATCGCCAAAGGCAAACATCGCACTGCCGACGCCTGAGCGGCCCTTTTTGTGGCTGTTCTCATGGCCGGGCACGAAGGCAATTCGCCCCTTGATCAGCAGGGTCGCTGATGCGCTGGCCATCGCTTCCTGAAACCACTCAGCATCCGTACGGCTGAACACCAGCGCGAGGCCGTCGCCATGAGCGATTAGACGGCGCATCCAGAACCCTGTATCTGGGCCGTATGGTGGGTTCATCCAAACCCGGCCCGACCATTCCTTCGACAGGCCGTCATCGAAGATCGTGTATTTCGTCTTCGCTGGTACCGCCGTCACGTAGTCGTGCGGGCTGGAAGGGTCGAGGTCGAACTGCAAACCGAGGCGCTCGAAGATCCAGCCCGGCGTGTACCACTCAACGCTCTTGTGCTTTGGCGGCGCCGCGCGAGCACCAATCATTCCGGTCATCGCCACGGCCCCTTGTAGATGAGGTAGGTCATGTAGAGCGGGGCGAAGATCATGGCGTCACCCGCTAGAACTCAACGACCCAGACCCACGGGTTGGCGGCCCAGTCGCCGCCAGTCGTTTGCCAGAGGTTTCCCAAGGCGTTGCGCGCGCAGCCAAGGCATTGTTCGTGACTAGTCGTCTTATCCCACATCCAGCCATTGCGCTGCTGGTGAGTGGATTCCGCTAGTTCGCAGTGCGCTGCGTCTCGTACACCTTTGCCGCTGTGGAAGCAGGCCTTGTCGTAGTCGATGAAGTAGCAGCCTTCGGCTTTGGCCTGGCCTTCGCTGATGTCATGCAAACGCTCCACTCGGACGGCGGTGATTTCCAGCAGGATGCGGCCGGCAGTTCGAGGCATGTGAATGCTCGGCTTCCATTTGAGGCCGAAGTCTTTTCGAGCATCGTCCCTATGTGATCCCGGGCGCGTGTCGGCGCCATAGGCGTAGCGTTGCAGAGGCCCATCCGGATCAGGCCGATGCTCTACACCAGTGCCCAGTAAATCCATGAAGGTCTCACGGACGTAGCCGATCGCCAGGCTGGCCGAACGGGCAAAGCTCATTGGCTGAAAGCGCTACGAACTCCGGCACAAATTCTTCCAGCCATTTCAAGGCTGATCCTTTCACCGGCCGACGCGTGACCGTCTTACGACCATCCAGAATGGCGCGCACCATCGGCGCCGAGAACAGGATTGGCCGTTCCTTGATAGCGGTCATGGCTCAGCCCTCGGTTCCAACCAGGTAGGAAGGTTCGGTTGCTTCGGCCAGCCACTGTCGAAGACATCCGCACTCAGGGTGAGGCGGGTCTTCGTCAACCCACTGCTTATCGAGGAAAGCCTCGCTGGTCAGCTCGACATCCCAGTCCAAATATTCGGATGGGTCATCGCCGTTCATTTCGGCAAGCACGCGGCGTGCTTCGTCTTCATCGCGGGCAGCAACCCAGTCGCAGTCGCCGACTTGGAAGCAAAGCAGGATAGGGCGGTACGGCTGACTGCCGTTGATTTCGAATTCAGGAGCTTGGTTTTCTTCAGACATGACTTCGTCCTTGCCGCTATAGCGGCTGCCTTTCAAAAGGAATTTTGGGGTTGGGGTGCAGATGTACTGCTGTCAGGAATTTCGATCCATAGCAGCTAGGTGCGAGACGGTCATTTGCCCAAAGAAGTGAATTTTTTTCGGATTGCTAATAGCATTCTGATACCTCGGCTCATGCGAATCGTATAAGGTGGCGGCAATCAAAGTGAGGGGGTTTCAATGTTTGATGTGAAGGCATACGTAAATGGGTATGAGGTAATTTCAACTGGAGAGGTTCATGCTCAAAATTGTCCTGTGGAATTTTTGATTGCCGGGCTCAAATTAAAGTTCGTGTTTGAGACCATAAAAGATGGGACGACCGCCAGATATCAGTCGGAAGATGAAAGTGGCACACTAATTATCAAGCTTATTAACTTTAATAATTCGCTTGGTGAGGGCGTTTTATCTCCGCTTTCAATTGCAAGTGCAGAAGGTAGAGATATAGCTGTTACTTTTTATGTCCACTCTATGGAGAATGACATAGGCACAGCGCGTCGTTTTACATACTGCTTCTTATTGGGGCCTGAGAAAAATGGCTGAGGTCAAGGCGAAGGTAGTATCTGGTGACGTTGGGCGTAAAGCTGCCACGCCTAAAAGTCATATCGCAGGGAAAATTACCGAAAATATTGGAAGTGGTGAAAACGCCAAGAATTCAATCGTCTGGATGACAATAACTTGGAGTTTTTTTACTGCTGGAATCATTAGCTTGCTTCTGTTTTCATTGGTAGTGGCGGATAAAGATTTTAAGTATATTGACGAAATAAAATCGGTTTGGTCAATATTTGTACCGTTAATTACTTTGGCTCTTGGTTATGCTTTTGGAAAAAATCAGTGAACGTTAAGTCTGCAAGCTTACGCGGCCACTTTTAGTGCCTCAATGATTCGCTGCGCTGCCAGTGGCGGCACTGCATTGCCTGTCATAAGCATGGTCAGCTTGTGGTTGTCTGGGCGGAGCGTGTCCTTCGGGAAGGACTGCGCGGTCATGGCCTCGTCAGCACTGATCATCCGCATCATATCGCCGTCGACGACTGCCCAGCGATCTAGCGTGGTGATGGTGCCAATCGGGCGCTCAAGGCTTCGACCGGTGAGGCCAGAACCAGAGCCGTAATAGGGCATCACGAACTGTTCGCCGAAGCGCTCACGACCATTTTTCACGCGTGTCAGCGTCGAGGCGGCTCGGCTTGGCTTGTTGATTGGCGACCACTTGCCGGCGTCAAAGTCGATAATCTCGCGGGCCGGAACGTGTTTGTAGCGGGGGAGTTGCAGGTGCAACGGGGCCTTGCTGCGCGAGCAGACCATCAACAAGCGCACGCGGTGCTGCGGGACGCCGAGATCAGCACAGTCCACGATGTGGGGCGCCAGTGAATAACCCAGCCGCTGCATCGCGTCAGCCCATGCCGGGTACAGAATCCAGTCCATGAACTCCGGCACATTCTCGATAACAGCGAACTCGGGCCGGTTGACTTCGGCATTACCGACTGGCGCCCATGCTGTCGATCGCGAGTTGTCCCGCTTGGGTCTGCCTGAGCAAGCCCGCGTGCCTTCGTGTGACCCTGGCAGCACGGAGACGCGAGCATGACATCGTGCTTCGGTACGTCCGCCCAGTTCGCCTGGTGCAGATCCTGACAGGCATGAATGGTCTCCGGATTATTGCGGGTGTGCCATTCGACCGGCGGGCCAGTGGTTTGCAGCCCAGAGGACATTGAGCCCGGCGTCTTTGCCGCCGCGCGTCCAACCTCCGAAACCAGAAAATATGTCAATTGCTGTGTGCATGCGGGATCCTTGCCGGGCCATTTCCAGCCCGTCGAATATTATGAGTTCGTGTTCGCCATCTCCCAACGCAAGGAGTCCAAACAACTATTGAGGTGTCGGATGGCGCAGGTATGTGAATGGCTTGACGTATTGATCGCAGTTTTGTCTTTGGTTGCTGCGTTGCTCCGGCTTTGGCCCGGATGATCGGCAATCACGCAGTTACTTGTGGCTGATACTTTGGGTCTTCCTTCGAAAGTGAAGGCCCATTCAGACCTTGGCGAATCAGGTGGCGCGCTTCCCCAGCGGGTGCCAAGCCATGTTCTCCGCTTCGATGCCGCTGCAAACACTTCCATAATTGATGGGCACAATGAAACCTCGCTGATATGGTTTGCAAAATTTTTGGCTCGGGAGCTGGTAGATGAAGATTTCGGAAGGTTTTTTTATTGCTGTGATCGCAGCTGGTGGTGCTGTCGTCGGTGCTATTGCCGGAGCGTATGTTGCGGGGAGTTACGCTAAAGACGCCGCCGATGCTCAGGCTGAAGCGCAGCGAGAGATCATGCGCTCTGGGGCGGCTTTAAAATTGATGGAGTATCGATCTCAACCTATGGGAGATATTTATTCTGCCAATAGCAAGTTGCAAGTAGCTGAGGTTGGTGAGGAAATGGATAAGGCAGCTGTACAACTTGCTATGGCCGCTGCAATTGGAGCTGCCAGAATAGACGGTGATGCTGGTAAGTTATGTGCCGAGATCCAAGATCTCGCAAACGATTTTTCTAGAACTCCATATCGCCAAGTAACTGTCAAAATACCCCAAAGAGGAGACTTGGCCGCTAAAGTCGCGGAGCTCAAACATGCATTTGAAAAAATCCAGAAGGAGTCGCTAGATATCGCAATGGGGAATGCAATCAGAAAATAATTTAATCAGTTTAGCCGCAGGGTTTGAAAGAAAATGCAAGTCAGGCGGCGGCTTGGCTCTCTTGCTTTGGCGGCCAATCAGTGAATCCAACTTTCGGCGCCTTGGTCTTCGGATTGATGATCGGTTTGCCCTTGGCGTCGGTTAGTACTGCCTTTTATCTGATCCGCATATCGCGGCATTGAAGCGTCTTGCGGGCCAGCTCGATGAACTGCTCGGCGTACTGAGGCGCATAAAACAGGGGGGAGAGCTGGCGCACCGTACCCCCCATTATTTGCTCGGTCTTCTTCTCGACCATGACCAGCCATTCAGCAAGCGGGATTTGCTCGACGCCGTCTGGTGCCTGAAGATTCTTGCGAGTGCCTTTGATGCGCTTCTTAGCTTCAGCGAAGGCAGCAGGGCGAGTCATACCAAACACTGCGAATGTGCTCATAGGTTATCTCCAGTCAGACGCCTGCCTCGCCGGCTGGCGTGATTCGTAGAAGTAGGGTATTTGTGTTCGGCCCGGCATGGAGCCGGATAAAAGGACTAAATCGTGGCACAAGCCCTGTTAATTCCGTTAATTGGCGTATTAGTTGCAGCGGTGATTGCTGCAGTCACCTCGCTTGTAGTTTCAATCCTTTCAAAGGATCAGAAAACATCAGAGTTTCGCCAGTCTTGGATTGATGCTTTCAGAGAGGACGCAGCAAATCTTGCGGGGCACTGGTCGACAATGGTCGCCAAACTGGAAGCGAAAAAAGATTTAAAGGAAGACTCTTTAAAGTTTTTGGAATCGCGCCATGACGACGTCATTGACATCGAAGTGCGCATTACTAGGATGAGGCTGAGACTCAACCCCAAAGAGCATGCAAAGTTGATTAACCTCTTGCATCACCTGGGGAATGGGGAAATGGCTGGCCGGGCGGCGATGGATGAGGCGATGGAGGCCATTGTCGTAGAGGTACAAAAGATTTTGAGGTACGAGTGGAAGCGCGTGAAGCGCGGAGAGCTATCGTTCAGACTCCTGAAGTGGCTTTCGCTGGCGGCAATTATCGGAGGTGCCTACGCTTCGTATTATTTGGTGCAGCAAGCCGGCTGAGGTGAAACTAGTTCGTCATCAGGCTCTGGCGGATCGTCGGCGAGAGACTTCATGCCCGCCGCTTCGATGAGTCGCGACACTTTTTTAGTAAAAACATAAGGTGTCGTGACACAGCGCAGCATTTTGGCCTGAGCTTCGAAGTCGGCGGCGATTAGGTTCCGAAGCAGGTTCTGATACACCTCCTGCTGGCTGCTGAATCCGTGAGCTGCCATGACCCGCTTGAGGTCAGGCTTGAAAACCCCAGCGACCTCAACCGTAAACTTCTCTACGTCGAATGCAGCGTCTTTCGCTGCCGCTTTCTCGCGCTTCCTGCGCTGCTTCTTGGCTTCCTCCGTCAGTTCCTTTTCCTCGGCCATGGCCTACCTCTTCAATTCCGCTGGCCGGCAAGTCCAACCAGGTCTGTCGTTTGCGTTGTTGGATTCGAACTATGCGCCGCATGAATTACAGCCACGCCGCGCTTTCGGATATTCGATGCCTTGATCTGCAATGATTCGCTCGAACGTCTTATTTGCGATACCGAGGCGGCCGCACGCCTGCCTCCGCGTGATTCCCAGCTCAAGGAAGGCGCGAATCCGTTCGGCGAACTTTGCGTCGCGGGCCTCCAGATCCTGTTCGCGATCTTTGCCGGTTAAGCGGCCGCGAGCTGCGCCCTTGAACGTCACGTTGTGGGCCTGAGCGATGTTGTAAAGAGTGCGGCGACTGATGCCCAAAGCCTCAACGACTTCTGCCAGCGTGTGCGTTGGTGCCATTTCGCGAATCCGTTCTCCTGATGGCGAATGTCTTGAGCGGACAACGGTTGAGGCGGAGCAGGCGGGCGCCGCCGAACAAATGGCTTTGGCGCCGGCGGCATTTGGGTGCTGTAGCTGATCGGCTTTGGCTTGTACCCGATGGGTTCTGCTTCTTCGATCTTTCCGCCTGCGGCCAGGTATTTGGTCGAACTGCGCCGCCAGTTCATTGGATTTTGGCCGAAGGGCTTCGACCAAACTGAGGTGGTTGCTGATCATGCTCAGGCTCCTAAACGATGGGCTTGAGCCCGCTCGTTGTCCGCTACTTCATCAACCATGCGGTTCAGCTCCAGGTTGAATTGGACGAGCTCTCTGTGCAGGTTGGCGATGTAGTCTTCGTCGCGGTAAATCGTTTCGATGTAGAGCTGACACTCCTCGTCTTGGCGGGAATCGAAGGAGAGAAAGTCCCACCATTGCCTGCCCGTCACGAGCATGCAGCCCTGAATCTGCGGCATATGTTCCTCGGGCATGCCCTCCAGCCAAGTCCTGACGTGGATCTCGTTGAAAGGACACTTGGACTCGGTGCCACCGTCATCGTTGATCAGTCCGTCCGGCGAGCAGCCGAGCCAATCGTACTTCGGGTGAACGATGAACTCCGACGGCACGACAATGTTGCCGGTTAGCATCTCGTAGGCGTCCTGAGCCTTTTGCTCTTCTGTGTGACCCCACTTCATGGAGGCGCTGCTGACATTGTGCTTGGACTTCTTCGCCAGTCGTTCGAAGCACAGCTCGCGCATGTAGAAGGTGCGCACGCCGATCGGCTCTGCTCATACAATGGGGAGGTCGCCGGATCGGCAGAGTGGGGGCCTGCCTCTGTTGCCGCTGAGATGCTGACATTCTTCGGCGTCAACATTGATCCGAAGAACTGGACGCGTGACTGCTCGATCTGTGGGAATCCCTGAAAGAATTGATCAAGGAAGTGGATGTTAGAGCTCAGAAGACACTATGGCAGGTGATTCATTCTGAAAAAGATCAGAAAGCGGCATAATCATATTTGCATGACGGGGTTTTGCTCGTACTTTTCCCATGGTGCACAAGTAACGCGAAACGCACACGAACACTGAGCCCTGCCAAGCGCCGGGCTTCTTATCCTAGAAATTTGTTCTAAAGAACGTTCGATTGGTGTCGATAAATCTTTATCGTGCATTCATGGAGCGGATGAATATGTTTGGATTTTTGGCTGACAAGGCGAAGGCATTGTCAGAAGCCGTTAGCGAGACGGCGATCTCAGCAAAGGATGCAGTCCTAAACTCTGTTGGAGAGGGGGCAAACGTAGCTACTGAGTATTTGGAAAAAAACTGGCCGCAGATAGAGCGCGTCGTTGTTGATGGCTTGCTTACTGTTACGCATGATCGCATCAAGGATGACGAAGTGTGTTTGCTGGTTGCGGAAAAAGCTTTTGAACTTCTGCCTGCACCTGTACGTCTTTTGCTTCCAAGATCTGCTTTCCTTGCGCATACCGAAAAACATCGGGCCTCAATCGTTGAGTTGCTAGAGGAAAAGCGGAAGCAGCGACTCGCTCTGGAGGCTCCTGCAGATGTAGTGACTGAAGTGATGCCTACGAGCACTTAGACTCAATCCTGGCCTCCGCGTCGGGTTTTTTATTGCCTTCGCGGGGATCTGCTTTCCCGTGTCGCCCGTTGCTGATATTTTGAAGGCTAATTGGTATCATTGCTGCGAAGGGAACTCATGCATTCATTTTTTTCGAAAACGTTCGGCGGTTTGACTCCGAGCTACTACGTACGCCAACTTATCTTTGGATCGCTTTTTCCAATCCTGATTATGTCTGTCATGGCCAGTAGTTCTTCCGGCCTTGCAGGTAAGCCCGGGTTGATCGTCATGTGCGTCGTCTGCACACTTCTCTACCCATACTCCCGATTTGTATACGAAAGCGTAATGGGGTACGTCATGGGTAATAACGTGTTCTTCGTAAATGCTCCCCTCATGCTGTTTGTGAAAAGCCTCACTATGATGCTGTGCTGGTGGCTGTCAGTGTTCATGGCACCCGTTGGGCTCGCTTATTTGTACTGGCGAAACAGTCGACAAATCTCGCAGTAAACGTTTTGCCAATTAGCCCAGCCATAGAGCTGGGCTTTTTTATGTCATTACGGTTTCGGCTCTTTCTTAACGTCCTCCGAATCACTCGACGTCGCAGCATCCTTCGCCGTCTCATGAGACTGCGCGCCAGCATTCCCACCTGATGACTCCTCACCTTTTTTGCTGGCCTTTTCGTCGTTGGCTTTCGAGCTTTTCGACTGATTGACTCCCGGCATGGCGGTCGGCGGCGCAGCGGATCCCGCCGTGTTTTGTTCACTAGCCAACACGTAAACAGGGCCGGCCACAAGCAGGCTGGCGAGCGACAGGGCGGCAATTTTCTTGTTCATGGTCTGAGCCTTCCACGCTGGGGATGTACCGCATTGGAAGTGTCTCGCAGGCAAAGGTGCGTCGCGTAGGACGAGCGGTAGAGATCACCGTCCTTTTATCTGTCTGAAAAAATCCTCAATAGGCGGCAAATTGCTGGCCCCCCGATCGGAAACATCCGGTCAAAATCGCCTTTTTTCAAAAGGTTAGGTTGGCTATATGCGGACGATTGCCATCACCGTTGCAACGCTTTCCCTGGCTGCTTTTGCTTCAACTGTCGAGGCGAAAGAGATTAGCAAGAGTCATCAGTTTGCCTGCACCTGGGGTTCGGACATGGCTGCCGGAGCGCAGCAGTCCAAGCTGTCTGGCGTTTCTTTATATGGCGCGCGCAAGCAATTGCAGGTGCGCAAGTTTAAGCAACCGTGGATGCGCATGACGGCGATGGGGATCACCGAGCAGACCTACAACAGCAGCTCAAAGCTCAAACCGGCGGCGATCAAGCAAATTTATTACGAACAGTGCATACGCCACGAATTGGCCCAGCGTTAACGCAAAAAGCCCAACCTGAACCGGTTGGGCTTTTTCATGCCTGACGAAGCGTCTGTGTCATTTTTCGCTTTCGCAATTGACCATCCACGACACCCCGAAGCGATCGACCAGCATGCCAAAACGCGCGGCCCAGAAGGTCGCTTCCAGTGGCATATCGACGCGACCATCCTTGGCCAATGCGTTAAATACGCGCTCGGCTTCGGCGATGCTGTCGACGTTCAAAGAAATCGAGCAGCCACTCATGCCTTGGGTCGGGCGGTCGGGCGTGGTGTCCGAGGCCATGATCATCTGATCACCGACCTTCAGGCAGGTGTGAATCAGCAGATGGTGATGTTCTTTGGGCACGTGCTCGGCGGCGGGTGTTTCGCCGAAGGTCATCATCGTCTCGAGGTTTCCTTGCAAGGCTTGTTCGTAAAACGTGAACGCTTCGCGGCAGTCGCCGTTGAAGATCAGGTACGGGTTGATTCTCATGTCTCTGCTCCCGGCAGTAGCGCGGAGAGCGGCGGTTATTCGCCAGGTTCCGCGTTGGGCGGTTAAAACATAGCAGAGCGTTGGACGTCAGGAAGGGCGGAGCTTTCCAGATGGATTCGTTCTCAAAAACGTCTGGTTTAGTACTGTCTGAATCCAGTTCAGGAATCGCCCGAGCTTTTTAACAAAGCAGGCCCGGCCATGCGGGGAGCGGGTTTGGATTGCATCAGGCTGTCCAGCGCTTTGCGATAACTTTGACCGCCGAGCGCCATGCTGTTGTTGTGCGTTGCTCCTGGCACCAACAACAGGCGCTTGGGTTGTTGCGCGGCATTGAACAGTTGCTCACTGAAACGCGGTGGGACGAAAGAGTCGGCCAGACCGTGTACCACCAACAAAGGCATATGAATGTCGGCAATCTTGTCGATCGAATCGAATTTCTGCGAGAGCAACCAGCGCACCGGCAGCGAGGTGTTGGCCACAGACGCGGCGACGTCCGCCAGTGTGGTGAAGGTCGATTCAATCACCAATCCACGAACCGGCAGCGGTGTGTGATTACGCTCGGCGTCCTGGCCAAGTTCTGCAGCCAGATCGATCGCCACTGCGCCGCCAAGAGAGTGGCCGTAGATCAGGCGTTTGTTCGGATCCGGTTGCAGCAGTTTGAAGCGCTCCCAGGCGACGCGGGCATCTTCGTAAACGCTGCTTTCCGACGGCAGATCACCGTGGCTCTGGCCGAATCCGCGATAGTCGATGGCCAGCACCGAGTAACCCGCTGCGCGCAATTGCTCAATGCGGAACAACTGCCCAGTCAGGTTCCAGCGCACGCCGTGCAAATAGAGAATGGCCGGAGCATTGGCTTTTTCCGCCGGCCACCACCATGCGTGAATGTTTTGCCCGGCCTTGAAGCTCTTTGGTTGCAGGTCGAGTTCCTGCACGCTGCCGGGCAAGCCGTGATACCAGCCGGCCGTGCCCGGTTCGATGCGAAACAGCAGTTTGCGTTCGGTGTGTTCGAGCACGGCACAACTCGTTGGCACGCCGATAATCAGCGCGGCCATGCAGGCGAACGCCAGACGGCGGCGGCGCAGACGAGTCATGAAGGACTGGGACATTAAACGTTTCACCAAGCAGACAAAGAACGCTTTTTACCAGAACCCTCGGTCTGCGCGTGACAATTTCGACCAGCGCCCGTGGGCAACGATTACAAAATGCTGCAACGGCTTAAATCACCCGCAACACGATCTTGCCGATATGGTCGCCGGCCTCCATGTGCGCGTGGGCCTGGGCGGCGTCGGCGAGCGGGTAGACCTTGTCGATGATCGGCAGGCAGCGCCCGGCAGCCAGTGCCGGCCAGACGTGCTCGCGCAGTTGGCTGGCGATCTCGGCTTTTTCCGCCGCAGTGCGGGCGCGCAGCAGCGAACCGGTGATCACCGCACGTTTGGCCATCATTGCCAGCAGATCGAAGTCATTGGCACGGGCGCCGCCGAGGAAGCCGAGCATCACCAGATGGCCGTCCATCGCCAGCGCGCTGACATTACCGTTGAGGTACGAGCCACCCATGATGTCGAGAATCGCATTCACGCCTTTGCCGTCGGTCTTCTCGGCGATCACCGCGGCGAAATCCTCTTCGCGATAGTTGATCGGCTGGCCGCCGAGTTTGCTGATTGCCGCGCATTTATCCGCGCTGCCGGCGGTGGCGAAGGTTTCGATGCCGAATTCGCGGCAGAGCATCAGCGCGGTGGTACCGATGCCGCTGGTGCCGCCGTGAATCAACACGCGTTGACCACGGCTGGCGGCCCCGAGCACGAACAGATTGGCCCACACGGTGAAGAAGGTTTCCGGGATCGCTGCCGCTTGAATCCAGTCGATGCCGTCGGGAATCGGCAAGGTCTGGCCTGCCGGAACCGCGCAGTACTCGCCGTAGCCGCTGCCGTTGGTCAACGCGCAAACCCGGTCGCCCACGGCAAACTGGCTGACGCCGGCGCCCAGCGCCACGACCTCACCGGCCACTTCGAGCCCGGGAATCGGATCCATGCCTGGCTTCATCGGGTATTTGCCGGCACGTTGTAAGGCATCCGGACGATTTACGCCGGCTGCGTGTACGCGGATCAGTACTTGGCCTTCAGCGGCGACTGGCAACGGTACGCGTTTGGGTTGCAGGACTTCCGGGCCACCGGGTTCGGTGATTTGAATTTGGGTCATTTCGTTAGGCAAAGACATGCAGAGTCCTCTCAGCAAAGGTTTGTGTAAATGGGAGTGCTGCGTCGATCAATAAATTCAGGTCAATCCCCGCACCCCTGTAGGAGTGAGCCTGCTCGCGATGGCGTCGGGGCAGTCGATGCAGGGTTGCCAGACACACCGCGTTCGCGAGCAGGCTCACTCCTACATTGTTTTGTGCGTGTCCAAAGGTTCATGGCTAGCTCCAGGATGAGCGCCAGCGCAATCGCACCAGCAGCAATCACAAACAGCAACGCGTGATGGCCGCCCGTGGCATTGAACATCGCCGAATAGGCAAACCCGGCCAGCGCCTGAAACGTGGCAAACGACACCGTGGCGCGGCTCCAGGCGATTTGCTGGCGATGATGATTCGGCACCAGTTCATGCACACGAGCCAGGGCCAGCGGCACAATGCCCGGCGGGAATGAGCCGAGAATCACCGCGAGCAGCGCCAGTGCCAGAAAGGAATGCGAAACCGCCAGCAGCCCCAGCGTGATCGCCTGCACGACGAGCACCAGCCGAATACTTTTACGTGCGCCGAATCGATCCGCCAGAAAGCCATAACTCACCGGCCCGACAATCGCGCCCACGCCATACATCACCCACACCAACGCGCCGACATGCGCCCCGGCACCGAGTCCGCGCGCCACGTAATCCACCAGAAAAACCATCGCCGGCACCAGACCCGCCGCCATGAAGGCGTATTGAGCGAACAGCAGATAAACGCCGGGCGGAGTCGTTTGAGTCGCCGCCACCTCATGTGAAGCGGTCGGCTGCGGCAGATCCGCAGGCCAGCCGAACCAGCTCAACGCCGTCAGTACCAGCGACAAAGCGCCCAGTCCCAGCCAAGTCGCCTGCAGACCCAAACTCAACAGCGGCGGCACAATCGTCCCCGAGCCGGCGATGCCCAAACCGATCCCCAGAAAAATCGCGCCACTGGCCAGCCCTTTGCGCGCGGCCGGCACATGCGGCAGCACGGTCGCAGCCACCAGCACCATGATCGCGCCACCGGCAATCCCCGACAGCAGCCTCCAGCCGAAAAACCAGCTCACTGACAGCGGATAGGCACAGGCGAAAAATGCCGCTGTCACCGCGAACATCATCAGGCGCAGCGCATTTTTGTTGCCAAGTTGCCGCGCCACAGGACGGCCGAGCAGGGCACCGATCAAATAGCCGACAAGGTTGGCGGCGCCGAGGTACACGACGTCGTTGGCAGAAAACCACTGCGCCTGAATCAGCGCAGGAATCAACGGTGTGTAAGCAAAGCGCGCCAGACCGATGCTGACCAGGCTGGCGCAGAGTCCGGCGAAGATCGGCAGCCAGAGGCCGGTGGATGATGAAGTACGCATGAGAGCGATCTCGAGGAAGGTATATGGCGCTGAGGATATCGGCTATCGTTGCTGCATTCGCGCAGCGATTAAGCGGCGCACTGATGCGGAATTGCATCATCAGGAGACAGCATGAATTGGGATGATGCGCGGGTGTTTCTCGCGGTTTGTCGCGAGTCGACGTTACGCGGCGCAGCGCGGGTGCTGGGAGTTGATCAAGCGACAGTAGGGCGACGCATCACTGCGCTGGAAAAGTCCCTGAGTGCGACGTTGTTCCTGCGCACCTCCGACGGTTACGCGTTGACGGCGGTGGGTGAGGCCGCGCTGAAGAACGTGGAGAAAATGGAGCATTCGGCGCTGGAGCTTGAGCGACAGATTCAGGGGCTCGACGACCGCCTGACCGGCAATGTGCGCGTCAGCACTACCGATTCGCTCGCCATCGACTTTCTGATTCCGGCCATTGCCCGCCTGCACGAACTGCACCCTGACGTACGCGTGCAACTGGACGCGTCCACGCAGATTCTCAGCCTGGCCAAGCGCGAGGCGGACATCGCCGTGCGCAATACGCGGCCGGACAATCCTGATCTGATCGCCCGGCGGATTGCCCGCTGGCCGGTGGGTTTGTTCGCTTCGCAAGCGTACGTCGATGCCAAGGGCATTCCGCAACCGGGCTCGGCGTTCGAGGGGCATGATCTGGTGGTCTATCAGCCGTATCTGCAGGGCAATAAAGACCTGACGCTGGTCTCTGAACCGATGACTCGCGGGCGGATTGTTGCCGGGCTGGGTTCCAGCTTATTGGTGCGCCGTGCGATGGCGGCCGGTCTGGGTGTAGGAGAAATTCCCGTGTACATGGGCGAGCGCGATGGATTGGTCAGGCTCTGGCCCGAACGTACTCGGCCGTTACCGTATGACGTGTGGCTGGTGACCCACGCGGATCTGCGCCATACCGCGCGGGTGAGGGCGGTGATCGAGCAGATTGTCAGTGTGTTTGCAGCTGAGAATGACTAGATGCAAGGGCTACGTCTTCTGACGAAACGGCCTACAAAACAGGCAGAATCGGCTGGCTTGTCAGCCGACTGGGCGGGTTCTATCGTTACGACAGCTCGGTGAGAGGCCAAAGGCTCGCACTGATGTGGAGTACCAGGGACGGTATCGGTAGACCCAGGAAGGTGTCGAATTGAAAACTACGGAATTCAGCCAAAACTTAATCAGTGACCTGTCGAGACAAGGTCGGAATACCCAAACCATGAGTGCAATCAGTCGCGAAGAATTCAATGCAAAGATAGAAACCATCGAAGCCAGAATGGATGCTCGGCTTGAGGGCGTGTCGGCGAGATTCGATGCCTTTCTTTCGGCCCAGGCCGAGCGGGACAATACTCGATTGGAGCGGGATCAGACTCAAGCAGAGCGCGATAAACGCTATGATTTGATGTGGGCCGGAGTGCAAAAAATCGCCGAAGAGTCGAAAGAAGCCATCAAACAGGCCTCGACTGTGAAGGCTAATTACTGGGCAGCGACTGCCGTACATTTTTTCGGAGTGATCACCATCGTTGTGGCCGCGCACTTCGCCAATCAAGCCGCCGTGCTGACTACCCTGCAGACTACGCTCGCAGCAATTCAACTGGGCAAAGACATCAGCGTGCAAAAGCCGGCCTCGTTGCAAATGCCGGTACCACTCCAATGAAAAACGGCCTTCAAAAGAAGGCCGTTTCTGTTGGCGTTGAAATACTGCTTATGGCATCTGCGGCAATTCCTGCGGCCGCAAGTCAAACACCAGCACCTCGGCGTCTACGCCATTGCTCAAGGTCAGTGCCTGTTCCTCACGAACCCGCACACCATCGCCTTCCTGCAATTGCACGCCATTGAGTTCAACGCTGCCCCGTGCCACATGCACGTAAGCATAACGGTCAGCGGCCAGTTTCAGTGTGGCGCTTTCCTTGCCATCGAACAGGCCGGCATACACTCGCGCATCCTGGCGCACTTTCAGCGATCCATCTTTGCCGTCCGGCGAGATGATCAATTGCAGGCGACCGCGTTTTTTCTCGGCGCTGAAGTGCTCCTGCTGATAACGCGGTTTGGCGCCACTGACTTCCGGCACTATCCAGATTTGCAGGAAGTGCACAGGCTTGGTCGCCGAGTGGTTGAACTCGCTGTGCGCCACGCCGCTGCCGGCGCTCATCAGTTGCACATCGCCGGGGCGGATGACCGAACCGGTGCCCAAGGTGTCTTTGTGTTCCAGCGCACCTTCCAGCACGTAGGAAAAGATCTCCATGTCGCGGTGCGGGTGTTGGCCGAAACCCTTACCGGCAGCAACGCGGTCATCGTTGATTACCAGCAGGTCAGAGAAACCCTGTTCACGCGGGTCGCGGTAGCTGGCGAAGGAAAAGGTGTGGAACGACTTCAACCAGCCATGATTGGCGAGGCCACGATCGGAGGCTTTGCGAAGAGTCAGCATGATGAAATCTCCTTACGGGACGTTAATTCGTCCGAGTGAGGAGAAGGTTACTGGTAATTGCCGAGTGCAATAAGTAGATGGAAATTGAAAGACTGTCCTGATCAGGTTGACAGTTTTGCGCGGTGGTTCACGCATTTTTTCCGACGTCTGCGCTGCAGTTGGCCATAATGCCTCGCGTATCCGGTGCGTCTTTCTTTCTTTGAACTCAGTGAAATCTTCCATGAAAACCGTGGCAATGGTGCTGTTCCCCGACTTTCTTCTGCTGGACATGGCCGGGCCACTGGAAGTGTTTTCGGTCGCCAACCGCTTTTTGAAGGCTGAAGCACATTACCAATTGACCACTCTGGGTACCGAGCCCGGCCCCCTGCGCGCTTCAAATGGCGTGTTGGTACACGCCGACCGCCATATTGAGCAGACAGACGAGTACTACGACTTGCTGTTGGTGCCGGGCGGCCCCGGTGCCTACAACGACAAGTCTCCGCCGTTGCTCAATTGGTTGAAGGGCGCGGTCACTCGGGCCGAGCGCTACGGGTCAATCTGTACCGGCGCATTTGTGCTGGGACACGCCGGGTTGCTCGATGGCTATCGCGTGACCACCCACTGGAATTACACCGAACGTCTGATCAAGGGATTTCCCAAGGCAGACGTCGCGACCGATCAGATTTTCGTCGAGGATCGCAACTTGATCACTTCGGGCGGGGTCACCGCGGGCATCGATCTGGCGTTGGCCGTAGTCGCTCAAGACCACGGCAAGACGCTCGCGCAGAATGTCGCCAAAGTGTTGCTGGTCGTCATGAAACGCCAAGGTGGTCAGGCGCAGTTCAGCCCATTGATGGCAGCGGTTGCGCCGCAGGAAACGCCGATTACCCGCGTGCAGAATTACGTCCTTGAACACCTCGACGAGGCTTTCACCATCGAGCGCATGGCGAGACTGGCGAACATGAGTGCGCGGCATTTCGCGCGCCTGTTCAGCCGTGACGTCGACATGACGCCGATGGAGTTTCTGCAAAGTGCGCGTATCGATTGCGCGCGTAATTTGCTGGAAACCAGCGACTTGCCGCTGAAAACCGTGGCTTACAAAAGTGGTTTCGGCAGCGTCCGCCATATGCGTTTTCTGTTTGCAGAAAAGCTCGGTCTGACCCCTGCGCAGTACCGCGAACAGTTCAGCTAGAGCGGTTCTGTCCGTTTCGCGCACTCGGAAGTCCGTGTTGCGCCCCGCGTGGCAGTTGTACCGTCACTTGAGGCTGCCAAGATGATGGCATGAACAGCCCCATCGATTTGACCTCGGCGTCAGTGCTGCATTTTGGCCCTTACGCGTTTCACTTGCGCCAGCGGCTGATCCTGGAAGGGGATCGGCAATTGCGCATGGGCGGGCGTGCGCTGGACATTCTGCAAGTGCTGGTCGAGCGCGCCGGTCGAGTGGTCAAGAAGGAGCACTTGATTGCGCTGGTCTGGCCGACGTCGGTGGTCGAAGAGATCAACTTGCGCGTGCACATTGCCGCGCTGCGCCGGGCGCTGGGTGACGGTGAAAATGGCCAGCGCTACATCGTCAACGTGCCGCAATGCGGTTACAGCTTCGTCGCCCCGGTGCAGGGCGACAATACCGCGCAAGTGGTGTTCGAAACCCTGCAAGCGCCCCAGCACAATCTGCCTGCACGCCTGACGCCGGTGACCGGCCGCGATTCGTTAGTCGGTTCGATGGTGCGCCAACTGCCACTGTGCCGGTTGATGAGCGTGACGGGCCCGGCCGGGGTCGGGAAGTCCACGGTCGCTTTGCGCGCGGCCGAGTTGTTGCTGCAGCACTTTCGCGATGGCGTGTGGCGTGTGGATCTGGCGCTTGTCGACGATCGCACGGCGCTGCTTGATCACGTTTTGCAAACGCTAAATATCGATCTCGCCATGTTGGCCAGTCGTCACACGCTGATGCTGCTCGACAACTGCGAGCATCTGCGCGACGCCTGCAAGTCTCTGGTGGAGAAGCTGTTGAATGCGGCACCGCGCTTGTCGATCCTCGTGACCAGCCGCGAAGCGCTGCAAGCCGATCTGGAAACCGTGCAGCACCTGCCACCGCTGAGCCTTCCCCCGTCGAGCGCGCTGGACAGCGTCGAAGAAACCATGGGTTATTCGGCGGTGCAGCTGTTTGTCAGCCGCGCCCGCGCACGTCAACAGGGGTTTTGCCTGCGGCTGCAGGATCTGGAAGTCGTGCGCGATATCTGTCGACGCCTCGACGGTTTGCCGTTGGCGATAGAACTGGCGGCAGCGCAAATCGATGCGCTGGCGCTGGTGGGGTTGCAGGCGCAATTGAGTAATTGTCTGCAACTTCAGGGGCGACGCACTGCTGAGCCAAGGCATCAGACCCTGCAAGCCGCGCTGGACTGGAGCTATCAGCGCTTGAGCGAACAACAGCAGCGGGTGCTGCAACGTTTGTCGGTGTTCAAAGTGGCTTTTACGCTTGAGGCGGCGCTGGCGGTACTCGCCGAGGCACACGGGCAGTTGATCATTGATCAACTGGTGCAGAAGTCATTACTAACGGTAAAGCGCGGGGAGGGGGCGTTGCACTATCGAATGCTCAACACCACTCGGTTGTACGCGCGGGCAAAACTCATCAGCGGTGATTTTGAACATCGCCATCTACATTTTCTGCGGCGGTCATTCCGGGTTGCAGGCTTGCGTTTGATTGCGCAACTTGTCGAGTAGCTGGCGCACTTTGCGCAAGTCCGGGGTGGCGTAGCCTTCGGTAAAGCGCTGATGGATCGGGGTCAGCAGATCAAGGGCTTCTTGGTAACGGGATTGTTGCTGCCAGAGCTGTGCCAGTGACGTGGCGCTGCGTAGCTCCCAGGCCAGTGCGCCTTGGGATTGGGCGATGGACAGGGCCTGGAGCAAGAGATGTTCTGCTTCTTGGGATTTTGTGGTGATCGGACTAATGCCTTCGCGAGCAAGCCCGCTCCCACAGGGATCTATGCCTGACACAAATCCAATGTGGGAGCGGGCTTGCCCGCGAAGAGGCCAGTCCAGACACCGCAAATCTTCAGCCAAAAGCTGCTCTGCCCGAGCCCGCAATATCTCCGCCGTGCTCCAAACCGCCGCACCACTGCGCGCCCGCTCCAGCAACGCGTCATCCACAAAACCACTGTCCAGCGTCACCATGATTTCCCGGATCAACCCGCCACCCTCCGCCCGCACAACTGTCGCCGTCTCAGCATCAATCACCTGCGCGTAATGCCGCCCCCACGTATGAAACAGCAGCACCGAATGCTTCTGCGACTGCTCCAGCAGCAGACGCAGCAAGGCCCGCGCGTTCTGCTCATCACCGTTGTAATGCGCGATCAGACAGGTGGCCAGCGCCAGGGTGTAGCAAATCGAGGTGCCATGATTGATCTGCACCGCGATGTCCAGCGCCTGCCGCGCCGTGTGCCACGCCTGTTCGGGAAAACCCTGCAACCACAACACGCGGGCGAGTACGGTCAGCGAAGCGACGCTCTGGTCGTATTGCACGCCGAAACCGTGGGTAAAGCGATTGAGGTGACCGCTCTGCGCCATGCGCTGAATCACTTGTTCGGCGTGGATGCGCGCCTGCGTCTGGTCGCCGGCGTAGTGCAGCGCCAGCACGCGCAAACGGTGAGTACTTAATGTCAAAAGCGGATCGCCGTGCAGGCCGAGGCGATCGAATTGTTCGCTCTGCTCAAGAGCCATTTGGTAATGCCCACAACTGAGATTGACCGCCATGTGCCCCGACACCGCCCGCAGTTGCCCGGCGACATCGCCATGCTGATGGGCCAGCTCAGTGGCACTGGCGAAAGCCTCAATGGTTTCCGGGGTGCCGCCCCAAGTGTGATAACAGGCGCTGCCGAGTGCGAGATTCAAGGCAATTTGCAGACGCGGACACGGCGTCTCTGCATCCTCGAGCAGGGACAGCGCCTGACGCACGTAACCGCCGTATTCCTTGAGCAGCGACAGTTCCTGCCATAACGGCGCGGAAGCGGCGGCCAATCGAATCGCCAGCTCATCCGGGCCGTCACCGTTCAGGCTCCAGTCCAGCGCCGCGCGCAAATCTTCCAGACCTCGCGCATAGCGCTCGATCCACAGCGTGGTCGGCGTGTGTTCCCAAGCGCTCTGCGCCTGATGCATCAGCGCCAGACAGCGCTCCGCGTGGCGCTTGCGGGTCTGTCCAAGCTCACCCGACATATAGAGTTTTTCCAGGGCATAACGGCGGGTGGTGTCGAGCAAGCGGTAGAACACCTCTTCATCGCCGACTTCAACGTTCAGCAGTGATTTGGCGACCAATTGCGTGATCGAGCCAAACACTTCACCGGGCGTGAGGTGCTGGCCACCAATGACTGCCGCAGCGGACTCTAGCGTGAAGCCGCCGCGAAACACCCCCAGCCGGCGCAAGCAGGTTTGCTCACAAGCGATGAGCAAATTGAAACTCCAGTCCAGCGTGGCCCGCAGTGTGACGTGACGATCCTGATTGTCCGGCGCCACGGGCGGCAAACGCCCCTGCAACTGCTTCGACAAACCGCTCAATCCCAATTCGCCGATTTGCGCGGCCGCCAACTCCAGCGCCAGCGGAATACCGTCCAGGCGTCGGCAGATTTCAATCGCCAGCGGCAGTTCGGCGTCGCTGATTTCAAAGTTTTCGCAAGCGGCCATGGCCCGTTCGACGAACAGTTGCAGGGCGGCAAAACTCAATGCCTGCGCGCGGTCGAGGACGATGTCCGGCGGGCAGTCGAGGGATTCCAGCCGCTGCACATACTCGCCCTCGGCGCGCAGGCTTTCGCGACTGGTCGCCAGAATGTGCACCTGCGGCGCGCCGCGCAAAATGCTCTCGCTGAGCAGGGCGACGGCGTCGATCAAGTGCTCGCAATTGTCGATCACCAGCAGCATTTGCCGATCGCGCAGGGCGTTGATCAGACTGGTCTGCGGATCGTGATCGTTGAGCAACGTGTCGAGGAGGGCGGCGAGGTGCGAGTAGATCATTCGCGGATCACTCAGCGGTGCCAGATCGAGCAAGCGAATGCCATCGCGATAATGCCCGATCAATTGCTCGGCAACGCGCAGGGCAACCGTGGTTTTGCCGATTCCGCCGGGGCCGACCAAGGTGATGCAGCGCTGACGCGGCAATTGCGTCATCAGGCTGTCGACCAGCATTTGGCGGCCGATCATCCGCGTGCGCCGCAGCGGCAGGTTATGTCGCCCAACGTGCGTGCCAGCGGGTTGTTGATCGATGTTCTGTTGCAGAATCGGTGCGACAAAGCTGTAACCCCGCTGCGCCACGGTGACGATGTAGCGCTGACCGGCCTGACCATCGCCGAGGGCCTTGCGCAATGCGGCCATGTGCACGCGCAAATTGATGTCTTCGACAACGCTGTCCGGCCACACTCCGGCCATCAACGCCTGCTTGCTCACCACTTCGCCGGCGTGCGCCAGCAAAATCAGGAGAATGTCCATGGCCCGGCGACCCAGACGCAACGGTTGCTCACCCTCAAGCACCAGCCGTTGTGCCGGGTAAATCCGATAAGGGCCGAAGCCGATGGCCTGATTTGACGGAAGACTCAACCACTCACTCCTGCGGTGCTGCAGCGGACAGGACGAAACAGCACTGGGCGAGCGCGCAGGGCGTCTGTTTCGCGGTGTCCGGGCATAATCCTCAGGTTTGAGCATCGGTGCAACGGCTGGTGTGAGTGGTGGGTTCAAAACTTCATGACAGTGGGCGAGGACTTCTCGGTTCACGCATGACCTGGCAGCGCCAGGCGAACGGGTTGATCCCTTCGCTGCGAGTAAAAATATGGCAGAAGTGCGCTTGATCGCAGAAACCGCATTCCAGGCTGATTTGCGTCAGGCTCAAGTCGGTGTGCTGGATCAACAGTTTGGCGCGGGCGAGGCGTTGGCTGCGTATCCAGTCTTGTGGCGACACGCCGGTGCTGCACTTGAAGGCTCGCGAAAAATGACTGCGCGACAGCGAGCACGCCTGCGCCAGTTCGGTGACTTCCAGACTTTCGCCGAGACGGTCGAGGATCAGTTGCTTGACCCGCCGCACCCGTTGCGGGCTGAGGCCACCGGTGCGTGGCACGACGGGTTCGCAGGCAGGGGCGAGGGCGACGGTTTGCAGAGAATGAGCCATGGCCAGGATCCGTGTCGGTGGGGAACGCACACTCGGCGCTTTCCCTCAGGTCAAAAAACAACGCTGCGCAGGCCATCGATTGTTGTGCGCGGGCTGGCCGCTGACGAGTTAATCGTTGTTAATTCGCTTAACAGACCCGCGCTGGATGGGCCGTTGATCGAGTAAAGTGCGTAGCACTTGCGTCTGGCTGGCCATACAAGGAAATCGAGCCCATGAACCGTAACGATCTGCGCCGCGTCGACATGAACCTGCTGGTGATATTCGAAGCACTGATGTTCGAAAAGAACCTGACCCGCGTGGCCGAAAAACTGTTCATGGGCCAACCCGCCGTCAGCGCCGCGTTAGGCCGTTTGCGCGATCTGTTCGATGATCCGTTGCTGCTGCGCAACGGTCGCGCCATGGAACCGACGGCGCGCGCGCTCGACATTCTCAAAGAGCTGCAACCGGCCATGGACGTGATCTCCGGTGCCGTCAGCCGCGCCAAGGAATTCGAGCCAGCAAGCAGCTGCGATGTGTTCCGGATCGGCTTGTCGGACGACGCGGAATTCGGCCTGTTCCCGCCGTTGTTGCGTCAGCTTCAGGAAGAGGCACCGGGCATCGTCGTCGTGGTGCGCCGCGCCAACTACTTGCTGATGCCGGCGCTGCTTGCGTCCGGCGAGATCTCCGTCGGCGTCAGTTACACCACCGATCTGCCGGCCAACGCCAAACGCAAAAAACTCCGCGACATCCCCTGCAAAGTCCTGCGCGGCGACGACCGTCCAGGCCCGCTGACGCTCGACGAATACTGCGCACGCCCGCACGCGATGGTCTCGTTCTCCGGAGACTTGAGCGGCAACATCGACCTCGACCTGGCCAAACTCGGCCGCAGCCGCCGCGTCGTGCTCGGCGTGCCGCAGTTCAGTGGCTTGCGCGCGTTGCTGGCGGGTACTGAAATGATCGCCACCGTGCCGGACTATGCGGCGTGCGCGCTGGTTGAGGGCTGTGCGCTGCGCGCCGAAGACCCACCGTTTCCGATTGATGCGGCGCAGTTGTCGATGGCGTGGAGCGGGGTGCATGACAACGATCCGGCGGAGAGGTGGTTGCGGTCGCGGATCAGTCAATTCATGGCGGCGCTGCTGGATATCCCAACGGTCTGACTCCTTCCGCCGATCTCACAAACAACAAAAATCCCCCTGTAGGAGTGAGCCTGCTCGCGATAGCGTCAGTTCTGCCGATACCTGTATTGACTGAAACACCGCTATCGCGAGCAGGCTCACTCCTACATTTGTTGGGTGTGAGCCCGGCGTTGTGGGTGTTTTAAACACCGCTGTTTAAGCAACACCAGCAGACACTCTTTCAGGCTACGCAACCTTGCGCCTTTGCCTACAGCTAAGACAGAATCCGCCGGCTTGTGCGCTTGTGGCCCGGTCTCTATCGTTTGGCGGTCGCTGAAATATTCAGCGATCGGGTTTAGCGACTCGGATCAAAAAAGTGCATCAACGCTCCATGCTTCGTTGCGGGCTATCGTCTGCACCTCGCTATGGCGGCTGTATGCGGGAGACCTTCGGGTCTACCGGGTTGCCTTTTTTCCGGTTCGCTAACCTGCATACGGTCGCCACCCATCCTGTTTAGCGACTGGACGTGGTGATCCCTGCGCTAAAAAGGAGATTCACCATGTTCAAAGTCACCCCCAACCCACCAGACATCGACCCCACATCCCCCTACGCATCCATCGATTCCAGAAAACTCCACCAAGCCGCCGACCGCGCCCTCGACCATTACCTTTGCCCACCCGGCTCTACGCCGCCTCCACGTAAAACCCGTGGGATGTACGCCGTCACCGCCGACACCAAAAACGAAGATCTGCTGACCGACGCCAGCGAAACCCTCGCCTCGGCCAAAACCATTGCCCAAGACGTCGCCCACCTCTTACCCGCCGCGCAGCGCCGGGCATTGTTGGGAATTGCGCAGTTGATCATGCTCGGCGAACTGGCGGTGAATCGGGTGCTGGATAACCTCAATCCACCTGCCTGAACATGATCGTTCCCACGCTCTGCGTGGGAATGCCTCAACGGACGCTCCGCGTTCGGCCCTGGAAGGGACGCGGAGCGTCCCGGGCTGCATTCCCACGCAGAGCGTGGGAACGATCAATCGACTGGCCCGACGCCTTCGTGAGCAAGCCCGCTCCCACAGGGTTTTGCGGTGTGCTGAATATCTCGGCACGCTGGTGAACTGAGCACACCCGTTCAATTTTTCCCTTCCCGGCATCGGCATTATTCAGGTCGATGAAGTTTCAGGGATGGGGTCATGAACGCTTTGCAACGCGATGAACGGGCGCGCGACGTCGGTTTGCTGTTTCTGCGGGTCAGCGGCGGGTTGTTTTTGCTGTGGGTACACGGCTTGCCCAAGCTGCTGGATTTCAGCGCGCAATTGCAGCTGATCGAAGATCCGTTCCACCTCGGTTCGCACCTCACCCTGATGCTGGCGATCTTCGCCGAAGTCGTCTGTCCGCTACTGATCGTCGCCGGGGTACTGGCGCGATTGGCCTGCGTGCCTATTCTCTTTGTTCTGCTGGTGGCGTTGTTGGTCGTGCATCCGCAATGGAGTGTGGCCGAGGGGCAGTTCGGCTGGTTGCTGTTGATCCTGTTTGCCACTGTGTTTATCGCCGGGCCGGGGCGGCTGGCGCTCAATGTCCGTTTGCCCGGAGTGCTGCGTTATGCCTGAAGTCCTGAGTCCAAAAGCACCGGGGTCTGATGAAACCGTGACGCTGATCGTCAAGCACCGGGTCAAGGCCGGGTTTGAGGCGGCGTATGAAGCCTGGCTGCGCAATATCGTGCGGGTTGCGGGGCAGCGGGAAGGGCACTTGGGGGTTGATGTGGTGCGCGGGAAACGTGCCGGTCTCGACTTCTACACCTGCGTACTGCGCTTTTGCTCCACCGACGCCATGCAATCGTGGCTGGAATCGCCGCAGCGTCAGGCGCTGGTCGATGAAGCTGCGCCGATGCTTGCCGATGGCGACCAGACCGAAGTCGCGCCGGTCAACGAGTTCTGGTTCTCGCCGCTGGCCGAAGCCGCTTCGCCACCGCCGCGCTGGAAACAAGCAGTGATCACGCTGCTGGTGATTCTGCCGCACACCTTGCTGGTGCCGCTGATCTGGGGGCCGCTGCTCAGATTGCATCCGCTGCTTTCCAACTACGTGGTTGCCACGTTCCTGATCACTCTGACCATCGTCGTGTCGGTGGTGTACGTGTTCATGCCGCGCGTCACGCGCTTGTTCGCGCCGTGGCTCGAAGCCAGTCAGGCCCATGAACACCTCGATTCCCAAGAAACCTCGCCACGCTGAGCGCGCGGGGTTTGCTTCTTTTTACTTTGCTTGAGGAACTGCGATGAGCGCCGATCTGATTCTGTTCAATGGCCAATTTCATACCGTAGATCGCACCAAACCGCTGGCCAGTGCCGTGGCGATTACCGATGGCCGTTTCGTGGTCGTCGGCAACGACAACCAGGCCATGGCCCTGCGCGGGCCGAACACGCAAGTGGTCGATATGCACGGCCGCTGCGTGATCCCGGGCCTCAACGACTCGCACTTGCACCTGATCCGTGGCGGTTTGAACTACAACCTGGAATTGCGCTGGGAAGGCGTGCCGTCGCTGGCCGATGCGCTGCGCATGCTCAAGGATCAGGCTGACCGCACGCCGACCCCGCAATGGGTGCGCGTGGTCGGTGGCTGGAACGAATTCCAGTTCGCCGAAAAACGCATGCCGACCCTTGAAGAAATCAACCAGGCCGCGCCGGACACCCCGGTGTTCATCTTGCATTTGTATGACCGCGCGCTGCTCAACCGCGCCGCGCTGCGTGTCGCCGGTTACACCCGCGACACGCCGAACCCGCCGGGTGGCGAGATCGTTCGCGACAGCAATGGCAACCCGACCGGCATGCTGGTCGCGCGGCCGAACGCGATGATTCTCTACTCGACGCTGGCCAAAGGGCCGAAGCTGCCACTGGAGTATCAGGTCAACTCGACCCGCCAGTTCATGCGCGAACTCAATCGCCTCGGCCTGACCAGCGCGATCGATGCTGGCGGCGGTTTCCAGAACTACCCGGACGATTATCAAGTGATCGAGCAACTGGCCAAAGACGACCAGTTGACCGTGCGCATCGCCTACAACCTCTTCACCCAGAAACCGAAAGAAGAACTGAGCGATTTCCAGAACTGGACTGGCAGCGTCAAGTTGCATCAGGGCGACGACTACCTGCGCCACAACGGCGCCGGCGAGATGCTGGTGTTCTCCGCAGCGGACTTCGAAGACTTCCTCGAGCCGCGCCCGGATCTGCCGCAGACCATGGAAGAAGAGTTGGAACCGGTGGTGCGCCACCTGGTTGAACAGCGCTGGCCGTTCCGTTTGCACGCGACGTACAACGAATCGATCAGCCGCATGCTCGACGTGTTCGAGAAGGTCAATCGCGACATTCCTTTCAACGGTTTGCCGTGGTTTTTCGACCACGCTGAAACCATCACCCCGCAGAACATCGAGCGGGTGAAAGCGCTGGGCGGCGGCATTGCGATTCAGGATCGCATGGCGTTCCAGGGTGAATATTTTGTCGACCGCTATGGCAAGCAAGCCGCCGAAGCGACCCCACCGATCAAACGCATGCTTGCCGAAGGTGTCCCGGTTGGCGCGGGTACCGATGCGACGCGGGTTTCCAGCTACAACCCGTGGACGTCGCTGTACTGGATGGTCAGCGGCCGCACCGTCGGCGGGCTGGCGCTGTACGAAGAAGGTCTGCCGCGCACCACCGCGCTGGAACTGTTCACCCACGGCAGCGCCTGGTTCTCCTCGGAGCAGGGCAAGAAAGGCCAGATCAAGGTCGGGCAACTGGCGGATCTGGCAGCGCTGAGCGCGGACTTTTTCCATGTCGAGGAAGAAGCGATCAAGTGGATCGAGTCGGTACTGACCGTGGTCGGCGGCAAGATTGTTTACGCCGCTGGTGACTTTGAAGACCTCGGGCCGCGCTCGATTCCGATTCTGCCGGACTGGTCGCCGGTGGTGAAAGTCCCGGGCCACTGGCGGCCGAATTCGCCATTGCAGGCGCAGGTTCACCAGTGCAGCGGGCCGTGTGCAGTGCATACCCACAGCCATGAAAAGGCGCGGATGTCGAACGCGCCGGTCAGCGACTTCGCCGGGTTCTGGGGCGCGTTCGGCTGCTCCTGCTTCGCTTTCTGATTCTCCCCCAAAGCGCCGGCGGACCGGTCGGCGCTTCACGCTTCATCCATCCGTCCATCAGGAGTTTTCCCATGAGCGTTCCTTACACACGTCTGAACAAAGATGATGCGGTTGTTTTGCTGGTCGATCACCAGACCGGCCTGATCTCGCTGGTACAGGATTTCACCCCGAACGAATTCAAGAACAACGTGCTGGCGCTGGGCGACATCGCCAAGTTCTTCAAACTGCCGACCATCCTCACCACCAGTTTCGACGCCGGCCCGAATGGCCCGATCGTGCCTGAACTGCGCGAACAGTTTCCGGATGCGCCGTTCATTCAGCGTCCGGGGCAGATCAATGCGTGGGACAACGAAGACTTCGTCAAAGCGATCAAGGCGACCGGTCGTAAACAACTGATCATCGCTGGTGTGGTGACGGATGTATGCGTGGCGTTCCCGACGCTGTCGGCCATTGCTGAAGGTTATGAAGTGTTTGTGGTGACGGACTCGTCGGGCACCTTCAACACCACCGTGCAGCAGGCGGCGTGGGCGCGGATGTCGGCGGCGGGTGCACACCTGTTGAACTGGTTCTCGGTGGCGTGCGAGCTGCAGGGTGACTGGCGCAACGATATGGAAGGTCTGGCGCATTTGCTGTCGGAGCGTTTGCCGAACTATCGCAACTTGATTAACAGCTATACCAAGTTCACCGCCAAGTAAGATCAAAAGATCGCAGCCTGCGGCAGCTCCTACAGGGGGATCGCATTCCAATGTAGGAGTTGCCGCAGGTTGCGATCTTTTGCTTTCAACGCTTTTGAAGCCATCCCAAAAACCCGCCTTTCCGCACCACCACCGGTTTAGCCATCAACGCGAGGCGACTGTTCTGTTGACGTACCGCCTGCAATTTATTCAACGCCCGACCCACCTCCGTGCGCTGTTCCATGCACTGACGAGTGAGGTTCTTGTCGAGTCGATAAATGATGCTCGACGTCAGCGCGGTAAACGTAGCCTGCGACGGCGTATCAGCCAGAATACTCTGCTCGCCCATGACCTCACTCGGCCCCATGCGCCCGGCTTCAGTCTGCTCATTACCATCCGGCACCGTCGCACTGACCACCCCCGTGGCAATCACGAACAAACTGTCCGGCACTTCATCCAGCCCCAGCACCACCTGGCCTGCTGTGTACTGCTGAGCGACCATCGATTCCGCCAGACGATCACGTTCATCGCTGCTCAGCGAACGAAAGATTTTCACTTCATCAAGCAACGCACGTGCGCGGGTCGACGGTTCGATCACGCCGTCCGGATGCCGCGAAATCCCTGCCGCTTCGAGATGCCGGTGGGCGAGGTCGAACAGTTGATTACGCACTTCGCCTTTCTTGCCCAACTCAGCGATGAAACCGCTGGCGACGTATTCCGACATGGTTTCGCCGGCCTCTTTCAGCACGGCTTTTGGCGCCGGACTCAGCAACAGCGAGCTGCTGCCTTGCAGCGTACGATCCAGTGCATCGAGCACCCGGCGCGGACGAATGTGATTGGGCACCTGAATGCTGATCGAAACGCCGTGCATGTTATTCGGGCGGCTGAGGTTGACGATCTTCGCCTTCGCCGCCACCGAGTTGGGCACAACAGCCATGGTGCCAGCGCTGGTCAGCAGATGCGTGGCACGCCAGTCGATGTCGAAGACCTTGCCTTCGACGCCATCGATCATCACCAGATCATCGACCTGATAAGGCTTGGTGGTGTTGAGGACGATCCCGGAAAACACATCGGCCAAGGTACTTTGCAGCGCCAGACCGACGACGATAGCGACCACGCCGGAGGTCGCCAGCAAACCTTTGACCGGCAGTTCCAGCACGTAACCGGCGGCGGCAACGATGGCCACGAGAAACACCAGCGCACCGATGACATCCTGCAGCAAACGACCGCTGTGGCCGATGCGGCGCATCAGCGCCAGGCCGATCACTTCCGTCAAAACTCGTGCGGCGTACAACCACCAGAGAATCCCCAACGCCGTTGCACCCAATTGCGCGACGCGGTCATCGGCGAACAGCGGGGCTTGCAGCGGGCTGACACCGGCATTGATCACCAGTGCGGAGAAGGCCAGAAACAGCGCCAGCCGCACAGCCACTCTTGGCGCACGATGGGTGAACGGCGTGAAGTGCCAGAGCACCGCGTCGAGCAGCAGCAGGGCGGCGCTCAGGGACAGCAGATGGGTGAGGAGGAAGGACATGGCAATCTCCGGAGCTGCACCAGTGTTGAAGAAGTTTTTGGTGGGGAGGAGGTTTTTGTGGCGAGGGGATTTATCCCCGATGGACTGCGCAGCAGTCCCTGCTTCTTCTGGATAAGAGCGGGGTCGCTTCGCAACCCATCGGGGATAAATCCCCTCGCCACAATTTTGGGTGTGGCGAGGACTTGGGCTCAGTTCAAATGAGTCTTCAACTCAGCCGCCGCCTGACGCACCGCTGCCTTCACCTCAGGAATCTGACTCAGCGGATTGAGCAAACCAAAGTCATGAATCATCCCGTTGTAACGCACCGAGGTCACCGCCACGCCGGCCGCATCCAGGTGCCGCGCATAGCCTTCGCCTTCATCACGCAGCACGTCGAACTCGGCGGTCTGCACCAGTGCAGCAGGCAAGCCTTTGAGCTGTTCGGCGCTGGCGTTCAGTGGCGAAGCATGGATCTGCGCGCGCTCGGCGGGGTTGGTGGTGTAGTTGTCCCAGAACCACTGCATCATGCCTTTGGTGAGGAAATGGCCCTCGGCAAATTGCTGGTACGAACCGTCGTCAAACTGCGCGTTGGTCACCGGCCACATCAACAGCTGGAAGCGCAGTGCCGGGGTTTTCTGTTCCTTGGCCATCAACGCCACAACCGCAGCCATGTTGCCGCCGACGCTGTTGCCGGCTACCGCCAGACGCTTGCCGTCGACACCGATGTCCTTGCCGTGCTCAGCCACCCATTTGGTTGCTGCGTAGGCCTGGTTGATCGCGGTCGGGTACTGCGCTTCCGGCGACGGCGTGTAATCGACGTACACCGCGACAGCGCCCGAGCCCACCACCAGGTCACGAATCAAGCGTTGGTGCGTCGGGTAATCGCCGAGTACCCAGCCGCCACCGTGGAAGAACATGAACACCGGCAACTCACCTTTGACCTTGGCCGGACGCACCACTTTCAGATTGATCGTCTGGCCATCGACCTTGATCGCTTTGTCGCTGACTTCAACACCGGACAAGTCCACCTTCACCGAAGCCTGCGCTCCGGTCAGCACCGCACGGGCATCCTTCGGGCTGAGTTGCTCAAGGGGTTTGCCACCGCCAGCGGCGAGGGCGTTGAGGAAGGCCTGGGTGTTGTGTTCGACACCGGAGGTCTCGGCGGCGAACGCGCTGCCGATGGACAGGGCGAGGAGGGAAGCGGCGAGGGTCTGTTTAATGTTCATTTTCAATTCCATTTTCGAATGTGTGATGTAGGAGCTGCCGCAGGCTGCGATCTTTTGATCCTGTTTTTGCCTTTTACCCGCGTCACCGCAGATCAAGATCAAAAGATCGCAGCCTGCGGCAGCTCCTGCGTGTTCAGGGTTGTTTTCAAACCGTGAGCACAGATTAATGAGCTGCTCGAAAGTGAAAAAGCGGCTATAAAGCGTTTAACTGTCCACCAGAGAGTGACAATGAACCCGTTCGAAGACATGCGTATTTTTTGCCAGGTCATGGACTCCGGCAGCTTCACCGCCGCGGCCGATCAGTTGGGCTTGTCCAAGCAGTTCGTCAGCCGGCGTTTGATGCAGTTGGAAGAACGCCTCGGCGTGCGATTGTTGAATCGCTCGACCCGGCGCCTCGACGTCACTCCGTTGGGCCAGAGCTACTACGAATCGGCCTTGCGCCTGCTGGGCGAAGTCGAACAGGTCGAGCAGGGCATCGCCGGGCAGACCGCCGAGCCGCGCGGGACGATTCGCGTGAGCGCGCCGCTGTCGTTTGCCGTCGCGCATCTGGGTTGTCTGCTGCCGATGTTTTTGCAGCGTTATCGCGAGGTCACAGTGGAGGTGGATCTGAGTGATCGGCCGGTTGATTTGCTGGGCGAGGGTTATGACCTGGCGCTGCGCATTGGTGTGCTGGAAGACTCAACGTTGATCGCCCGGCGCATCGCGTCGATCGAGCGGGTGTATTGCGCGAGTCCGGCTTACCTGGCTGAGCGCGGGACGCCGTTGAAACCGGAAGAACTGCTCAACCACGATTGCCTGCCTTATGGTCATGGGCGTTTGGTGCAATGGCGATTTAATGCGGGGCAGGGTAAGCCGATGTTGGTCAATGTCACCGGGCGCATGCGGGTGAACAACGGCGAGTTGCTGCGGGATGCGGCGGTGCAGGGAATGGGGATTACCTATTTGCCGACGTTTATTGTCGGCGCGGCGCTGAAGGATGGCCGGCTGGTGCCGGTGCTGGATGATCTGCGTCCGGAACCGCTGATGTTGTCGGCGGTGTACCCGCAGCATCGGCAGGCCTCACGCCCGGTGCAGGCGTTGGTCGAATTCCTGCGCGAACGCCTGAACCAGAACAACGTCGCCCTCTAAACCTCACAGTGGATTTTTCAAACCCTGCAAAACCCCGTGGGAGCGAGCTTGCTCGCGAAGACGGACTGTCAGTTAACCCATCATTGGCTGACCCACAGCATTCGCGAGCAGGCTCGCTCCCACATTGGCTTTATGGATGGCTGTGAAATCTGGGTAAACCACGAATCCTGTGGGAGCGAGCTTGCTCGCGAAGGCGGACTGTCAGTTAACCCATCATTGGCTGACCCACAGCATTCGCGAGCAGGCTCGCTCCCACATTGGCTTTATGGATGACTGTGAAATCTGGGTAAACCCCGAGTCCTGTGGGAGCGAGCCTGCTCGCGAAAGCGTCGGGTCAGCTAAAACACAATTGACTGACACGACGCCTTCGCGAGCAGGCTCGCTCCCACATTGGCTTTATGGATGGCTGTGAAATCTGGGTAAACCCCAAGTCCTGTGGGAGCGAGCCTGCTCGCGAAGGCAGACTGTCAGTTAACCCATCATTGGCTGACCCACAGCATTCGCGAGCAAGCTCGCTCCCACATTGGCTTTATGGATGACTGTGAAATCTGGGTAAACCCCAAGTCCTGTGGGAGCGAGCTTGCT
>Ga0160457_1000274_pt1 | contig 34473 bp, 18 predicted proteins | sample HID1972M_E6MG_FD_108242 | JGI IMG/M metagenome (GOLD analysis project Ga0160457, IMG submission 108242) | Enriched pill bug-associated microbial communities from UW Madison campus, WI, USA - HID1972M_E6 MG | ecosystem: Host-associated > Arthropoda: Insects > Digestive system > Unclassified ... | reverse complement strand
GCCATGGCGATGCTAAGAAAACGTTTCATAAAGGGATTTCCCGTTTGTGGAGACACGCGCGCCATGTTGCACAGCTGAAGTGTTACTGGCTAGCGAGAGAGTGTTTCGGGCTTTTGCCTGACAGGTTGCGTTCAGCTTCGCGAGGCAATCAGCGGATGTACTTTTGGCTGTAGGAAAAGGGGATTGGTTCAGAGTGATTTGTAGCGCAGAGCCACGAACCCTGTAGGAGTGAGCCTGCTCGCGATGACGGAGTGTCAGTCAACAAATCTATTGAATGGCCAACCGATATCGCGAGCAGGCTCACTCCTACAAAAAAGCGAAATGGGGCTTAGATAGCTTCCAGCTTGGCGTAACCCAGCATCAGCCACTTGCTGCCTTCGCTGAAATTCACCTGCACCCGCGCCTGCGCACCCGCACCTTCGAAGTTGAGGATCACGCCCTCACCAAAGATCGAATGCCGTACCGCCTGACCCAGACTCAACCCGGTTTCCGGAATTTCACTGCCGGCGAACAGGTTGCTGCCGCTCATCGACTGATTGCCGCCGAACGGTCGGCTGACGCTGTTCGACAAACGGACTTCCTGAATCAGACCTTTCGGCACTTCGCGTACGAAACGCGAGACCTTGTTGTAGGTTTCGCTGCCGTACAGGCGTCGGGTTTCAGCGTAGGTCATCACCAGATTCTGCATCGCCCGGGTGATGCCGACGTAAGCCAGACGTCGTTCTTCTTCAAGACGTCCCGGTTCTTCCAGGCTCATCTTGTGCGGGAACAGGCCTTCTTCCATGCCCACGAGGAACACGTAAGGGAATTCCAGGCCTTTGGCGCTGTGCAGCGTCATCAACTGAATGCTGTCTTCGTGCTCGTCAGCCTGAGTGTCGCCGGCCTCCAGCGAAGCGTGGCCGAGGAATGCCGCCAGTGGCGTCAGCTCTTCGTCTTCTTCGTTGTTCTCGAAGTTGCGCGCGGCGCTGACCAATTCCTCAAGGTTTTCTACCCGAGCCTGGCCTTTCTCGCCTTTTTCCGCTTCGTGATAAGCGATGAGGCCGGATTGCTCGATGACGGTTTGCGTCATCAAGTGCAGCGGCATCTCGGCGCACTTGGCGGCGAGGTTCTCGATCAACTCGATAAACGCGCCCAAAGCACCCGCCGCGCGACCGGTAAGGCCTTTATTGGCGACCAGCAGCCGCATCGCTTCCCACATCGACACATCGCTGTGGCGCGCGTGCTCGCGGATGGCTTCGACGGTTTTCTCACCGATGCCACGGGCCGGAACGTTGATCACCCGTTCCAGCGCCGCGTCGTTACCGCGACCTTCGAGCAAACGCAGGTACGCCATGGCGTTCTTGATTTCCGCTCGCTCGAAGAAGCGCTGACCGCCATAGATGCGATACGGAATACGCTCGCGCAGCAACGCTTCTTCCAAAACGCGCGATTGGGCGTTGGAGCGATAGAGAATCGCGATATCGCTGCGGGCCAAGCCGGTTTTCAGCGCGCTTTCGATGGTTTCGACAACATAGCGTGCTTCGTCGTGTTCGTTGAACGCGGCGTACAGATTGATCGCCTCGCCATCGCCGCCGTCCGTCCACAGCTCTTTGCCGAGGCGCCCGGTGTTGTTGGCAATCAAGGCGTTGGCAGCCTTGAGGATGCCGGCGGTGGAGCGGTAGTTTTGCTCAAGACGAATGGTCACCGAATCGGCGAAGTCGGACGAGTACTGATGAATGTTCTCGATCTTCGCGCCGCGCCAGCCGTAAATCGACTGGTCATCGTCGCCGACCACCATCAGGCTGTCGCCGCCCTTGCCGAGCAGGCGCAACCAGGCGTACTGCACGGCGTTGGTGTCCTGGAACTCGTCCACCAGAATATGGCGGAAGCGCTTTTGATAATGCGCCAGCAGGCCCGGATGATCGCGCCACAGGTCGAGGGCGCGCAGCAGCAATTCGGAGAAGTCGATCACACCGGCGCGCAGGCACGCCGCCTCGTAGGCTTCGTAAATGCTGCGCATGGTCGCCAGGTACAAATCGCCGCTGGCCTGAATATGTTGCGGCCGCAGACCTTCGTCTTTCTGGCCGTTGATGAACCACTGCGCCTGACGGGCCGGCCAGCGTTGCTCGTCGAGACCCAGCTCGCGGATCACCCGCTTGACCAGCCGTTGCTGGTCGTCGCTGTCGAGAATCTGAAACGTCTGGCTCAAGCCCGCTTCCTGCCAGTGCGCCCGCAACAAGCGGTGCGCCAGGCCGTGGAAGGTGCCGACCCACATGCCGGCCGGGTTGATCCCCAGCAACTGCTCGATGCGGTGACGCATCTCGGCAGCGGCCTTGTTGGTGAAGGTCACCGACAGGATGGAGTGGGGCGAGGCGTTTTCGACCTGGATCAACCAGGCGATACGGTGCACCAGCACTCGGGTTTTACCGGAGCCAGCACCGGCCAGGACCAACTGACGGCCAACGGAGGCTGCTACAGCCTGGCGTTGGGCATCGTTGAGGGAGTTCAGCAGAAGGGAGAGATCATCGCGCATCGGGGCATTCTAGGGTGCGCCGCAGGCCCGGGCAAACCGAGCTTTGCATTAGCCGATGAAAGTGCTGCCAATGACGACCGGTCGGTCACCGGCGACAGCCGTTGGCCCGCTTGGCTCTGCGGGTTTCAACGGTGCCTGAGGGGGGAAAAGTTTTGTGCAAATTATGATCTGGCGTGGTTTGGCAAGTTGATCGGCTTGTGTATGCTCCGTCCACGTTTCGGGCGCACGCCCTCCTTATAAGAACAAGAACGTTGCCCATGACCCTCAGCTCCGAACTGTCGGGCCCCTCTGTGGAACCCCGGGTTATCCGCAAGCACTACGCCACCGAGATGGCGGTCGAGCGCACGCGCCTGCTGTATCAGGGTTCTTTATTGCCCACGCTGTTCATGTTGATCAATGGTCTGGTCTGCGCCGGTTTGCTCTGGAGCCCGCAGCGCTACTTCGTGGTCAGTATATGGCTGGTGTGGTTGCTGTCGCTGGTCGCCCTGCGGGTGATCCAAGTGGCCGCGTTCGATTCCGCCATTCCCAACCGACAGGCGCAGCCGATCTGGCGCCGAATGTTCCTGCTCGGCTCAACGATGACCGGCCTGACACTGGCCGGCGCCGGCATCGCTCTGGTGCCCGCCGACAACTTCATGCAGCAAGCCTGGGTGTTCGGCCTGATTGGCGCCGCGACGTTGTCGGCCAGTGTCGCGTACGCGGTGAGTCTGCCCGCATTTTTGTCCTTCACCTTGCCGTGTCTGTTGCCAGCGATCGGCTATCTGTTTTGGGGCGGCGACGAGCAGGCGCGCGGTTGGGGCTGGCTCGGGTTGATCTTGCTCGGCTCGCTGAGTGTGGTGGCGTGGCAGGTCAATCGGCTGATCGATCGTGGCTTGCTGCGACGCTTTCAGAATCAGCACCTCATTGAACACCTGCAACAGACCCAATCCCGTAGCGAGCAACTCAATCAGGAACTGGCCAAGGAGATCGACCACCGGCGCTGTGCCGAGGGCAAGTTGCGTGAAGCCCAGGTCGCCCTTGAGGATCGTGTTGCCCAGCGCAGCCGCGAACTGGACGCCGCCAATCAGGCTCTGAGCAAAAGCGAAGCGCGGCTGGCGCTGGCGTTGAAAGCCAGTGAGCTGGGGCTGTGGGACTGGAACCTGCAAACCGACGAAGTCCATCACACGCAGATTCAGGAACTGTTCGGCCTCGCCCCGGAATACGTCACGGCGTTGCTGCGCGATCTCAAACCGCGATTGCACCCCGAAGACGTGCCCAACCTCAAACTCGCGCTGACCGAGCATTTAAAGGGTCGCACAGAGGATTATCAGATTGAGTACCGCGTGCGTCATGGCGACGGTCATTGGGTGTGGATCGAAGACCGTGGCCGCGCGGTGGAGCGCAGTGACAGCGGACGGGTGATCCGCATGGTCGGCACCCGCCGCGACATCAGCGTCAGCAAAAGCCTCGAAGAACAGCAGCGACTGGCGGCGACGGTTTTTGAAGCGGCCAGCGAAGGCATCGTCATTCTCGACCCGAACTACGCGCTGATCGCGATCAATCAGGCGTTCAGTCGCGTCACCGGTTACGACATCGACGACATGCTCGGGCGCAACGTCGTCGAACTGCCGTGCAGCCGCGATGCGCGCCGGCATTATGTGGCGATCCGTCACGCGCTGGAGCAGCACGGCAGTTGGCAGGGTGAGTTGGTCGAAACGCGCAAGAACGGCGAGCTGTATCCGCAGTGGCTGCAATTGAATGCGGTGCGCGACAGTCGCGGTAATGTCAGCCATATCGTCGGCTTCTTCGCCGATCTCTCTGCGCGACGCGAATCCGAAGAGCGCATGCGTTACCTGACCCATTACGACGAACTCACCGGGCTCGCCAATCGCTCGCTGTTCCGTGAACGTCTGCACGAAGCGCATCAGCGTTCACGTCAGGGGCGGCGCAGTCTGGCGTTGCTGCACATCAATCTGGATCGCTTCAAATTGCTCAACGACAGTCTCGGCCATGAAGTCGCTGACCAGTTGTTGCAGAAGATGGCGCGGCGGCTGGTCAACGCGTTGCCGGAGGCCGACACCATTGCGCGTTTGTCCGGCGATGAATTTGCGGTGCTGTTCGATGCTTACGGCAACCTGTCGAGTTTGGCGCGGGTCGCTACGCGATTGTCGGCCAAGCTGCGTTTGCCGCTGACGGTTGAAGGGCATGAACTGGTAGTCAGCGCCTCGATGGGCATCAGCATGCTGCCGGACAACGCGCGGGAAATTGCTGCGTTGGTCAGTCAGTCGAACATGGCCATGCAACACGCCAAACACTTGGGCGGTAACAACTTCCAGTTCTACACCGAGAGCCTGCAGGCCAGCACCCTCGAGCGCTTGCAGCTGGAAAACCAGCTGCGCAAAGCCATCGAGGACAAGCAGCTCAAAGTGTTTTACCAGCCGAAGCTGTGCCTCGAATCGGGGCGCTTGAACGCGGCGGAAGCGCTGGTGCGCTGGGATCACCCGACCATGGGCCGGGTGCCGCCGGGGGATTTTATCGGGCTGGCCGAGGAGACCGGGCTGATCGGGCCGATCGGCGAATTCGTCCTGCGTCAGGCTTGCTGGCAGGCGTGCGAATGGCAGCGACAAGGGCTGGAGCCGATCCGCGTTTCGGTGAACCTCTCGGTGCATCAATTGCGTCAGGGCAAACTGGTCAGTCTGGTGCGCCAGGTGCTGGAGGAAACCGGTCTGGCGCCGCACTACCTCGAATTGGAATTGACCGAAAGCCAGTTGCTCGACAGCGTCGAACACATCATCGCGACCTTCCAGCAGCTGCGCGATCTGGGCGTGAAACTGGCGATCGACGACTTCGGCACCGGCTATTCGTCATTGAGTTATCTCAAGCGTATTCCGGTGGATTACGTGAAGATCGATCAGGCGTTCATTCGCGGATTGGGCGAGGGCAGTGAGGATGCGGCGATTACCCGCGCGATCATCGCCATGGCCCACGGGCTGTCGCTGAAAGTGGTCGCGGAGGGCGTTGAACGGCAGGATCAGCTGGAATTTTTACGCGCCGAACGTTGCGATGAAGTGCAGGGCTATCTGATCAGCCGTCCGGTGGAGGCTGCCGCGCTGGCCGGGCTTTTGCGTGAACAGGAAAAACCGTTTTAAGGGCTACATGCACCTTATCGCGCCTGATATGGGGACATGGAGTTACGCATTGAGCAGGCAAAAAGCCAATTCATGTAGTATAACTACAAGCGTGCTACATCCTTGCCCATAAGAAGAGTCCAGCCCCTTGAATCTGCTGCAACACATCGCCCAGTCACGTCACCTGTTACGCAAGTCGGAGCTCAAGGTCGCCGACCACGTGCTGCTTGACCCTGCGGCCGTGATGCACAGTTCCATGGCCGACCTGGCCCACAACGTCGGCATCAGTGAACCGACCATCGTGCGCTTCTGTCGCGCCATCGGTTGCTCCGGTTTTCAGGATCTCAAACTGAAGTTAGCGCAGAGCCTTGCGGCCGGTGCCAGCTTCGGTCAGTTCGCGATCCACGAAGACGACTCGGTTGCCGATTACAGCCTGAAGATTTTCGACACCACGTTGCACACGTTGATGGAGGTTCGCGAGAAGCTCGATCCGATTGAGTTGCAGCGCGCGGTGACGTTGATGTCGCAGGCGCAGCGCGTCGAGTTCTATGGTTTTGGCGCGTCGGGCGCAGTCGCCGCGGATGCGCAGCACAAGTTCTTCCGGTTGTTGCTGACCGCAGCGGCGTATTCCGATCCGCACATGCAGGCGATGTCGGCGGTGACGTTGAAGCCGACCGATGTGGCGATCTGTATTTCCCAGTCCGGGCGCTCCAAGGATTTGCTGATCACCGCCAATCTGGTGCGTGAGAGCGGGGCTTCGCTGATTACCTTGTGCCCGAGCCAGACGCCGTTGGCTGAGTTGTCGACGGTGAATCTGGCGATCGATGTGCATGAAGACACCGAAATCTATACGCCGCTGACCTCGCGCATCGCGCATCTGGTGGTGATTGATGTGTTGGCGATGGGCGTGGCCATGGCGCGTGGGCCGAGCCTGGTTAACCACCTCAAGAGCGTGAAGCGCAGTTTGCGTAGTTTGCGTTTGTCGCCCAAGGCTGCCAAAGCGCTGGATGATTAAGATCAAAAGATCGCAGCCTTCGGCAGCTCCTACACGGTCAATGTAGGAGCTGCCGAAGGCTGCGATCTTTTGCTTTGTTGTCGGCAACTTTCATCAAACCGTCATCCCCGCCGCCTATCGTGAAACTCCCGTCATCGCCTTGGGAGACTCGAAATGGCTCAGCCCTACGAAGAACGCAACAGCGCCGCGAAAACCCGTCGTCAGCAGGAAGACCAGCGCCGCATGGAATTTCGCCGCGCTATCGAAGATCGCTTCGAACTCCGTCAGCTTCAAGCCGAAATCGGCGACTTTCCCGACATCACTCACTGGCAGGCGGCACCCGCAGCTTCCCGTCGAAGCGCTCAACCAGCGCGCTGATCTGCACGCGTTCGCTGCGGATAAACGCCAGGAAGGCGTGCGCCACCGGTGACAAGCGTTTGGCTTTCGCTTGCACCAGGCACCAGCTACGGAACAGCGGCAATTCCTCGACCGGCAGCTCGACGAGCCCGCCGGTCGCCAGCTCCAGGTTCAGGGCGTGGCGCGTCAACAGCGCCAGGCCCAGACCCGCTTGCACACATTCACGCTGTGCTTCGGCCGACGCCACTTCCTGAGTCTGAGTGAAGTGCACGCGTTTCTCTTTGAAATACTCTTCGCACGCCAGTCGCGTACCCGAGCCGGGCTCGCGGATCAGCAGCGTGTAGGGTTCCAGATCCTGTAACCGCAACGGGCCCATGTGCGCCAACGGATGATCCGGGCGCGCCACGGCAACAATCGGGTTGTTGAGGAATGGCAAAAATTCCAGGCCCATGTCCTGCGGCACCATCGACATGATCACCAGATCGTCACGGTTGTCCGACAGCCTGCGAATGACCTGGCCACGGTTGACCACGGTCAGTTGCAGATTCACTTCCGGGTGCTGGCGTTTGAACGCGGCAAACAGGTGCGGGACGAAATATTTGGCGCTGGATTCCACCGCCAGTTTCAGCTGACCCTGCAGCGAGCCCTGCATGTCCGACAGCTGCATATCGAGGTTTTCCAAGCGCCCGAAGATGTCCCGGCTGGCGCGCTGAAGGGCTTCAGCGGCTTCGGTCATGTAGAGTTTTTTGCCGACATAATCGAATAATGGCTGGCCGATCAGCTCTTCCAGCTGCTTTATTTGCAGGCTAACCGCCGGTTGGGTGAGCGACATTTCATCCGCGGCGCGGCTGTAAGAGCGTAAATCACACACCTCGTTGAAGATCTGCAGCTGACGCAATGTCATACGCATCAAGGACTTACGCATTTTATTCGGGCTCGGCACGCGGATAGATGTTCGAACTATAAGTCTTTACTTATGGCTAACCCAATTATTATTCATTTTTGTTAATCCCTTATGAGCGCTAGTGTGGATCTGCGACTAAATTGAAACATTTGGTCACGCGTCGACCTGGGTCTAGCAGGTCGTGGTGCCACCGGCTCAAGGGAACCTCCAAGTGATAACAAAGATCCTGATCGCCAACCGTGGTGAGATTGCCGTACGAATCGTGCGAGCCTGCGCCGAAATGGGCATTCGCTCGGTTGCGATTTTTTCCGACGCCGACCGTCATGCGCTGCATGTGAAGCGAGCGGATGAGGCCCACAGCATCGGTGCCGAGCCACTGGCCGGTTACCTCAACCCGCGCAAACTGGTGAACCTCGCCGTGGAAACTGGTTGCGATGCCCTGCATCCCGGCTACGGTTTCCTCTCGGAAAACGCCGAACTGGCTGATATCTGTGCCGAACGCGGGATCAAGTTCATTGGCCCGTCGGCAGAAGTCATTCGCCGCATGGGCGACAAGACCGAAGCGCGCCGCAGCATGATCAAGGCCGGCGTACCGGTCACGCCGGGCACTGAAGGCAACGTCGCCGACATCGAAGAAGCTTTGGTCGAGGGCGACCGCATCGGTTATCCGGTGATGCTCAAGGCCACCTCCGGTGGTGGCGGCCGTGGTATCCGTCGCTGCAACAGCCGCGAAGAACTTGAACAGAATTTCCCTCGGGTGATTTCCGAAGCGACCAAGGCCTTCGGTTCTGCCGAAGTGTTCCTGGAAAAATGCATCGTCAATCCCAAGCACATCGAAGCGCAGATCCTCGGCGACAGCTTCGGCAACGTTGTGCACCTGTTCGAGCGTGATTGCTCGATCCAGCGCCGCAACCAGAAGCTCATCGAAATCGCCCCGAGCCCGCAACTGACCCCGGAGCAGCGCGCCTACATCGGCGACCTGTCGGTGCGTGCGGCCAAGGCAGTGGGTTACGAGAACGCCGGCACCGTGGAGTTCCTGCTCGCCGAGGGCGAGGTGTAGTTCATGGAGATGAACACACGGTTGCAGGTGGAACACACCATCACCGAAGAAATCACCGGGATCGACATCGTCCGCGAACAGATTCGCATCGCTTCCGGCCTGCCGCTGTCAGTGAAACAGGAAGACATTCAGCACCGTGGTTTCGCGTTGCAGTTCCGTATCAACGCCGAAGACCCGAAGAACAACTTTCTGCCGAGCTTCGGCAAGATCACCCGTTACTACGCCCCCGGTGGCCCGGGCGTGCGCACCGACACAGCGATCTACACCGGCTACACCATCCCGCCGTTCTACGACTCGATGTGCCTGAAACTGGTGGTCTGGGCACTGACCTGGGAAGAGGCGATGGATCGTGGCCTGCGTGCGCTGGACGACATGCGTCTGCAAGGCGTGAAGACCACCGCCGCGTACTACCAGGAAATCCTGCGCAACCCGGAATTCCGTAGCGGCCAGTTCAATACTAGCTTCGTTGAAAGCCACCCTGAACTGACCAACTACTCGATCAAGCGCAAACCCGAAGAGCTGGCCCTGGCCATCGCCGCCGCCATCGCCGCCCACGCAGGCCTATGAATGAAACAGCTGCGAGCTTTTAGCTGCAAGCGGCAAGTAAAAGCAGATTGGCTTTTTCTTGCAGCTTTTAGCTTGAAGCTTGCCGCTATGAGGAGATACCAATGACTAAGAAGATCTTCGTTACCGACACCATCCTGCGCGACGCTCACCAATCGCTGCTCGCCACCCGCATGCGCACCGAAGACATGCTGCCGATCTGCGACAAGCTCGACAAAGTCGGCTACTGGTCGCTGGAGTGCTGGGGCGGCGCGACGTTCGACGCGTGTGTGCGCTTTCTGAAAGAAGACCCGTGGGAGCGTCTGCGCCAACTGCGCGCGGCACTGCCTAACACGCGTCTGCAAATGCTCCTGCGCGGCCAGAACCTGCTGGGCTACCGCCACTACAGCGACGACGTGGTCAAAGCCTTCGTCGCCAAAGCTGCCGTCAATGGCATCGACGTGTTCCGCATCTTCGACGCGATGAACGACGTGCGTAACCTGCGCGTGGCCATCGAAGCGGTGAAAGCGGCCGGCAAACATGCCCAAGGCACCATCGCTTACACCACCAGCCCGGTGCACACGATCGACGCGTTCGTCACCCAGGCCAAGCAAATGGAAGCCATGGGTTGCGACTCGGTGGCGATCAAAGACATGGCCGGTCTGCTGACCCCGTACGCCACGGGCGAACTGGTTCGCGCACTGAAAGCCGAGCAGTCGTTGCCGGTGTTCATCCACTCGCACGACACGGCCGGTCTGGCGACCATGTGCCAGCTCAAGGCAATCGAAAACGGCGCCGACCACATCGACACCGCGATCTCCAGCTTCGCTTCGGGCACCAGCCACCCGGGCACCGAGTCGATGGTCGCTGCGCTCAAGGGCACCGAATTCGATACCGGTCTGAACCTCGAACTGCTGCAAGAGATCGGTCTGTACTTCTACGCCGTGCGCAAGAAGTACCACCAGTTTGAAAGCGAATTCACCGCCGTCGACACCCGCGTACAAGTCAACCAAGTGCCGGGCGGGATGATCTCCAACCTCGCCAACCAGTTGAAAGAGCAGGGCGCCCTCAACCGCATGGGCGAAGTGCTCGCGGAAATCCCGCGCGTGCGTGAAGACCTCGGCTTCCCGCCGCTGGTGACGCCGACTTCGCAGATCGTCGGCACTCAGGCGTTCTTCAACGTGCTGGCCGGCGAGCGCTACAAGACCATCACCAACGAAGTGAAGCTCTACTTGCAAGGCGGCTACGGCAAGGCGCCGGGCGTGGTCAACGAGAAGCTGCGTCGTCAGGCGATCGGCAGCGAAGAAGTCATCGACGTGCGTCCGGCCGATCTGCTCAAGCCGGAAATGACCAAGCTGCGTGCCGATATCGGTGCACTGGCCAAGTCGGAAGAAGACGTGCTGACCTTCGCCATGTTCCCGGACATCGGCCGCAAGTTCCTCGAAGAGCGTGCCGCCGGCACCCTGACCCCGGAAGTGCTGCTGCCGATTCCTGAAGCGGGCGGTGTGACAAAAGCGGGCGGCGAAGGCGTACCGACCGAGTTCGTCATTGACGTGCACGGCGAAACCTACCGCGTCGACATCACCGGTGTCGGTGTGAAAGCCGAAGGCAAACGTCACTTCTACCTGTCCATCGACGGCATGCCGGAAGAAGTGGTGTTCGAACCCTTGAATGAATTCGTCGGCGGCGGCATTGGCAAGCGCGCGCAAGCCAGCAAACCGGGCCACGTCAGCACCACCATGCCGGGCAACATCGTCGATGTGCTGGTCAAGGAAGGCGACACCGTCAAGGCTGGCCAGGCTGTGCTGATCACCGAAGCGATGAAGATGGAAACCGAAGTCCAGGCAGCGATTGCCGGCAAGGTCACCGCGATTCATGTGGCCAAGGGTGATCGGGTCAATCCGGGCGAAATCCTGATCGAGATCGAAGGCTGAGATAACCGCCGCGATCCAACGCTTTAAACCTCGGGGGGGCATGTGCTCCCCTTTTTTTGCCTTTTTTTCTGTAGGAGCTGCCGCAGGCTGCGATCTTTTGATGTTGTTGTTTAAGGGCAAGATCAAAAGATCGCAGCCTGCGGCAGCTCCTACAGGGGGATTTGTGGGTGGCGCAGAACCCTGTGGGAGGCTGCGATCTTTTGATGTTGTTGTTTAAGGGCAAGATCAAAAGATCGCAGCCTGCGGCAGCTCCTACAGGGGGTTTGCGGGTGGCGCAGAACCTTGTAGGAGCAGAGCTTGCTCGCGAAAGCGGTGTGTCAGTTGCAGCAAAAACTGGCTGACATTCCCTCTTCGCTGGCAAGCCCGCCCCCACAACAGCCCATCAGATCGTTAGAACGCCATGCGCCATTGGCCCATCACGCCAGTGTTGCGGCTGTCGGAGGCGATGTCGCCGGTGACGCCCATGCCCAGCGTGTGACTGGCTGATAGCGCCAGATCGAGGCCGGCATCCAGCGACAAACTGTTGCGATCCAGTTGCGCCCCAGCGATTTCGAAGCCGATCCCGCCGTTCAGCAACTGCTGGCGAGTGTGCATGTCGAGTTCGCCGTAGGTGTGTTTCCAACCCGCACTCAGACGCGGCGTCAGTTGCATGCCGTTGTCGAGGTTGTTGGTTTTTGCCACGCGTAGACCAAAGGTGCTGCTCAGGTTTTTCTGCGACTGACCGTGAACCTTCAACGCCGCGTCGCCACCTTTTTCGCTGTAACTGTCACGCTGGTAGCGCTGGTAACCGAGATTGGCGAAGGGCTCAAGCGTGAAATCGCCTTGGCCGAAGTCGTAACCCAGTTCGGCAAAGGCTTGCTGGGTGCTCGCGTCGTAGCTGCCTTTGAGGCGATCGCTAAAACCGTTGAACGCGACCCGACGTTTGCTGCTGCCGTCGTGACTGGCATAGGTGGCGCCAAGGCGCAGTGCCAGCGGGCCGTCCTGACGCACCGCGTAGGCACCGACATGCCAGCTGTCGAGATCGCCATCGACATGGCGCGCATCGAGTTTGGTCTGCGAGTTACCACCGATGATCCCGACATGCCATTGCTCATCGAGACGCCAGTCAGCACCTGCAACGAGACCTTGGGTGGAGTGTTTCAGGGTGCTATCGGTGTCGCGATCGATTTTTCCGCCATTGCCCAATGCCTGAACCCAGACTCGACCGTTGCCGTCACCTGCTTTAGCCGATCTTGCATCGGTGTCGAGCTGACGCATGGCCGACAGCATGCTGTCGCTGACCGGTGACACGGCGCTCAGTGTGGCTTTGGCAAGGTTGGCGTTGCTGCCGGCGGCGAGTTGATCGAGCGCTAAAGCAGCGGTGTTTCTGTTACTGCCGAGCAGGGCGACGAGGGCTTGGTTCGCAGGTGCGATCGGTGCAGAAACACTGGCCGGGACGACGCTTGCAGTTGGTGCAGTCGTTGCAGGCGCCGCAGGAACAGCTTGAGTCGCGGCCGACGCGGAAGCCAGGACAGGGGCTGCATTTTCAGCTGGCTCGGTAACCGCAACGGCAACAGGTGTTTCAACTGTAGGGGAAGTATCAACGGGATTAGCCGCAACAGCCGAAGTAACCGCCTCGGCGGAGACGGCAGTTCCGATTGAAGCGGCAGCCTCAACAGGAACAACCGAAACAGCAGTGTCCGCTGGCTCCGTACTCATTTCGGAAACTGCCGCCACCACCGGAGCAGAGGACTCCGAAGTCGCGATGTCGATCACCGGCGTTTCCACCTGCATTCCCGTCGAATCAGCCACCATCGGCACTACTTCTGGCGGCGCGAACGGAGTGGTGGAAGCATCAAGCATCTGATCGATTTGTTTACCAATTTCGCCAGCATTTTCCGATGAGGCGGCGTTTTCAACCTTCTCTGCATTTCGGCTATACGTCAGCCCAACCTTCTTCTCTTCGTAGTTCAGCGTTGGTGTCATGAACGCCAGATCGTTTTCAATACGGCCAAATTCCCCGACGACTTTTCCCGCTGTCAGAATCGTGTGCTGACTGCTTTTCGGGTAGTCGCCCGCCGTTGTGAGTTGCAACGTCGAATTACCCAGATCGGCCGTCCCGGCGACCACGATGGTCTTGCTAACTCCTTTCGCTTTAACCTCGTAAGCCAACGTCGCACTGGGCTTCAGGTTCAAATCGCCATTCACGGAAGGTGCGCCGAGCGCCTGATTAACCTTCAGCATTCCATGAACATTCAATGTGCCAGTTGCACCTCCACCAGCGAATTGGCCCTTTTCATCAACGTGGACTGCCCCGCCAATGATTCCCCGGTTGTTGAGGTTACCGCCAGCAGATACAAAGGCGCCTTGATTGATCCCGCCTTTATTGATCAGCGTGCCTTCGACCACGGCATGTCCAGCAATCGCACCTTCATTGGTGAAGGTAGCTTCAGGGCGCACCACAACCCCTGCGGTGAAGTCCGAGGGCGTATTTTTGACTCGAGTCCAGACACCTTGTTTGACCTCAAGGCCATGGAAGTTTCGCGTATCACCCAGCGAACCCTTGGCCGCATCGAGTTGCAGGACATTCACACCGCCCGCGCCATCCACCGGGCCTGTAAAACTGCCTTTACCGGTGACGATGAGCAGATCACTGCGCTCACTAAAAGGCTCGGCATAACCCTTCTTGTCGATCGGTGTTTTAAGGGTGTCGGGATCGTTGATGAAGGTGTCGAGTAGCGCCGTCAGCGCGCCAGGGGTTGGCACGTTGGCAGGCACTTCTTCGGCCTGTGTGTATTGAGCGCAGCTCACCGCGAGGGTGATGGCCAGCGCCAGTTTTTTCGGTTGGTAAAAGTGTTGAACGGGCATCAAGTAAGGCCTCTTTTGACTGGAGACCAAACTCTAAGTTGAAGGCCTGTGGGGCCGCTGTCAGCTGCTTCCCACAGGCTTGCGGCTTCCTTCAGTTTTCTCTGTGGAAAATCGTCGAGGCTGAGGAAACGGCCGGTTTTACCCAGCCATACCGGCGTGTTTTCCTACAATGTTTACAGATGTAACCCGCTGGCACTCTCAGAAACTCATCTGCCATTGCCCGATCAGCCCGTGATTGCGGCTGTTGCTGCCGATCTCGCCGCTGTAACCGACACCCAGCGTATGCCGCGCCGAGATGCCAACATCCAGACCCGCTTCCAGCACCAGGCTGTCACGATCCAGCGAGCTGCCATCGACACTGAACGCGGTGCCACCGGTGACGAAGGCCTGACGCGTCGAATTGCTCACATCGCCATAGGTATGTTTCCAACCAGCCGTCATGCGCGGCGTCAGGCTCATACCGTTATCCAACGTATTCAGGTGGGCCAGACGCAAGCCGAAGGTGCTGCTGAAGTTGTCCTGGGTTTCGCTGTCGACTTGCAGCGCGGCGGCACCACCCTTTTCCTGATAACTATCGCGGTGGTAGCGCTGGTAGCCGAGGCTGGCGAAGGGTTCGGCGTTGAGTCGACCGCTGCCCATGGCGTAGCCGAGTTCGGCGAAGGCTTGCTGACTGTCGGCGTCGTAATCGCCTTTCGGGCGATCGCTGAAACCGTTGAAGGCGACGGTGCGTTTGCTGTCCCCCTGATGGCCGCTGTACGCCGCGCCGAGACGCACTGAAATCGGGCCATTCTGATGCAGCGCATAAACGCCGGCGTGCCAGCTCTCGACGTTGCCGTCGACACCGCTGGCGTCGAGATCGGTTTTCGAATAACCGCCGAGCACACCCACGCGCCACGCCGAGTTCAACGACCAGTCGGCGCCGAGCACGCTGCCCTTGGTGCGTTGTTCCAGACCGCTGCTGCCATGTTCGCCGTCGAGCTTGCCGTAGCCGCCGATGCCTTGCAGCCACAGACGGCCACGGGCGTTCGGGTCATTCAGATTGCGCGCCTCGGAAGGCACGCCGTTCGCCGCCAGCACCGGTGTATCGCGCTGATCGAGGCCGACAGCCAGGCCCGGGCTGCCGCCGATTTGTTGCATCGCCGAGAGCATGCTGTTGCCGACCTGACTGCTGGCGGCGAGGGTGGCGCTGGTCAGGTTGGCATTGCTTGCACCGGCGAGTTGTTCGATTGCGGCGCCCGCCGTGCTTTGCGAGGTATTCAGCAGCGCGTTGTACAACGCGTTGTTGCTGCCCATCGAAGCGATGCTGTTGGCGGCGTTGCGGCCGTTGCCGGTGCTGGCGAACTCGTTGAACGCGACGTCGTTGCGGTTGTAACTCAGGTCGACCTGCGTCGGCGTGTAGGCGAGGGTCGGCGTGAGGAACGCGTAGTCGCTGGTCACGCTGCCGAAGGTGCCGTTGATTTTCCCGGCCTGCAACACGGTGTACTGGCTTTGCCACGGATACGTGCCGGGGCCGGGATTGACCGCAAGCGTCGCGCCGTTAAGGTTGGCGGTGCCGCCGACTTGCACCGGGGCGCTGCTGCCGTCGGCGTTGACACCATAGGCGAGGGTCGAGCCGCTGCCCATATTCAAATCATGCACGACGGTTGTGCGACCGAGGCTGGTGTCGGTGCGCAAGGTACCGTTGACGTCGAGACCGCCCACCGATCCGCCGCCGGCATATACACCGCCCGCATCGACGGTGAGGTCGCCAGCGATGCTGCCCTGGTTGATCAACGTCGCGCCATTGCGCACCGCGCCACCGTCGCTGAAATCGCCGTTGCCGGTCAGCGTCCACGCGCCTTGTTTCACTTCCAGCCATTCGAAGTTGCGACTGTCGCCGAAGCTGCCGCCCGCGGCGTCGTCCATCACCACTTGGTCATCACCGCTGCCGCCATCGACCACGCCGCCAAAGCGGCTGCCGTTGCGCAAGGTCAGGCTGTCGTTGCCGCCACCGAGATCCAGCGCCAGGCCATTGCTGCCGCTGATGGTGCCGCCGTTGACCACGTTGTCATCGAACTCGCCGACGAATTTCACGCCGAAACCGTTGAGGCCCTGAATGGTGCCGAAGTTCTCCAGCGTGGTCGCTGCCAGCCCTGAATTGCCGCTGCCGTCGTCGACCAGAATCGCGCTGTCGGCGCCGCTGATCAGTGCGTTTTTTGCGTTGAGAATATAGCCCCCGCCCAGCGCGATCCCTTCGCTGCCGTTGGCGAAACCACCCTTGTCCACGCCGCCCGCGCCGACGCCTTGAATGGTGCCGTAGTTTTCGATGTGGGCGATGTTGTCGATGTCCACGCCGTCGCCGTCACCGTTCGCTTGCAATCCGGAGTAAGCGCCAGTGATGGTGCCGTGGTTGATCACCGTGCCGTCACCGTCGGAACCGAACCCGGAGCCGTTGCGCCCGGTGATCTCGCCGTAGTTGACCAGTGTCGCGCCGAGGTCGGTGGTGATGCCGTGACGACCACCGGAAATCACCCCGTAGTTGGTCACGCTGACGCCGCCTGCCGAGTCGATATCGATGCCGTCGAATTTCTCGTCGGCGTTGTGCGAATCGCCGGTAGAAATCTCGCCGTAGTTAGTGATCGTGGCGTTGGCGCCGGTCTTCATGCCGTCGCTGGCGTCGCCACGAATCAGCCCGCCCGCGCGATTGATGATGGTGGTTTTCACCCCGTCGCTGCGCAGCGCATCGAGATCCAGACCTTGGCCGGTGCTGGAGCGAATCACGCCACTGTTGTCGATCAACAGGCTGCCGCTGACGAAGTTGCTGTCGATGCGCACAGCATCGTTGGCACCGAGAATCTGCCCGCCGCTGCGGTTATAGATCGCGTAGTCGCGCGCCTTGCTTTCGTCGCCACTGCTATCGATCGCGCGGCCACCGGTGGAAACGATTTTGCCGGCGTTATCGATCACCACACCGGTGCCGCTGGTCTTGTCTTTCAGGCTGACGGTCTTGCCGCTATTGGTGATGCTGCCCGGCGCTGAAATGGTCAACGTGTCATTCCCGCCCAAGGTTTGCGCGGCGGTGGTGGCGGTGTCGATCTGAATGGTTTTGCCGTGGGCCGCCGTGGCGGAAATCAGCAAAGTGATGGCGAGGGAGAGACGCTGCGGCGGGAAGGACATGGGTGGAAGGCCTTTTTGTTATAAGCGGGCCGTCCTGTATAGCGAAGGGTTTTTACAGAATGATGTCTGGAGCATGATTTTGAAGATCAAAAGATCGCAGCCTGCGGCAGCTCCTACACGGATCAATGTAGGAGCTGCCGCAGGCTGCGATCTTTTGCTTTGTGCCTTAACTACGGCACTCAACCAAGCCTTTCAGCTGTCCATCCGGCGTCTGGTTTTCATCGCTCAACCAGCGCTCGAACCCGGCGCCAATCGCCGGCCATTCCGAATCCACAATCGAGTACCACGCGGTGTCGCGGTTCTGGCCTTTGACCACCATGTGCTGGCGGAACACGCCCTCGAAGCTGAAGCCCAGACGTTCGGCGGCGTATTTGGAGCGGGCGTTGCCGTTGTTGCATTTCCATTCGAGGCGGCGGTACCCGAGGTCGAAGGAATGTTTGGCCAGCAGGTATACCGCCTCGGTGCTTTTCGGCGAGCGCTGCATTGGCGCGCCGAAGGTGACGTGGCCGATCTCGATGCGGCCCTGCGCCGGGACGATCGACATCAGGCTGAGGATGCCTTGCACCTGGTTGTTCGCACGGTCGATGACCGCGAAGAAATACGGGTCGCTGGCGGCGGCATGGTTGTTCAGCCAAGCGTCGAAAACGCTGCGTTCCGGGAACGGGCCGTAGGGCAAATAATCCCAGAGTTTCGGGTCGGCCCCGGGGCCTTCGAGGGCGGCGAACAGTTGTTCGCCATGGCGCGCCGGGTCGAGTCGTTCGAGGCGAATAAAACGCCCTTCAAGCAATGTGGCGGTAGGGGCGGGGACGCCTTTCCAGTCAGCCGGTGAAATGATCATGGGTGCCTCTCCTTAAATGGCTTTGCGAAACTGGATGAAGCCCGGGCGCTCGGCGATGCGCTCGTAGAGCTGGATCGCGGTGGCGTTGGATTCGTGGGTCAGCCAGTGCACTTTGCAGCAACCGTCAGCCTTGGCGGTGGCGTAAACGTGTTCGATCAGCAGGCGGCCGACGCCGGTGCCGCGTGTTTCCTCGGTCACCAGCAAATCCTGCAGGTAGCAGGAATTTTCGATGCTCCAGTTCGAGCGATGATAGATGTAATGCACCATGCCGACCGCTTTGCCATCGGCCCAGGCCAACGCCGCGTGGGTCGGTTCGCTCGGGTCGAGAAAGCGCTGCCAGGTGCTGTCGGTGACGGCGTCCGGCAGTTCGGTGTTGTAGAAACGCAGGTAGGCCTGCCACAACGGCAGCCAAGCGGCGCGGTCGGCGGCGCTGACCTGGCGAATGTCGATCTGACTCATGGTGATTTCCTTAGCGCATCAATTGGGCGAGGGTTTGATCGTTGACTTCGGGGCTGGCGGCCAGACCTTCACGCACGCCGGCAATGTCTTCGGCGCTGCGGTTCTGACTGAGCTTGCGCTTGCCCTCGAGACGGTCGATGGGAATGGCAAAACCGACAATCGCCTTGAGCATGCCGTCGATGTAGTCAGCGGGCGCATCGGCGACGGACCATGGCTGGGCGCGGCCGGCTTCATGACGGTCGGTGAGGGTGCTGACGATGTCGAGCAGGCGTCCGCCATCGCTGAAGGTTTCGGCGTGGCCATAGGCGTGCACGGCGATGTAGTTCCAGGTCGGCACGACTTTGCCGTGCTCGGCCTTGCTTGGGTAAAAGCCCGGGCTGACGTAGGCGTCGGGGCCGGCAAAAATCAGCATGGCTTCGGCGCCGTCGCGCAGGTCTTTCCATTGTGGATTGGCGCGGGCCAGGTGCCCGTACAGCGTGCCGTACTCGCCTTGTTCACAATGCAGCAGCACCGGCACATGGCTGGCTTGCAGACCGTTTTCGCCATGAGTCACCAGAATGGCGAGGCGGGTGGCGAGGATCAGTTCGTGCAGTTGGGACAGTTCTTCGATGGCAAAGGCGCGCGGCGTGTACATGGACAGATTTTCCTTGGCGAATGCCTGCATCCTAGGCAGGCTATTGGTCTGTTGTAAGAGCCATTGATGACCAATTTCATAGGTCCATTACCATGCCTGATTCGTCAACGCTGTCCATGCCCTTCAATCCCGCCGGTATCGAGCTTGATCGCCGGCAGGGCTTGAGCCGCCAGCTCTATCAGGCATTGCGCTTGCGCGTACTCGATGGGCGCTTGGCCAGTGGCACGCGGCTGCCGGCCAGTCGCGATCTGGCGGCGGCGTTGGCGATTTCGCGAAACAGCGTGGTGCGCGCCTACGATCAGTTGTATGCCGAAGGGTTTATCGAAGGGCGGGTCGGCGACGGCACATACGTCGCACAATTGTCGGCACCACCGCCCTCAGCGAAAAAACTATCCACAAAAGTATCCACAGGGTTTTCAACAGGCTTATCCACAGCCTTATCCACAAATTGGCTGGATTTACCTGTGATTCCATCCAGTAAAGTTATCCACAGCGATAGTTTTTCACGCATCGAAAACAACCATTTGGCGAAGCCGCCGAGTGGTCCACCGCGTGCTTTTCGCGTCGGTGTGCCGGCATTCGATCTGTTCCCTTTTGAGGTCTGGGCCAAGCTGAACGCGGCTTTCTGGCGCAAGCCGGATTTGCAGCAGCTGTGTTACGGCGACCCGGCCGGTGATGCGCGTTTGCGCGCGATGATCGCCGCCTATCTGCGCAGTTCGCGCGGCATGCAGTGCAGCGCTGAGCAAATTGTGATCACCAGTGGCGCGCAGCAGGGCATTAGCCTTTGTGCACAGTTGCTGGTGGAGCCGGGCGATGGTGTCGGCATCGAAAATCCTGGCTACCGCGCAGCGGGTCATGCGTTCGCTGTAGCGGGTGCGCGATTGCGCGGTATTGCGGTGGACGAGGAGGGGATTGATTGCGCGGCATTGGCAGCGGCAACGGATTGTCGCGTCGCCTACGTGACGCCGTCTCATCAATACCCGACCGGCGTGGTGATGAGTCTGGCGCGACGTCTGGAGTTATTGGCCTGGGCCGAACGCACGCAAGGCTGGATCGTCGAGGACGATTACGACGGCGAGTACCGTTACACCGGCGCACCGCTGGCGCCATTGGCCGCGCTCGATCGGCAGGGCCGCGTGTTGTACGTCGGCACCTTCGGCAAAGTCGCATTCCCGGCGCTGCGCCTGGGTTATCTGGTGTTGCCGCCAGCGCTGGTGGATGCCTTTTCCCAGCGCCGCGCGGTGGACGTGCGCCACTCGGAAGTGAGCACCCAAGCGGTGATGGCCGAGTTCATGGCGGCCGGGCATTTTCAGCGGCACATCCGGCGGATGCGCCGTGCCGCATTGAGCCGGCGCAATACCTTGTTGGTCGGTTGGCCGAGCGATATTCCCGGCGTCGGCAGCCTGCCGAGTGTGGCGGCCGGTCTGCATCTGACCATTGCCGTGGACACACTGGCCCGTGAGCAACAGTTGATCGGTCTGGCCGCCAGTGTCGATGTAGAGATCAACGGTTTAAGCAGTTATTGGCTGCCGGATTCAACTTTGCCGGCGGATCAACGCGCCGGCCTGGTGTTGGGTTTTGCCGCCGTGCCCGAGGCAGCGATCAACACTGCGCTCGGGCGATTGAAGAAAGCCTGGCGTGACTGAAATCAGTTTTTCCCGGAAGCACCGGCCACTGGTTTCTCCGGTATGGGCAGATCAAGAAACAATTTGCGCAGGTCTGGATCGCTCAACTTGCGCAACACGCCATTGATCGGCTCGAAAGCGTTCAAGGTTTTTTGCTGATCCGGTGTAAGGGTCGCAAGGTAACTGTCGGCGACTTTCAGGTGGGCGGTGGTCGGTTGATCCGCCGGGGTTTTCAGGGTTTTGTAGTGAAAGTGCGCGACCCACAGGGGTTGGTCGTTGTTTGCCTTGTCGAGAATCCGGAACTCCTGAAAATAATCGCCGAACTGTTTCGTCGGGATACGTCCACGCTCGTCGCGAGCGAGGCTGAGTTGAGCATTCTCGTGCATCCATTTGAAGTTGGTTTGAGTCGGTTTGCGCAGTTTGTACATGCTCGCGCGGATGTCCACGCCTTCGCGCCTGACCCGCGTGGCCGCTTCACGCATTTCGGTACTCAGACTGGCAATAGGGGGAAAGCTTTTTTTTGCCGCGCGCAAGTTGCTCAAGGCTTGTTCGACGTCTGTTGCGCTTTGCTCCAGTTTCCGCGCGTACTGTTCGTGGATCTCTTGCATATCGGCGGGGATCCGTGAAGGACGTTGAGCGTCTTTGCGGGAATTTTTGAGGAAGTTGGAGCAATCGAGATTGAGTTCCAGTGCGTCGCTGATGATATCGATATCGCTGCGAGCCGGGCTCAATGCCGGGCGTGAGTCGGGCACGATCTTGTTAATCGGATCTGCAGTGCTTTTCTCTGGCTTGTCGGGCGCTGATTCGCGCGGGCGGGTTTTGTAAACTTTCACCATTGCGCGTGAAGGGCCGGGTTGTTCGGACGTGGCCGCTTCCTGTTGCCTCAGCGTGGGATCATTCAGCAACAGGGAATCGATCCTGGCCTGGGCCAGTTGGCGAAACTCTTCGATCAGTGTCCGCAGGTGCATCACTCGGGGGCGTTTGACGTGTTGCGGGTAATTTTCGACTACCTCCTGCAAACGCTGGTCGGCACTGTTGAAGGTATCGACGAACCGGCTTATTTGTTCCAGCGTGTCCGCCGTTTCGAGCGTCGCTGTTTTCGTCTTGATCAGCGCTGTCAGATCATGAGCGGCATCAGCCGCGTCAGTAATAATGCGGCCCACTTGGTAACGCGCCTGATTCATTGAGGGCTCGTTGGTTTCTACCATGCAGGGCTCATGAGACATGCCAATCTCGTTGGCTTTGAAATCCAGAACGGTGGACTGAGGCAGCATGGCTCGCAGTTTCGCCGCATTGGTAACGCCTGCTTTGCCGAGGGGTTTCAGGTGCTCCAGCGAAGTCTCGGCAAGGCTCAGTTTATCCCCCAACTGCTGCCCGAGTTCGATGGCCTGAGTGATGGTCGCAACATAATCCCGGTGCAGTGTCGGAGGATCCTGGGGGCGGCCGTTTCGCAGCGGCTCAGTGATCCTTATGTAGGTGTGCACCTTCAAGAGGTACCACTGATCAATATTTTTATGCAGCTCGGTGGTCAGGCGTACCGTGTCGTAGACGTAACCGACCGAGCCTCCTTTGGTACGCCAATCGCGAATATGTTCCAAAGCTTTCTGGTATTCACCAATCGCTTCTTCGAGTTTTAACGCGTATGCATGAGAAGTGGCTTCGCGAGTTTTCTCGGTGGCCTTGAACTTCTCATCGAATGCAGTCATCAGTTCGGTCTTGAGGGTTTTTTCGCGCTCCTTGAACGCTCGCAATTCGCTTTCCAGTTCCTGTTTGCGAAGTTCGTTGGCATGCCTGAACTGCTGAATCCGGCTTTTGCGTCCGCCACCACGCAAGCGCAGGCGCGTGTCGATGTACCACAGACCTTTCAGACCCGTTAGCAGCGGGCCGCTACGGGTTGAGTCGTGAGGGTCGCAGATCGTGACTTGTCCGTTGATATCCAGGCGAACCTCGAACCAGCGTTCGCGAACTTGCGCGTAACTCTTGTCCTCCAGTTGATAGAGGTAGGGAGGGTGTTCATTGAGGCGGGTCAAGTCCTCATGGCTCAGGTCGGGCGCCTTGACCTTGAGCCCGTCCAGATAACGCCCCAACTCCGGCGGATTTCGTCGAGGAACCGATCCGCCAATCTCGACCGAGGAACAATGCTGGCTTGGTAGTTCATCGAGTAAGGGCTGCTTCTCAAAGCGCGAGCCAACCGGAACGATTTCGGTTTTAGGCAGATATTCAGCCATGTGCTTTTGAGGCTTCAACTCCCCCGCAACCCGTTGGCGGTGCCGAGTAGCGTGATGGGTAAGGATTATCCCCAGCGTCAGCAAAATATCGCCCAGTGAACTCCACTCACCGAGCCGATCCCCGCGCTCATGGGCGTCGAGTGCTTGCTGAATTTCCTCGATGCTTTGCCACACCCATACGGCGGCGCCGAGTGCGCCACTGAGGAAGTTCGAAGTGACATTGAACAGTGTCCAGCTGCATTCCCGCAGCAGTAACCAGCGCTGTTCAGCGTTGGACATGGATTGACGATCCGCCAGTTCCACGAGGGCTTGGGCGTTGCTCTCGAACAGTGTCTGGAAGAGGTCGCCTTTGACCTCATCAATGCCAAAATCGACATGGCCAAGCCCGTTCATGTGCAGGGTCGGGTCGGACAATTGCTGAATAACCAGCCAAGGCGAAGGTAAACCCACCGGGAACACGTATTGAGCATATTCGAAACTCAAATTGCGATCCGCCAGCCATGCCAGCACGGAATCCCTGAGCTCCCCCGGTTGATGCAGGGCATACAGTAGATTCTGCCGGGAAGGGAACTGCAGCAAAGCAGGCTCGAACAGCGGTCGATACAGGATGCAAGGCCCGCTATCGGGATCACGTGCTCCGATGATGAACATATTGGTGACTGTGTCCGTACTGCTGAGCAGACGATGCTGCGGGATCAGCGTGAGCGGACAGATCGAAATCCGGTGCGAAGAGGCAAAGCGTTCGCCCGCGACTTGGCGAATGTAGCCGTAACCGGTTTCATCGAGGCCGTTCTGCGACCGGACTTTGCTTTCGAGTGCCGCCAATGGCAGCAACAAACGTAATTGTTGACGATACAGCGTGGCGTGGCGCTTCGATTCCTGCGAATCGTCAAGCAGTCTGCGCTTGATCAATTGCGGATAAACGCTACCGATATCGACTTTTTGGGCCAGACTTGTCAGTAGCTCCACCGTCAACCAGGCCGGGACGATTTCACCGGTTTTGAATCGCAGGCTGGCCCTGTAGGGTGGCGTGTTTTCCAAAGCATATTCGCCCAGGGTTCGCGTATAGGTATCAAGCAAATCAGGCAGTGTCAGATCGCCGGCGGTAAAGCTGTTGGTGATGGTAATTTCCAACTCATCCAGCGGCAGGATTGCAGCACCTTCGGCGTGTTTGTCATGGATGAGCGCTTCGCACATCAGCCGTTGGGCAAAGCGATCGATGGGCTCAATCAAATCCTTGCTTTGCTTGAACGCCGGGTCGCGGTAGAGCTTGCCCAGCTCGGTGATGTATTTGCTGTAGGCGGCCAAATCGTCGGCCGAGGCGTTGTGCAGCCAGTCAGGGATCGACGATTCAAGTTTGTCGAGCTGCACCTGCTCCTCCGCAGGCACCACCGGCGCGGTTAAAGTGGCCGGAGCTGACTGGCTCGAGCTGTCTCCTATCGCGGCAATGGAGTCGAGTTGCGAGGCAATCAGCGCCCAGGCCATATGGTCAAAAATATTCCCTTCAGGCTCGAATAGCCGCCACTGCATCGGGCGCCCATCCAGTTGTTCCGAAATACGTGAAGGCAGCGAGGCGCCGAGTTCGTCCATCGACGCGAAAGATTCGTAGCCACTCTCAATGGTGTACATCAACACCAGTTCGCGTTGCTCAAGCTGCGCACATATGACCAAAGCACCACCGAGCAGCAAGTGAGTCTCTTTGGTGTTTTCCAGCGTATCGATATCGATCAGGCCGGCCTGAATCCTGCTGAACCCGCCTTGTTGCATCGGCCGGGCATTCTTGTCCGCAGAGGTGAAGATCAGTCTGGCCAAGGCACACTCTTGAACGCTCCAGCCCTGTACCTCGTTGACATCCAGGGCTTTGCGCAAGGTATCCGCGAGCTCTTGCCAGCGCGGCAGACTGCGGTTCTCGCTGTTCCAGAAATTCAATTGGCGTTCCTGATACTCGACGAACAATAACGGTGAGTAGTCGTTGAGCAGGCGGCCGATCTCCTCAATGTCGACAGCCAGATGCCGCGGAGTGAGGGCATCCGGTTCCAGGGTGAGGAAATGTTCAGCGGTAATGAAATTGGCCGAGGCGTTGTATAGATTCAGGCGAACCAGCGTGTGGCTCAGTGATTCGAATCGAGTGACGCCAGCGACAACCAGATCGTTTTCCTCGTGCCATTGCGGCGTGCCGATCATGCATGCATCCGGATCGAGAGCCAGATCGGGGTACAGCGAGCGCAATGCTTCGCTGAGCATTTGCGCGGCGACATCGCCCAGCGTGGGGCCGTGACTGGTCAGGTTCACCAGTCTGCTTTTGTCGAGCAGAGGGGTAGAGTTTTCGAAGGACTGCGTGACCGGGGGGCTCATGTTCAATACTCCAAGAGTCGAGGAAGCTGTGTTGCCTCCTGCGTAAACCCCGAAAGTAGTGAATAGCCGCCGGGTGTTGGCGGTATATAAATATTGTTCGTTAAAAAAACTGTGGCGAGCGAGCAATCTCGCCTGCCACAGTCACAGCATCAAAAACCCTAAACGTTCAGGTCACCGACGCCGTGGGTGGCGTGATCGGAAAAAACAGCGTTTTCGCCAGTGGCACGCCGATTTCACTGCGGTAAATCGCGATGACTTCCTGTGTGCTTGACGCGTTTTCCAGGGAGTAGCCGCTGCCGAGTAATCTTTGCTCTTTGGTTTTCAAGTGGGCGGCGCTGAACAATTCATCGACGGTGTCGGCTCGCAAATAATGAAAGTGTGCGTACCACAACACCGCTTTGGTTTTGCGGTCACGAATTTCGTATTCCTGCAGGAAGTCTTTCTTCGATCCCTTGAGTTGGCGGCGACCGGGGATCCTGTCGATCATCAATTCTTGCTGAGCGAACAGCCACGCCACGCGCGGCGCGGTGGGCAGTTGGCGCTTGGTCATGTTGACCCGTAACGTATGGCCAACGTTCTTGAGCTGAATGACGGCGGTTTCGATGTTCTGTTTGAGCAGCGCTGCTGCAGTCGCTTGCGCATGGGACGAGGGGCCAGACGTCAGCGCCTGGTCAATGGCATTGGCAGCGTCGTTCAGTTGCGTGGCATGCCGGGTCAGAGCCTCTTCGATTTCTACGGGCAGTCGATTCGGTTCGCGAGCATTGTTCTTCTGCTGTTGAATGAGACCTTGCACAGCATCGAGCAGTGTCTGCCCCGAACTTATCGTTTTGCTCAAACTTTTGGCTGGCAGGATTTGCGCCGGTTTGCTGCGCACACGCTGTAACCATAGATCGGGTTCCTTCTCGTGAAAGGTCGCCAATACATTGCCGGTCAGGCTGGCTTTGACATCCGCCAGCGGCGTATGACCCTGGGCCTCTTTGCGCGGCTCTACCAGTTGCATGCCTTTGAAGCGCGTTTTGATGACTCGCTTTGCCGGTGCTCGCGATGGGCCGGGCTGCGGAAGCCGGGGGCCGCGTTCAAGCAACATTTGCGACAGTTGCCGGCTGCTTTGCTGACCAAACTCATCAATATTCAGCTGCAGTTGTGCGAGCTGATCCGTCAGCATCTGTTCGGCAAACTGCTGAGGCAAATCCTGCAGGCGGGAGTTGATACTGGCGTATTGTTCGACCAGGGTGTTGAGCGCCTCGATGCGTTGCGGGTCGCTGAACTCATGGCCTTCGCGCTGCAGGTCGAGCGAATTCTGGATCGCCAGATTGGCCTCGTTGACCAGACGTATGACCTGCTCCCGAGCGTCCTCCCATGCGGCGCCATTGCCTTCCCTGACGCAAAAAGCGCGCGCCAGAGAAATCCGGAATGCTTTCAAATCCTGCACGTCATATACCGGGAGCTTCTCTCTGAAATGGCTGGCCATTTGCGCAGCTTCTTTTCCGAGAACGCCGAGTTCGGAAAAACTCGCCTGAGCCATTTCGATGCGCTGAACCATCAGCGTGGCCAGCCTGTGCATCTCTTGGTAGGGCGCGTTATCGGCAGGCCTGACTCCGCCGTCTTCTTCCGCCAGCAGAGTGTTAGTCAGGTCCATTGACGATTTGAACGCGGGTTTGATCTGGTCGATCCACGACTGGTTGAAAAAAAGCAGGGAGCTGAGCATTTCGATCATCGAAGCCCGATACCCCGGCATCGCTTCAATCCGATTCAATTCCTTGAGGTGGCCAACGGTCGCTTCGTAGGTGCGGATTTGCGCTTCGAGCTTTTCCAGGAATACCGATTCGTGCGCTTTGTACGTCTCAGCCGTTGCCGATAGCAGTGCTTTGCGTGCGCCGACCAATGCAGTTTTGCTGGCGCCGAGATTATCGTTGAAGTCCCTGAGGTGCTGGTGCAGTTCGTCGATTCGTTGTGCGTTTTTGCGTAGCAGTTCGGCCTTTCGGCTTTTGAGGCCTCCGCCGCGCAAACGCAGGCGCGTGTCGATGAACCAACGACCCTGACGGTTATGAATCAGCAATGGCCCGGAGCGTGGCGGTTGTTGACGGGAGTCGATGATTTGCACGTCTTGCTGTTCATTGAGATGCACTTCGAACCAGCGCGCACCTACTTTGGCATAGCGCTTTCCAGCGATGGCGTAAAGGTGCTGTTGTGCGCCCTCACCGATAGGCTGGCCGAGCCCTGTCGGTGGGTCGATAGCGAATCGCTCAAGCGTCTGGCCAAGGCTTGTCGCTTGGCGATTGAGCGCGCCGAGGCTGTGGATGGCCGACTGATGGTTGCCTGGCAGTTCGGTGAGCGTGGTGTCCGCAAGCTGTTTCAACTGGACAGGATCGGGTCGCGTCGGGTTTTCGATGAATTGGGTCTTGGTCGTTGCGGGTAATTCATTTGAATGTCGTGCCGGTTTGCCGCGGGTCGCCGCGCGGTGGGCAAGCACCATGGCCAGTGACAGAAGCAAATCGGTGAGCGCGCTGGTGGCCAGCTCGCTGTTGCCATCATGTGTCGCTTCGAGGGTTTGTTGCAGGTCATTGAAAAGCTGCCAGATCCACACCGCCGCGCCTACGGTCGGATCGAGAAACGGCAGGACGGCGTTGAACAGTTTCCACGCGCCTTCCTTGAGCGTCGCCCAATGGCTTTCGGCATTCGATACCGACTCACGGTCGGCGAGCTCGATCAGCGCAGTAGTATTGGCGGCGAACAAACTGCGCAGGTAATCACCTTCGAGCACTTTGCTGCCCAGCCGCACGGGGGTGTTGAGGTTAATGTTCAGCAGGGGATTGGTCAGCAATTCGGCGAGTACTGCGAGGTCGGGCAAGTCTCCGTGGAAAATGAAGTTCGAATAGTTGGCGCGAACGCTGTCCGGTAGCCAGGCGAGCACTGATTCACGGATCTTTTTCGAGTGTTTGATCGCGTAGATCAGGCTCGACGGTGTCGGGTACTGAGTCAGCGGATTTTCCAGCAGCGGACGGTATAGCAAGCACGGCCCTTTGCTTTGATCGCGCGGGCCGATCACGAACATGTTGGTGACGATGTCGGCGCTGTCGTCGGTCTGTTGATCGAGCACAAACGATAACGGACGGATGACGATTTCCTGATCATCGACCCGCCGCGCTTCACCCGCCGCACTCATCACGGCCACGATGTAGCGGTAGCCCTGCTCATCGATAGCGCCTTCTTTGCGGATCTTGCATTGCAGGGCCAGCAACGGCAGCTGTACCTGCAAGTGCGCGCGGTACAGCCTCGACAACTCTAAAGATTTGATCGGGTCATCAACCAGTCGCTCCTTGATCAGTGCCGGGTAGGTTTTGCCGATATTGACCGTGGTTACCAACCCTTCGACGTAGGTCGGGGTCAGCCATTCCGGCACCGCTTCACCGGTGGTGAACCAGAGCACTTTATCGCCCAGCGGAACCGCAATCAGGTTTTCCAGGGCCAGCTCTGCCAGGCTCAGCGTGAGGGTTTCGCTGGTGCCCGTGGCCTGAGTGCCCCAGACCACCGGACGGGTGATGCTGATGCGCAGGTTCTTCAGTTTCAGCTGTCTGGCCTGTGGGTGTTTCTTTTCCATCTGCAGCCTGAGGCTGTTCAGAGCAAAGCGCTCGATGGGCGGGATTGCGTCTTCGAAAGACGTGGCGCTGCTCTGCCGCACGGCGGCCAGATCCATCAAATGACGGCCGAAAGCGCTGAGGTCATTGGGGTGCGCCCGGGTCAGCCAGTCTGGCAGCAGCGGATCGATGCGATTGAAGCGCGCATCGTTCTTGTGAACGTGGTGAGCGTTGGCTTGGGTGACAGTTGCAGGCGTCGGGTTGCTGAAGTCGAGCTCGCCCAGCGCCTGCGCTTGCAGAGCAATCAGCGTGCAGGCCTGGGTATCGAAAAAATCGCCCTCGGGTTCAACCAGCCGCCACTCAAGCTGGCTGTCGGCGGATAAGCTCCCGGTGAATGTTCGAAGGTAGTGACCAAGTGCTTCGAACGAAGGATGAGCGCGGAAACCCATGATGATCGAGTGCGTGAGTATCAAGGTGCGCTCACCCAGTACGCCAGTAATTACGGCGATATCAAGCATGTTCAGGTGCGTGGGCGTTTCGCCGCCGCTGTCCAGATCGATCAGGCAGGCGCGCGTCTGATAGGGGTCGTGAGGTTTGCGCGTGGCACGGTCAGGGTAATTGAATACCAGATGCGCGAGGGCAAGCTGATCAGCATCCCAGTGTTTGGCCTGCTTGAGGTTCCAGCGCACGCGCAAGGCCAGAGACAGCTCCTGCCAGCGAGGCGCATTAAGGGTCACCGGTTGATTCCAGTAGTCGAGTTGCTGTTCCTGATAGGCAGTAAACAGCATTGACGCGAGGAGGTTGAGCAGGCGCCCGACCGCGTCGATGTTGACCGGCAACTGGATGGAAGGGCTGGCGCTCGGCTGCCCGGTCAGGAAGTGTTCACCGTCGATAAACATGACCGGTTGGCGCGCGATTGCATGACGCAACAGCGAGTCGGTCAAGGATTCGAATCGAGTGTCGCCGGCAACGATCTGTCCATCCCGTTTGATCCAGGAAGGCGTGCCGACCATGACCAGATCGGGGTTGAGTTCGAGTGCCGGATACAGCGCGTTAAGTTCTGCGCGCAGCACCGTGGTGGCGACTTCTCGCAGCGACGGGCCGGTGATCAGTTGCGTCAGCAGATCGGTGGCCGGAACAGACAAGATTGGCGAGTCGGGTTCTAAGGGGGGCATGTGCAGATCCTTCTGACGTTGAGTCGGGAAAGCACATGACGGTAGCGAGGCATTTGCGGGACGTGGTGGTATCTATATATCGCATGTAAAAAATGACCCGCACAGTGGCGGGTCAGAATGGAGTTTTCATGGTGACTCGGTTTACTGCTCGAAACCTTCCAGTACGTTCACTGCGTTGATGCCGATTTCTTCGACCGCGTAACCGCCCTCCATGACGAACAGCGTCGGCTTGCCGAGGGCGGCGATACGCTTGCCCATCGCCAGGTAATCCGGGCTGTCGAGTTTGAATTGCGAGATCGGATCATCCTTGAACGTATCGACACCGAGCGACACGACAATGACGTCGGCGCCGTAGCGGTCGATCTCGTCGCAGCACTGCTCCAGCGCCGCGCTCCAGACGTCGTAGCCGGAACCGGCCGGCAATGGATAGTTGAAGTTGAAGCCTTCACCGGCGCCTTCACCGCGCTCGTCGTCATAGCCAAGGAAGAACGGAAATTCCGCTTCCGGGTGGCCGTGGATCGAAGTGAACAGCACGTCGCTGCGCTCGTAGAAAATCGACTGCGTGCCGTTGCCGTGGTGGTAGTCGACGTCGAGGATCGCGACTTTCTTGTGGCCTGCATCAAGGAAGGCTTGTGCAGCGATGGCGGCGTTGTTGAGGTAGCAATAACCGCCCATCAAATCGCTGGCAGCGTGGTGTCCCGGTGGGCGGCACAGAGCGAAAGCAGCGCGTGCGCCATTCTGGATTTCTGCTTGTGCGGTGAGAGCAACCTGCGCCGCGCTGTAGGCCGCTTGCCAGGTACCGGCGGTGATCGGGGCGCCGCCGTCGAAGCTGTAATAACCGAGTTGGCCGTGCAGGCTGGTCGGTTTTATCGCACGCAGGGTGCGGGCGGGCCAGGTGTAGGGCAGCAAGTCGCCGTCGGTGTTGAATTCAGTCCAGCGATCCCACGCGCCTTTGAAAAAATCGAGATAGTCGCGGCTGTGGATGCGGGCGATCGGTTCGAGGCCGAAATCCTTCGGTGCTTCGACCGGGCCGAGGTTCTGGTTTTGTACGCGTTGCAACACATGGTCGGCGCGCGAGGGCATCTCGAAACACGGTTTTAGCTGGCCATCGATGAGTTCGCAGCGGCCATGGTGCAGGTGGTGATCGTCTGAGTAGATCGTCAGCATTTGTTGTTCTCCGCAAGGCTGGTTCGGTTGCGTCCAGTGTTGCGGCGAAGGGCGAATCGGAGAACGGCAGGAAAGGCCAAAAGGGGACTGATCTGGCCAAAAACTCTGACCGCAATTCGCCCCCTGAGGATCAAAAGATCGCAGCCTGCGGCAGCTCCTACACCGATCCCTGTAGGAGCTGCCGAAGGCTGCGATCTTTAGATTCTCAAGCCCTGAATTGGCTGGGGGCCACGCCGCTCCAGCGCACGAAGGCGTGGCGGAAGCTGGCGGTCTCGCTGAAACCGAGGGATTCGGCAATGCGATAGATCGGCAACTGATCCTCGCACAACATCTGCTTGGCCCGCTCGAAACGCAGTTCATCGAGCAGTTCCTGATAGCTGCTGCCCATGTCCTTCAGGTGCCGGCGCAACGTGCGTGGTGAGCACTTCATCTGCTGCGCCAATCCTTCCAGCCCCGGCGCGGCATTCAATTGCGCACTGAGCAACTGGCGGATCCGCCCCAGCCACGCCTGACGTCCCGTGAATTCCAGATTCTGTTTGCGGCAACGTTCGGCCATGGCTTGGTGGGTAATGGCATCCGCCAACGGCAACGGCTGATCGAGCCAGTGCCGGTCGAAGGCGAAGGCGTTGTCCTTGGCGGTGAAGTGCAGCGGCGCGTTGAAGTGTTCGGCATAGCTGTCGCGGTAATCCGGCGCGGCGTGTTCGAACCGCGTGGCGAGCAAGGGCAGCGGATGCCCGAGCAAGTCATCGCAAATCACCTTCAGCGAGACCAGGCAGAACTCGGCATTGAACACCGCCATCGCCGGACTTTCGCGATAGTCCGCCGCAACGAACCAGACGCGCTCGCCATCGTCTTCCAGGCTCAGTTCGAAAAGTGTTCCCAACAGCGCCGGATAACGGATCGCCAAACGCAAAGCGTCACCGAAGGTGGCACAGGTCAGCAGCGCATAACCGAGGATGCCGTAGCAGGAAACGTGCATGCGCCGGCCCAGTTCCAGACCGATATCGTGCTTGAGCGCGACCGCGTTGGCGCAGACCTGCATCTCTTGGTTGGTGGTGATGCGTGTGTCGGCACGGTTTAAATCCGCCGCACTGATGCCGCTGCCGTTGAGCAGCGCCTCGCTCGACAGGCCTTCGGCTTTGAAGGTGTTGAGGATCAGCGAGACCGCGTTGAGGGTAGTGAGGTGGGAGTGGAGCATGGGATCTTCCAGCCTTGAGATGGCTGGAATGCAGCAAGTTGCATGCCGTACGCGATCCTTGTAGGAGCAAGGCTTGCCCGCGAAGAACGATGACACGGTGTATCTGTGTCATCGAGGTGGGCCATTCGCGGGCAAGCCTTGCTCCTACAAGGGCGGGGTGGTGTCAGAGGAGTTCGCCGCAGAGGTCGAGTTCAATCAGGCGGCGCACTTCTTCAGTTTCAAGCCCAGCACCGAGCAACCCGTGCAACTTGCCAAACGCCGCCTCACGGGTCATGCCGCCACCGGACAACACGCCAACCCCGCGCAAGCGGCTGCCCGCCTCATACACATCCAGCTCAACCCCACCTTCATGGCATTGCGTAACCGCCACCACCACCACGCCGTTGTCCCGCGCGCGGCCGAGGCTCGCCAGAAACTCCGGGTTGTCGCTCGGCCCGGTGCCGCTGCCGTAGCATTCCAGCACCAGACCCTGAATGCCGCTGTCGAGCAGGCCATCAAGAACTCCAGCGCTAATGCCGGGGAACAATGGCAGCACGGCAACTTTGGCCAGTTGCTTCGGATGGTTATAGCTCAACGACGCCGGAATCGAAGGCGCTTTCACGCCGCCACCCTGACGCTCCAGACGCTTGAATGGATGACGGCCAAAGCTGCGCACTTTCGCGCAACGGGTCGGCGCCAGTAGTTCACCGTGGAAGTACAAATGCACGCCCGGCGCCAGGCCTTGGCCGAGTGCGATCAGTGCGCCGCCAAGGTTTTCCCAGGCATCGCTGTCGGTCACGCCCGCCGGCAGCATCGAACCGGTGAAGCACACGCGCGCATGCAGGCCGAGCAACTGGAAGCTCATCGCCGCCGCGCTGTACGCCAGCGTGTCTGTGCCGTGCAGGATCAACACGCTGTCGCAGCCTTGCACATCCACGGCATCGACCACCGCTTCACGCAGTTGCTGCCAATAAGTTGGGGTCATGTTGGCGCTGTCGATCAGCGGCGACATCTCGCGAAAGCGCCACTGCGGCACGACGAGTTCAGGCTGGCTGTGCAGGTAGTCGCGCATCCGCGCTTCAAAACCGGACGCCGGGGCCAGGCCATTGGCGCTGGCTTGCATGCCGATGGTGCCACCGGTGTAGAGCACCATGACGTGTTGAGCGGCGGGATAAGTCGACGAATTCATAGGATTCTCCGAAACGATGAGTTCCTGTAGGAGTGAGCCTGCTCGCGATAGCGGTCTTTCAGCCAACATAAATGTTGAATGATGAACCGCTATCGCGAGCAGGCTCACTCCTACAAGTTATTGCATCACAATAACTGACGGGCGCAGGGGATGCGCCCGTCATTCACCTGTCAGCGTTGCGCTGCAGGTACGCCTTGCGGCTCGGCTTCGGTCTTGCCCGCTGCTGCCGGCGGGTTGGTTGGCCAGGCTTTCAGGTCCAGATCCAGGTCAGTGAATTTGCTGGAATCGAACACCGGCTGTTTGACGCCGGCGCGGCGCTGCTCGTCGTAATCGCGCATTACGCGCATGCCGACCTTGAACAGCATGGCCAGGGCCACCAGGTTGACGAAGGCCAGGCAGGTCATGGTGATGTCGGCGAAGGCGAACACGGTCGACAGATCCTGCATCGAACCCCAGACCACCAGCGCCAGCACCAGGCCACGGAAAATCATCAGCGCAGCGCGGTTGCGGGTGAGGAACTGCAAGCTGTTCTCGCCCAGGTAGTAGTTGTAGAGGATGCAGGTGAAGACGAACAGCGACAGCGCAACGCTGACGAACATGCGGCCCCAGTCACCGACTACGGCGGCCAGCGAGT
>Ga0160457_1000273_pt1 | contig 34524 bp, 29 predicted proteins | sample HID1972M_E6MG_FD_108242 | JGI IMG/M metagenome (GOLD analysis project Ga0160457, IMG submission 108242) | Enriched pill bug-associated microbial communities from UW Madison campus, WI, USA - HID1972M_E6 MG | ecosystem: Host-associated > Arthropoda: Insects > Digestive system > Unclassified ... | reverse complement strand
AGGACGCTCAGCACGATCCTCGTCTTCTTCTCCACCGGAATCTGAGGTGGTCTTCCCATGTCGGACTCTCCGTTCAGGACTCAACTAACAGCCCTGCCACATAGTCTGACGCGCGACACCCGCTGCGAGGCGTGGTTGAACGCATCGGTCCGCAGCCCCACGACCCCGCACCCGAGCTCGTCGAACGCGTGCGAGAGCAGCAGCAGCTTGCACGTCGTGTTGAGGTGCGTGCGCTGGAAGGACCTGGCGTACCACGTGTAGCCGATCTCGACGCGGCCGATCGGCGCGACGACGTCGTGGTACCGCGTGGAGCCGACGACGGCCCCCGAGTCGAGGTCGCGCACCGCCCACGCGAGCTGATGGCCGGCCGCCTGGGCGTCGAGCGCGGCGTCGAGCCACGCGGGGACCTCCTCGGGGCGCGGCACGCCCGTGAACCACAGTCGCCAGAGCTCGCCGTCGGACACGGCCTCGGCGATCCCCTCGACGTGCTCCGGACCGAGCGGCTCGAGGCGCACGGCGCCTCGCTCGAGGGTCACGGGGGCGAGGGTGATGGGCGTGGGCGCGGGTGCCGCGGGCGGAGCGGGCACGGGTTGCGTGGGCACGGGTTGCGTGGGCACCGCACTATCGTGTCCGACGACGGCCAGCCCGGGCGAGGTCATTCCGCAGGCAGCTCGCCCCACCAGCCACGCGACGCGACCCGAGCACCCCGCCGAACGCGAGCCCTTGCCGCCGCTCAGGAGCCCGGCACCGGTTTCGGGGAAGCGCAGGCCTGACTACGGTGGAGGCATGCTGCTCGCCGAGGACATCTTGCTGCTCCTGACAGACGACGCGACGGGGAAGGCGATCGTCGACTCCACGACGCTCGACCTCGCGCTCGCTGGGGCCGTGCTGCTCGAGTTCGCCTCCCAGGGGCGGGTCGACGTCGCCGGACCGGGAGAACCGGTGAAGCCCGGGCGGGTCGTGATCCGCGACCCGCGCCCCACGGGCGACCCGTTGCTCGACGCCGCGCTCGGCCGTATCGCCGCGAGCTCGCCCCGCAAGCCCGACTCGATGCTCGGCCAGCTCAGCAAGGGACTGGCGAACGAGCTCCGCCACCGCCTCGCGGGACGCGGGATCCTGCGGTTCGAGGAAGGCCGCGTGCTCGGGATCTTCCCGACGAACCGCTGGCCCGCCAACGACTCGAGCCACGAGAACATGGTCCGCCGCGCGCTCTACGACGTGCTCGTGACCGGGCGCACCGCGACACCCACCGAGGCGGGCATCGTCGCGCTGCTGCACGCCGTCGACAAGGTGGCCGCCGTCGTCGGCGAGACGGGGGTGCCCCGCCGCGAGCTGCGCGCCCGTGCGAAGGCCGTGGCGGAGGGCGGCTTCGCTGGCGAAGCGGTCCGTAAGGCGATCGAGGCCGTCAACGCGGCCGTCATGGCGTCGATCGTGGCGACCACCGCCGCAGGCGCTGCCGCAGCCTCCTCCTGAGTCGCCACCCCCAGCTGCCGCCACCTGACCTGCGTGACCGGGGTCACGAGAGGCGGGTCTGGTCGAGTTAGGTAAGCCTATGCTCTACTGGGTGGGCACGAGGATCTGAGCAGGGGCCGGATCCACGCCACACCACGAAGGGCTCGCATGTCGTCCACCGTCTCCGAGGCGCCCGCCCGCCCCCGGGCCGCCTCCCGCGGCTTCGCCGTGAGCCTCGCCCGCACCGAACGCCTGTCACGGACCTTCCTGCGGCTCACCTTCACGGGCGACGACCTCGACGGCATCGGCACCAAGACCCTCGACCAGCGCATCAAGCTCGTGCTCCCCGCCGCGTGCGACACCCCCGTGGACCTCGACCTGTTCGCCGACGCGGCCTGGTACGCGACGTGGCTCGCGCTGCCCGACGGCGAACGCCCGGTGATGCGCACCTACACGGTCCGTGCGGTGCGCCCCGAGGTCAAGGAGGTCGACGTCGACGTCGTGCTGCACGGTGTCGAGCCGGGCGCTGGGCGGACGTCCGCGTGCCCCGTGGCGGAGGACCACGCGTGCGTGTTCGCGGGCGACGTCGGCCCCGCGGTCCGCTGGTCCTCGACGGCCCGGACCGGCGACCCGCTCGTGATCATCGGACCCGACGGCCGCTATCCGGAGCAGGCGGGGATCGAGTGGCACCCGCCCGCGGAGGCACGCACGTTCCTCGTGGCGGGCGACGAGACGGCCGTCCCGGCGATCAGCTCGATCGTCGCTGCGCTTCCCGCCGGCGCCCGGGGTCACGTGTTCTGCGAGGTCCCGACGTCGGACGACTTCCTGCCGCTCGACGCACCGCCGGGTGTCGAGGTCACCTGGATCGCCCGCGGCGCCAAGGGCGTCGAGGCCCAGCACGGGGAGCTCCTCGACCTCGCCGTCCGCGCGGCCGCGCCCCGCCTCCTCCACGGGGGAGTCGGACGCGAGGAGTTCGAGGACGTCGACCTCGACGCGGGCATCCTCTGGGACGTCCCCGCGCAGCCGAGCGCCCCCGACGGCGTGTACGCCTGGATCGCGGGCGAGGCCACGGCGATCAAGGAGCTGCGCCGCTTCCTCGTGCGCGACCTAGGGATGGACCGCAAGGCGGTGGCCTTCATGGGCTACTGGCGAGCCGGCCGGTCCGAAGGTTCATAGACCCACCTCGTTCACGGACCCACCTCGCGGGCACGGGCCCGCAGCAGGGTCGGACGCCGTCCGGCCCGTCACCGACGACACCACGGAGCAGTCATGTCTGCACGAATCCGCCGCGGCTGGGCGACCCTCGCGGCCGGCCTCGCGGCCGCTACGCTCCTCGCCTCGTGCGCCGCCGGGGGCGACCCCGCCGCGCCGAGCGATGACGCGAGCGACCCGCAGCCCACCGAGTCCGAGACGACGACGGAACCCGCGTCGGCGTTCCCCGTCACCGTGACCACGACGCTCGGGGACGCCGTGATCGAGGCCGAGCCGGAGCGCGTCGTGACGCTCGGCTGGGGCGCGGACGACATCGCCATCTCCCTCGGCACGGTGCCCGTGGGAGTCGAGGCCGACACGTGGGCCGGTGACGAGGACGGTCTGCGCCCGTGGTTCCGCGACGCCGTCGAGGCCGAGGGCGCCGAGCTGCCCGCCGCGATCGCGATGTACCCGGAGCTCGACGTCGACGCGATCGTCGCGCTCGACCCGGACCTCGTGCTCGCCCCGCAGTCCGGGCTCGACCAGGCCGTCTTCGACCAGCTCTCCGCCTTCGTGCCCGTCGTCGCGTACCCCGGCGCCCCGTGGGCGACCTCGGTCGAGGACCAGGTGCGCGTCGCCGCGCAGGCGCTCGGCGTCCCGGAGCGTGGCGAGGAGATCCTCGTCGAGCGCCAGGCGGCCCTCGACGCGGTCAAGGCCGACCACCCGGAGTTCGCGGACGTGACGTTCGCCTACGTCTACCTCGGTGGGGACGCCGGCACGCTCGCCGTCTACATGCCCGGTGACACGCGAGTCACCCTGCTCACGTCCTTCGGCCTGCAGCTCGACCCGGCCGTCGCGGACCTCGAGCCCGACCCGGGCACGTTCGTCGCGAACCTCGGCCTCGAGAACGCGGACCTCCTCGACGACGTCGACGTGCTGTTCACATGGTTCAACGACACCGACGAGCAGGCCGCCGTCGAGTCGCAGGAGCTCTTCTCCCGCATCCCGGCGTTCCAGGCGGGCGCGTACGCCCCGATGCTCGACCGCGCGCTCGGCATGGCCGTCTCCGTCGCGACCCCGCTGAGCATCCCGTGGGCCATCGACGAGTACCTGCCCATCATTACCGAGGCCGTGGCCAAGGCCTCCTAGCCGCCATGCCCCACCGACGGTGACGACCGCGACCACCGCGACGCGAGCCCCGCAGCCCACCCGGCCGCGGGGCTCGCGCTCGCGCACGGCGGCGCTCGCCCTGGGACTGCTCGCCGCGGTCGGCCTGCTCGTCCTCATGGCGGCGCTCGGGGTCGCCGTCGGCTCCAAGCCCGTCCCGCTCGGCGACGTCTGGCACGGTCTCGTCAGTCCTGATGACTCCTACAACTCCGCCGTCATCGCCTCGCGCATCCCGCGCACCCAGCTCGGCCTCCTCGTCGGGGCCGCGCTCGCGGTGGCGGGCGCCGTCATCCAGGGGTTGACGCGCAACCCCCTCGGCGACCCGGGGCTGCTCGGCGTCAACGCGGGCGCCTCGATGTCCGTCGTGCTCGTCACGGCCTTCGTCGGCGTGGGTGTGGGCCGTACGGTGTGGGCGGCGATCCCGGGTGCAGTGCTCGCGGCCGTGGTGGTCTACGTCGTGGGCACGGGCCGGGCGGGCTCGACGCCGGTGCGCCTCATCCTCGCGGGGGCCGCCGTCTCCGCCGTGCTCGTCGCCGTCGTGCAGGCCGTGTCGCTCGCGAAGCCCGACGTGTTCGACTCCTACCGCTTCTGGGCGATCGGCTCGCTCGCGGGGCGCACGGCCGAGACGGTGGGACAGGTCGCGTGGTTCGTCGTCGTCGGCCTCCTCCTGTGCTTCGCGATGGCCCGCGCGCTCAACGCCGTCGAGCTCGGCGACCAGGCGGCGACGTCCCTCGGTCTCGCACCCGGGCGCACGAAGGTGCTCGCCGCGATCGGTGCGACGATGCTGTGCGCGGCGGCGGTCGCGGCGGCCGGCCCCATCGGCTTCGTAGGCCTCGCCGTGCCCCACATCGTGCGCGCCTTCACGGGTGCGGACCACCGCTGGCTCTTGCCCTACTGCGCCGTGCTCGGGCCCGTGCTGCTCATCGGTTCGGACGTGCTCGGCCGCGTGATCGCACGGCCCGGTGAGCTCATGGTCGGGGCGATCACGGCCTTCGTGGGGGCGCCGTTCCTCATCGCTGCCGTGCGGCGCGGGAGGGTCGGGCTGTGAGGGGCCCGAAGGCGGGCGCAACGACGGGGCCGACGACGGACGGACCGACGACGGCGTCCGGCACGGTGACCGCGCGCGCGGGGACTCAGCGGGTCGTGCAGCTTGGTGGCGGGCGCGCGCGGGGGCCGTGGCTCGCCGTCGTCGTGCACCCGCGGCCCGTACTCGTGTGCCTCGTGTTCCTCGCGCTCGCCGCCGTCGCGGCCCTCGCGACCCTCGCCGTGGGCGAGCTCGGCATCTCGCTCGCCGAGCTGCCGGGTGTGTTCGCCGGGCACGGCACGCGCGCCCAGGAGTGGGCGCTCTTCACGAGCCGCCTGCCCCGGCTCGGCGTCGCGGTGCTCGCCGGGGCGGCGTTCGCCGTCGCGGGCGCGATCTTCCAGTCGGTGACGCGCAACCCGCTCGGCAGCCCCGACGTCATCGGGCTCGGAGCGGGTGCGGCGGCCGGTGCCGCGGCGGCCGCGCTCGTGTGGCCCGGGTTCGTCTCGACACCCGTCGGCGCGCTCCTCGGCGCGTTCCTCGCGATCACCGTGGTGTACCTCGGGACGGGGCGGGGCTTCGCGGCGCCGCACCGGATGGTGGTCGTGGGCATCGCCGTCGGCGCGATGTCGCTCGCCTTCGTGCAGCTCGCGCTCGTGCGGGCCTCGCGGGAGTCCGCCCAGGAGGTCGCGCTGTGGCTCACGGGCTCGCTCGCGGCCCGGGCCACGGGGCACGTCGTCGTCATCGGGGTGGCCCTCGCGGTGCTGCTGCCCGCCGCGCTCGCCCTGACCCGCACGATGCAGCTCGCGGAGATGGGTGACGACCTCGCGACGGGAGTGGGCGTGCCGGTGCGGGCCAGCCGGACGCTCGCCGTCGTCGTCGCCGTGCTGCTCACCGGGGCCGCCGTGTCCGTGTGCGGGCCCATCGCGTTCGTCGCGCTCACGGCCCCGCAGATCGCGCGGCGCCTGACGCGCTCGAGCGGACCCGGGATGGTCGCGGCGGCGTGCTGCGGCGCGGTGCTGCTCGTGGTGGCGGACCTCGTGGCGCAGTACGCGCTGCCGGGGATCATCTTCCCCGTGGGCGTCGTCACGGCCGGGCTCGGCGGCATCTACCTGGCATTCTTGTTGGTCCGCGAATGGAAGCGGGTGGCGGTATGAGTGTGGCCGAGATGGCTGGTGCCGGGGACGTCGCGGTGGTCGTCGCGCCGTTGGCGGTCGAGGGCCTCGTGATGGCCTACGACGGCGCACCCGTGATCGACGGCCTCGACCTCGCGGTGCCCGCGGGCTCGTTCACCGTGGTCGTAGGCCCCAACGGGTGCGGCAAGTCGACACTGCTGCGGGCCTTCGCACGCACCATGCGCCCGCGGGCCGGGCGCGTCCTGCTCGACGGCGAACCCATCACGGGGCTGCGCGGCAAGGAGGTCGCACGGCGTATCGCCCTGCTGCCGCAGTCCCCGATCGCGCCGGAGGCGATCACGGTCGGTGACCTCGTGGCGCGCGGGCGCTACCCGCACCAGGGGCTGCTGCGGCAGTGGTCGGCACAGGACGCGCGGGCCGTCGAGGCGGCGCTCGCGGCGACCGAGACCGTCGAGCTGCGGGATCGGCTCGTGAGCTCGCTGTCCGGGGGGCAGCGCCAGCGGGTGTGGCTCGCGATGGCGCTCGCGCAGGACACCGAGCTGCTCCTGCTCGACGAGCCCACCACGTTCCTCGACATCGCCCACCAGTACGAGATGCTCGGCCTGTGCTCACGGCTCCACACCCAGGGGCGCACCCTCGTGGCCGTGCTGCACGACCTCAACCAGGCCGCGCGGTTCGCGACGCACCTCGTGGTGATGGCCGAGGGCGCGGTCGTGGCGCAGGGGCCGCCGTCGGACATCATCACGGCCGAGCTCGTCGAGGCCGTGTTCGGGCTGCCGGCGCGGATCATCCCCGATCCTGTGACGGGTACGCCGTTGGTGGTTCCGGCGGTTGCGTGACCGTTCCGTACGCTGTCCTCGACGGCACCACGGAAGGGAGCCAGCCCGTGCTCGACTCACCGATCTACCGCATCACCGACGAGGCCGAGATCCGCGACCTCGTGCGCGAGAACGGCTGGGCAGTGCTCGTGAGCCACACCTCGCGCGGGCTCGTCGCGACCCACATGCCGGTGATGCTCGAGGAGGGCGATGAGTTCGTCGTGCTCGGTCACTTCGGGCGGCCCGACGACGAGGCGCACGAGATCGGCGAGAACGAGTCGATGCTCATCGTGAGCGGCACGCACGGCTACGTCTCGGCCGGCTGGTACGGGACGGGGCCGACGGCGTCCACCTGGGATTTCGTGGTCGCGCACCTGTACGGCGTGCCCGAGCCCATCGGTGACCCCGAGGAGAACCTGCGCGCGCTCGCGGCCCTGCAGGCGAAGTACGAGTCGGCGCTGCCCGAGCCCGTGCTCCTCGAGGAGACCCCCGAGCTGGCGTTGGCGCTCTCCCGAGGAGCCCGTGGCTTCCGGCTGCGCGTGACCCGCTGGCAGGGGCGCAACAAGATGTCGCAGAACCGGTCGGCTGACGTGGTGGAGCGCATCGTCGACCAGCTCGAGGCCGACCCGGCGAACCAGCCCTACGCGAACCCTGCCCTCGCTGCGGCCGTGCGTGCGGCGAACCCGGCGGCGCCGTAGCCCTGAGCTGTTTGCGGCGCTCGCTCTAGCTCTCGAGGTAGGCGGCGAGGGTCTCGAGGATGCCGCGGGTGCCTTCCTCGCGCCCGGCGCCGTCGTCGAGCCCGTCGAGGTGGACCCCGTGCTCGGTGTGCGTGAACCGTGTCCCGGAGTCCGTGGCCTCGAACTCGTAGCACGCCACCGACGTCGAGATGTGCGTGCCGTCGAGCCACATGTCGTAGGTGAGCACGATGCGCTCGTTCGGCACGATGTCCGTGTACCGGGCGACGAAGCGTGAGAGCGGGCCACCGTGGAACTTGCCCTCGGCGATCTCGGTGCCGCCGACGCGGAAGTCGAACGCGTCCTCGGTCGTGTCCCAGTCGGGGCCGTCGGTGAACCAGGCCCGCTTCTGCTCGCGGTCGGCGAAGGCCGCGAAGGTTCGCTCGACGGGCACGGCGATGTCACGGGTCAGGGTGAGGCTCGCGTGGGCGACGGTTCCGGTCATGATGTCTCTCCTTCAGGTGGTGCTTCCAGATGGTTGGCGAGCCGGTCGGCCTGCCGTTCGGCCGGTGTGCGCTGGGCGGCGAGCCACGAGGCCGCGCCGTCGAGCGATCCGGGGACGAGCGAGACGGTGCGGGTGCGGCCGAGCTTGCTCGACGTGACGATCCCGGCATCCTCGAGGACGCCGAGGTGCTGCAGCACGGTCGGGAGCGAGAGCCCCGAGGGCGTCGCGAGCTCGGAGACCGTGGCCGGGCCGCGGGTGAGGCGCTCGACCATGTCGCGCCGTCGCGCCTCGGCCACGGCACGGAACACCAGGTCCGTCCGGTCGGTCTCCGCATAGTTAGGCATATACCTAACTATGCGCTCAGCGCCCGCCCCCGTCAACCCCTGCGAGGATGACGAGATGAGCTCGACGATCGTGCTGCGTGGTGCGCGGCTCGTCCCTTTCGACGACGACGGCGCGGCGCGGACCGGTGACCACGCCGACGGCCCCTCGGCGCCCGGGCTGGTCGACGTCGCCATCGTGGACGGTCGCATCGTGGCAGTCGGCCCGAACCTCTCCACCGCGGGTGCCGACGACGTCGTGGACCTCGAGGGCCGTTGGCTCATGCCGGGCCTGTGGGACGCGCACGTCCACATGTCGCAGTGGGCGCTCGACCGCCAGCGGGTCGACGTCGGCCACGCGAAGTCCGCCGCCGAGGCCGCCGCCATCATGGCCGAGCACGCCCGGCTCGCTGCCCCGCCGCCAGGGATCGTCCTGGTCGGTCGGGGCTTCCGGGATGGGTTGTGGCCCGACCAGCCGTCGGCAGCGCTGCTCGATGTGGCGCTCGAGCGCGAGGGGGTCGGCAGGGACGTCGCCGTCGTCGTCGTGTCCGGTGATCTGCACGCGGCCTGGTTCAGCACCGCCGCGCTCGTCCTGCTCGGCGGGGCGGGACACCCCACGGGTGTGATGCGCGAGACGGAGTGGATGGGCCGCATGGGCGCCATCGACACCGTGTCGCCCGAGGTGCTGGACGCCTGGGTCGACGATGCGGCCACGGCGGCCGCGTCGCGCGGTGTGGTCGGGATCGTGGACTTCGAGATCGCGGACAACCTCTCCACCTGGACGCGGCGGATCGCGGGCGGCCAACGGTCGCTACGGGTCGACGCCGGCGTGTGGCGCGAGTACCTCGACCGAGCCGTCGCGCTCGAGCTCGCCACGGGTGACGAGATCACCGGGACGGACGGTCTGCTGCGACTCGGGGCGCTCAAGATCATCTCGGACGGCTCGCTCAACACGCGCACCGCGTACTGCGCCGACCCGTACCCGGACCGGCGCGGCGAGGGGGCGTACGGCACCCTGAACACCCCGACGGGCGAGCTGACCACGCTGCTCGCCTACGCTCGCGGTAAGGGTATCGCCGCGGCGGTGCACGCGATCGGGGACCGGGCCGTCGCGCTCGCCCTCGACGCCTTCGAGGCGAGCGGGGCTCGGGGATCGATCGAGCACGCCCAGCTCGTCGGAGCGGCCGACGCCGCACGGATGGCCCGGCTGGGCCTCACCGCGAGCGTGCAGCCCGAGCACGCGATGGACGACCGCGACGTCGCGGACACGCACTGGGCCGGTCGCACGGCCGACGCCTTCCCTTACAGCACGCTCGCCCGGGCGGGAGTGCGACTCGCCCTCGGCTCGGACGCGCCCGTGGCCCCGCTCGATCCGTGGGCGGCGATCGCGGCCGCCGTGTACCGCTCACGGGACGGCCGCGAGCCGTGGCACCCTGAGCAGCGGATCGACCTCGACACCGCGCTCGCGGCCTCGGTCCGTTCGCGGATCGCCGTCGGCGAGGTGGCCGACGTCGTCGTCCTCGACGCCGATCCGTACGCCGCGGCGACGCCGGAGGAGCTCCGCGCCGTGCCCGTCGCGGCGACCCTGCTCGCCGGTCGTTGGACCCAGCGCCTGGTGTGAGCACCGCGCCTCCTGAGCGCTCGTACGTCGGGAAGAATGCTCTCCATGAGAGCTACCGTCATCCACGGCTACCGCGACGTCCGACTCGAGGAGCTGCCCGACTCCCGAATCGTCGAGCCCACCGACGCCGTCGTGCGCGTGGTCGCGAGCTGCATCTGCGGCTCCGACCTGTGGCAGTACCGCCGCGAGGAGGAGCGCCCGGACGGCCCGTGGCAGATCGGCCACGAGTTCCTCGGCATCGTCGAGCAGGTCGGCTCCGCCGTCGCCACGGTGCGCGAGGGCGACGTCGTCATCGCCCCGTTCGTGTGGAGCGACAACACGTGCGAGCTGTGCCTCGACGGTCTGCACACCTCGTGCCTGCACGGCGGCGGCTGGGGTTCGCCCGGCGTCGACGGCGGCCAGGGTGAGAAGGTCCGCGTCCCGCAGGCCGACGGGACGCTCGTCGCCGCGCCGGTCGGCGAGGACTCCGAGCTGATCCCCGCGCTCCTGGCGCTCTCGGACGTCATGGGTACGGGTCACCACGCGGCCCGTGCGGCCGGCGTCGGCCCGGGTTCTCACGTGGCCGTCGTCGGCGACGGCGCCGTGGGCCTGTGCGCGGTGCTCGCGGCGACGCGGCTCGGCGCGGAGCGCATCACGATCTTCAGCCGCCATGAGGACCGCACGGCCGTCGCCCGGCGGTTCGGCGCCACCGACGTCATCCCCGAGCGCGGCGAGGACGCCCTCGCTCGTGCCGAGGAGGGGACCGGTGGCCTCGGCTTCCACCACGTGATCGAGGCGGTCGGCTCGACGCAGTCGTGGGAGACGTCGCTCGGCATCGCGCGCCCGGGCGGCACGGTCGGTTTCGTTGGCGTCCCGATCGGCGCGGGCGGGGGCATCCCGCCGTGGCCGCTCTTCGACAAGAACCTCACGGTCCGTGGCGGCGTCGCCCCGGTGCGCGCGTACCTGCCCGAGCTGCTGGCCGAGGTGCTCGACGGCCACCTCGACCCCTCGCCCGTGTTTGACCTCGAGCTGCCGCTGTCCCACGTGGCCGAGGGGTACGCCGCGATGGACGAGCGTCGCGCCATCAAGGTGCTGCTGCGGCCCGGCGCCTGATGCGCGCCGTCGTCTTCGACTCCTTCGGCGGGCCGCTGCGCGTCGCGGACGTGCCCGCGCCGACGTGCCCGCCCCACGGCGCCGTGATCCGTGTCGAGGCGACGGGCGTGTGCCGCTCGGACTGGCACGGCTGGCAGGGGCACGACGACGGCGTACCGCTGCCGCACGTACCGGGGCACGAGCTCGCCGGGACGGTCGCCGAGGTCGGTCCGCACGTGCGCGACTGGCAACCGGGCCGGCGCGTGACGGTGCCGTTCGTGTGCGCGTGCGGCACCTGCGGTGCGTGCACGGCGGGCGACCCGCAGGTGTGCGAGCGGCAGACCCAGCCCGGCTTCACGCAGGCGGGCTCCTTCGCCGAGCTCGTCGCGATCGACCACGCCGACGTCAACCTCGTCGAGCTGCCGGACGCCATGGACGCGGTGACGGCGGCCTCGCTCGGCTGCCGGTTCGCGACCGCGTACCGGGCGCTCACGGTGCACGGACGGCTCGGCGCAGGGCAGTGGCTCGCCGTCTTCGGCTGCGGCGGCGTCGGGCTCAGCGCGGTCCAGATCGCCGTGGCGACGGGTGCGCACGTGGTCGCCTTCGACGTCTCGCGAGCCGCGCGGGAAGCGGCACAGCGCCTGGGGGCCGCCGTCGTCGTCGATCCTTCGGGTCAGACGGCGCACGCCCTCGCCGCCGCCGTCGTCGCCGCGACGGACGGCGGCGCCCACGTCGGGGTCGACGCCCTCGGCGACCCCGCCACGGCCGAGGCGAGCATCCTCGCGCTGCGTCGCCGGGGCCGGCACGTGCAGGTGGGGCTGCTGCTCGCCGAGCACGCGCGCACGCCGCTGCCCATGGACCGCCTGGTCGCATGGGAGCTCGAGGTCTACGGCTCGCACGGCATGGGTGCGGGCGAGTACCCGGCGATGCTCGCGCGGATCGCGAGCGGTGAGCTCGACCCCGGCCGGCTCGTGGGGCGCACCGTGTCGCTCGACGAGGCGCCGGCCGCGCTCGAGGCCGTGGGGCTGGCGGGGACGGCCGCCGGGATGACCGTCGTCGTGCCGTAGCTCGTTGGCGGCCGGGTCAGATGCTCCGTAGCGCACTGGTGGGAGAGGTTCGGGCCGCGCGGAGCGCGGGTCAACCGCCCGGCGGCGCCGAGGACTCGCGGACGCGCAGCGACGGGCTGATCACCACGCGGTGCGCGGGTCGGCCGGGGTCGGCCAGGCGGGCTGCGACGAGCTCGACGGCCGCGCGGCCGAGCGAGCGTCGGGGTGGGCGGATCGCGGTGAGCGGCGGGCTGAACAAGCCGGCCACCTCGTCGTCGTACGCCACGACCGAGAGGTCCGCCGGCACCGAGAGCTCGCGCACCTCGCACCGTTGGACGAGCGCCATCGCCTCGGTGTCGGCGTGCACGACGATCGCCGTGGTCCCCGTCCGGAGGCACGCGTCGAGCACGTCGTCGAGCGCGCGCTCGAGGTCCTCGCGCAGCGAGGGCAGGTGCGCGTCGACGGTCGAGGTCGGATCGAAGCCGCACTCGACCGCCGCCTCGGCCCACCCCTGGTGGATGTGCGGACCCGTCGGGCTGCCCTCCGAGATCAGCAGGCCCACCTTGCGGTGACCGAGGGACGCGAGGTGGCGCACCGCCATCGCACCACCCAGGACGTGGTCCGAGGTCACCGACTCCATCACCGCATGGTGCGAGCCCACGGTCGCAGACCGCTCGACCAGGACCGTCGGCATGCCGCACTCGGCGAGCCAACCGAGGGTGTGCTCGCTCGTGGGTGCGTCGAGCCGGGGAGCGGCGACGAGCGCCTGGACCCCCACCTGTTCCACGAGCCGGATGAGGTGGGGCAGGTCGTCGTCGACCTGGTAGCCGGAGCCCCGCAGCGCGAGGGAGAGACCGAGCTGCTCGCCCGCCTCCTCGGCGCCGCGCACGACGTCGGGCCAGTAGTACTCGAGCGAGGGCACGAGCATCCCGACGGTGCCGCCCACGGCGAGTGCCCCCGCCAGGGCGGGCCCCTCCTCCGACCGGATCAGGGTGGCGCCGCCGTGCACCCGGCGCACCACGCCCTGCTCGGCGAGCTCGGCGATGTCGCGGCGGATCGTGACGGCCGCGGCACCGAGCTCCTGCGTGAGGTCGGACACCCGCACCGTGCCGTCGCGGCGCAGGGCCTCGAGGAGCTGCCGACGGCGGGCGACCTGGAGCAGCCCGCGCGAGGACTCGGCCGTCGCCGTGGCGCCGAAGGTGGTGCCGTCAGCGGGGCGGTCGGCGGAGCTCACCCACCGAGCATAGGCAGTGCCGGACCTCCCGTGTCCCTCCGACCACGGTGCGTCGGGCGGCGCGGCGGGGCGCTCGAGGCGCGCAGCTCGAGCGCAGGGCTGATCATCACCCGGTGCGGGGGGCGGCCCGGATCGGCGAGCCGTGCGGTGAGGAGCTCGACGGCCGCCCGACCGATGGCGCTACGTGGTGGGCGCACCGCCGTCAGCGCGGGGCTGTACAGACCGGCGACGGTGTCGTCGTAGGCCACGACGGACAGGTCGCCCGGCACCGAGATGTGGAGTCGCTCGCAGTGCTGCACCAGCGCGATGGCCTCGGCGTCGGCGTGGACGAGCACCGCCGTCGTGCCCGTGCTCCGGCACTGCTCGAGAAGGGACTCGACGAGCTCGTTCCACCCCTCGGCGCCGGGGTCGGGAACCTCGACGTCGATCGTCCGCCCCGCCGTGCTCCCGGTCTCGAGCGTCGCCTCGAACCATCCTCGCCGCACGTGCGGGCTCGTCGGGCTGAAGCGGTTGGTCAGGAGCGCGACCCGCTCGTGCCCGAGGCGCACGAGGTGGCGCACCGCCATCGCGGCCCCCAGGGCGTGGTCCGTCATGACGGACTCCATCGGGTCGTGGTGCGGACCCACGTGCGCCTGCCGTTCGACGAGGACGACGGGCACCTGGGTCGACGCGAGCCACTCCAGGGTCGGTGCCGACGTCGGGGAGTCGGGGCGCAGTGCGACGAGGAGACCTGCGGTGGCGTCGAGGGACAGGAACCGTTCGAGCTGTGGCCGGTCGTCGAAGGCCTCGTACGAGGAGCCACGCAACCGCAACCGCAGGTGCCGCTCGCGAGCGGCCCGCTCGGCGCCGCGCACGACGTCCGGCCAGTAGTAGTTGAGTGCGGGGACGAGCATGCCGATCGACCGGCCCGGACGCCGACGGGCACCGGCGTGCGCCGACGGCGGGGCCGACGGCGCGGGCTCGAGCAGCGTCGCACCGCCATGGACCCGTCGCACGAGCCCTTCCTCGGCGAGCCGGACGAGGTCGCGGCGCACGGTCACCGCGCTGACACCGAGCTCACGGGTCAGCGCCGAGACCCGCGCCGTGCCGTGGCGGGCGAGGACGGCGAGCAGCTGGGACCGGCGTGCGTCCTGCAGGGGCCCGCGCTGCTCGGCCTCGCTCACGGTGCACCCCGGAACGTGACGGTGAGCCTTCCCGCGTCACCCTCGGCGGGCAGGGACAGCCGGGTGAGGCTCGCCCCCCAGACCTCGGTGAGCATCGGATCGTCGAGTGGTCGTTCGGTGACGGTGGCGGCGACCGGGGGGTCCCACGTGAGCTCGACCCTCCCCGCACCGTCGAGCGCGACGACGCGGGCCGCGCCGGGACCGACCGTGACCTCGCCCGCGAGCACGAGGTGGACGAGGGACGGCGGGGCTCCCGGGTCGGGCTCGAGCTCCCACTCGTCGGTGATGGTGACCCGTGGGTCCGCACCGCGTTCGAGCGTCGCGGTGCGGGCCCACCGGCGAACGTCCTCACGGGGGTAGGCCGCCGCGAGGTCGAGACGCAGGCGTCCGCCGTCGGCCTGGACCGCACGTGCCGCGAACCGCGAGCCCGCGGCCTGCTGCGTGCCCCGCACCTGCGGGGTGTTGTGCCACGCGCTCTGCATCGTCCAGATGTCGTACCGCTGCGGGCCGAAGGTGCGCGCGGTGTAGGTGGGCCTGCCGGGGTCGACGAGGACCGGCACGCCGCCGAGGGCGACGACGACGTTGCCGACGTCGTTGTGGTTGTGGTGCTCCGCGTTGTGCCCGCCCTTGGCCGCGAGGGTCAGACCCGTCGGGGAGCCCGCCGTGGCACGCGCGACGAGCGTCTGGATCGAGTCGAGCCAGCAGTCACGCTCGAGGGGAGGGGGTACGTGTCCGACGGCGTTCCACTGCGGGTCGGTCAAGGCCCGCAGCAGTCGCCCGAGCCCCTGCGACTCGTCGGCGAGCGGCGCGCCGGGTGCCCGGTAGGACGCGGCATGGGCCGCCGCACGGGAGTCTCCCGCACGGCGGGCGGCCCGGTGCATCGCGTCCCACGGCTGGGCACGTGGCGGTCGTGCCTGACCGTCGGCCCAGTTGACGTACCAGTCGCCGCCCAGGTGCAGGTGGGCCGGGAAGGCCACCGTCGCGCGCAACGCGGGGACGTGGCTCGCGTCGAGGAGCCCGCCGGTGGCGTGGGAGAGCAGCTCGAGGGCCTCGAGGGCCCGACAGGGGCCGTTCCACCAGTAGGAGTAGCCCTCGTCGATCGCGCCGTCGTCGGGCAGCGTCGCGACGTACCGGTCGAGGCCCTCGATCACGAGGGCCACCACCTCGGCGCGTGTCTCGGGGTCGTCCGTGAGCTGCAGCGCGGCGAGCAGGACGTTGCCGTGGATCCACGGGTTCCAGTTGTCCACGTCCCCGTCGAGACCGATCCAGTGCCAGTCGCGTCGGCGCAGGAAGGGTTCGACGACGCGCGTGCGGGCTTCGTGGCGGATCCGGGCACGGATGCCGGGTGCGTGCTCGTCGAGGCGTGCTCCGAGCACGTGGTCGATCCAAGCGAGCTGGCCCACCACCTCGCTCGCTCCCAGGTCGAGGAACGGGTCGTCGACGACGGGGACCACGGAGCCGTGGCGCGCGAATGCGTCGTCGTGAGCCGGCCAGCACCAGGACGACTGCTCGCACAGCAGGATCACGCCGTCGACGACCTCGTCGAGCCAGGCGGACTCGAGCGTCACGGTGGCCATGACGACGGCGCGGCTGAGCCGGCGCTGCCGGTGGAACACCAGCTGCTCGTAGCCGTCACGATCACCGTCGCGGTGCACGCGGACGGCGGCGTGGGCGAGCGGGACGGGCCACGGCTCACCCAGGTCCGCCCTGGCCCTGCGCCCCACGGCGTCGATCGTGGTGGCGTCGATGGCGGTCCACGCTGCGCGGTCGCTCGCGGACGGTACGGGCAGACTCTGGAGCGGATCGAGCACGTGGAGCAGGTCTGCGGCGGTGCAGGGAGGCCACGCGGCGGCGCACGGTCCCACGAAGGGGTCGGACGGCATCGGTGACCTCCTTGACGTCGATCGTGAACCACATTGTGATCGTTTGTGATCGTATCAGATCAGGAAAGTCTTGACGTGGTCGTGTGTGAGCGAATATCTTCGGTTCTGGCCGATCTGATCGTGGTCGAACTCAAGGGAGAGTGCCGTGCTGGCTGACCGCAACCGTCAGGAGTGGGTCGCGTATGCCGATCGCCTTCTCGCGGGCGCCCTGCGGTGGGCCTCTCCGAACCACGCACGCATCGAGGTCCCGGGCGCCCCGGGTGGCTACGGGAGTGACGTCGACGGCCTCGAGGGCTTCGCCCGCACCTTCCTGCTCGCGGGCTTCCGCATCGCCGGCGCGCAGGGCGAAGGCGTCGACGAGCTCGTGGCCGCCTACACCCGCGGCATCGTCGCCGGTGTCGATCCCGCCGCGCCGGACCGTTGGGTGCGCCTCGACGAGCACCCGCAGGCCAAGGTCGAGGCAGCGTCGATCGCACTCATCCTCGACCTGACCCGGCCGTGGATCTGGGACCGGCTGGACCGCGTGACCCAGGACCGCGTCGTGGACTACCTGGCCCCCGCGGTCGGGGACCAGAGCTACCCGCGGACCAACTGGTTGTGGTTCCGTCTCGTGGTCCAGACGTTCCTGCGCTCCGTCGGTGGCCCCTGGTCGCGAGCCGATGTCGACGCCGATCTCGCGCTGCACGACAGCTTCTCGCGCGCCGCGGGATGGTCCTCCGACGGCGAGGAGCGCTCCTTCGACCACTACGTGGGTTGGGCCCTCCACCTCTACCCCGTGCTGTGGTCGCGCATGCAGGGTGCCGAGGACCTCGCCGGTGGGCGCACCGCCGTCGACGTCGCCGCGCTGGACCGCTACCTGCAGGACGCCGTCTGCCTCGTCGGCGCCGACGGCGCACCGCTGCTGCAGGGCCGCAGCCTCATCTACCGCTTCGCCGCCGCCGCGCCGTTCTGGGCCGGCGCCCTCGCCGGCGTTCCTTCGCTCTCCCCCGGCCTGCTGCGTCACGCGGCCGACGCGGTCACGGGACACTTCGCCGACCACGGCGTCCCCGACGATCGCGGGCTGCTCACGATGGGCTGGCACCACGAGTGGCGCACCCTCGCGCAGTCCTACTCCGGTCCCGCCTCGCCGTACTGGGCCGTCAAGGGACTGCTCGGGATCGCCCTGCCCGCCGACCACCCCGTGTGGACGGCACCCGTCGAGGCGCTCCCGATCGAACAGGGTGACGTGCTGCGGTCGGTCGAGGCCCCCGGCTGGATCATCAGCGGCACCCGCGCCGACGGGATCGTCCGCATCGTCAACCACGGCACCGACCACGCCCTCGAGGCCGACACCGTGACCGACTCCCCGCTCTACGCGAGGCTCGGCTACTCGACCGCGACGAGCCCGCTGCTCGACGAGGACGCGTGGACCGAGCCGCTCGAGCAGTCCGTCGCGATCCTCGACGAGGTAGGCCGCGCGAGTCACCGAGCGGGGATGACGACGCTGCGGTGCGAGGTCGAGAGCGACGGCCCGGGCCGCGTCGGTGTCGCCGCCTCCCGAGTCCACGCCCACTGGGTCGCGCCCGACGCGGACCAGCAGCGCCACGGTTCGGGCTGGCGCGGCGCGAGTGTGCCGGCGGGCGAGCTCGTGGTGACCTCGCTCGTGCGCGGCCCGTGGGAGCTCCGCGTCGTCCGGGTCGCCGGGCTCTCCGACGCGGCGACCTCGCTCCGCGTGGGCGGCTGGCCCGTTCTCGCCACCGGAGCGCTCACCTCGACCCTCACCCCGATCGAGGGGCCGCCCGCCCGTGCCACCACGGTGGTCCGGACCGGTTCGAGCCCGCTCGGCGACCCCGTTCACGTGCCGGTCCTGACATATCCGGCACGCACCGACGACGTGATCGTGACCCTCGTGGGCCTCGAGCGCGTCGACATCCTCAGTCCGACCGGCGCCCCGGCACCGGTCACGCTCGTCCACGAGTCCGACGACCGGGTGCGCGTCACCTGGCCCGACGGCGCTACGACCAGCACCTGCATCGCCTGATCCCCACGGGTCCGCCCGGGCCCTGAACTCAAGGAGCACGCATGAAGCGTTCGACAATCGCCACCGCAGGCATCGCCGCGGCGGCCGCGCTCGTCCTGGTGGGCTGCAGCAGTGGCAACCCCGGTGGCGACCCCAGCGAGCCCAGCGACACCGGGACCGCGACATCGACCGAGACGGAAGGCGGTGACGCGGAGCCCGTCACGATCTCCGTGTCCGGCTGGAGCCTCGACACCACGCCGGAGTTCCAGGTGCTGGCCGACGGCTTCACTGCGAACAACCCGCACGTCACGGTCGAGCTCAAGGAGTACGACGCCGCGGAGTACAACACGCTCCTCACGGCGGACCTCGCCGCGGGTGCCGGCCCGGACATCATCACCCAGAAGGAGGTCAAGTTCCTGACGACCTTCCAGGAGGGCGGCCAACTGCTCGACGTCTCGGACGTCCCGCTCCCCGACGGGATCAGCGGCACCTCGTCCTACGAGGTCGACGGCGTCGCGTACGCGGTGCCCTACCGCCAGGACTCCTGGGTCCTGTACTACAACAAGGACCTCTTCGCCGCTGCGGGCGTCGACGAGCCCGACGGCTCCTGGACCTGGGACGACTACGCGGACGCGGCTGCCGCCGTCACGACGGGGCTGTCGAACGCGGGTTCCGCCGCGAAGGGCGCCTACCTCCACCGCTGGCAGTCCACGACACAGGGCTTCGCCAACGCGCAGGCTCCGGGCGCGGACATCCTCAGCGGAGACTTCGGGCACCTGGCTCCGTTCTACGAGCGGGTGCTCGCGATGCAGGACGCCGGTTCGCAGATCGACTTCAACACCTCGAACGCCAACCAGCTCACGTACCAGGGCGAGTTCGGCAAGCAGAACGCCGCGATGCTGCCCATGGGCACCTGGTTCGTCGCGACGCTCATCTCGCAGCAGGCTGCGGGGGAGGCGGACGACTTCGCGTGGGGGATCGCACCGATCCCGCAGCTCGACGCCTCGACGACGGGCACCGACGGCACGCCGGTGACCTTCGGTGACCCGACCGGCTTCGGCATCAACGCCAGGGTCGGCGATGACAAGGTGCAGGTGGCCAAGGACTTCCTCGCCTACGCGGCGAGCGAGGAGGCGGCCAGCGCGCTCGCAGGCATCGGCATCACGCCCGCCCTCGTGAGCGACGCGGTGGCGGAGATCTTCTTCGCGGTCGACGGCGCACCCACCGACGAGCTGTCGAAGTTCGCCTACTCCACCAACGAGGTCAAGCCGGAGAACCCGACGTCGAACCAGACGGCGACCGTGCAGGGCATCCTTGGTGACCTGCACACCGCGGTACTGTCCGGTTCCGAGTCGATCGAGAGCGCGATCGCCGCGGCGCAGCAGCGCTTCGACAACGAGGTCAACTGACCGATCGTCCCGCGCGTGGCCGGCCGGCTCACCGGCCGGCCACGCGCCCGGCACCGACCATGGAGGTCGCCTTGACGACTGTCACCGCCGCGCCGCCGCACTCCGCGAAGCCACCGCCGCGGCGCCAGATGCGCCTACCCGTGCGTAACGCGCTCGTCGGGTGGAGCTTCATCCTCCCCAACTTCCTCGGCTTCGCGGCGCTCACGCTCGTGCCGGTGCTCGTACTGTTCTACATGTCGTTCACGAACTGGAACATCTTCGGTGGTTCCGAGTGGATCGGGCTCGACAACTTCCGTCGGCTCCTCGGCGACGGCAGCTTCAGGATCGCCGTCGTCAACACGCTGTACTACTCGGCGCTGCACATCCCGCTGACGATCGCGTGCTCGCTCGGCCTAGCGCTCGTGCTGAACAACAAGCTGCGCGGTGCCGCGTTCTTCCGCACGGCCGCCTTCTTTCCCTACATCACCTCGATCGTCGCGATCGCCGTGGTGTGGAACCTGATGTTCAGCCCCGACTACGGACCCATCAACCAGGTCCTGCACCTCGTCGGCGTCGAGAACCCGCCCGGCTGGCTGACGTCGACGACGTGGTCGATGCCCGCCGTGGTGATCGTCAGCACCTGGCGTGACATGGGCTACTACATGATCCTGTTCCTCGCAGGGCTCCAGGCGGTGCCGAGGGAGCTCCACGAGGCGGCCCGGGTCGACGGTGCGAGTACCGTCCAGCGCTTCTTCAACGTCACGCTGCCGTGCCTGCGCCCGACGACGTTCTTCGTGACCGTGATCATCACGATCTCCTCGTTCAAGATCTTCGACCTCATCCTCGTCATGACCGACGGCGGACCGGGCCAGTCGACGTTGGTGCTCTCCCAGTTCATCTTCCGCAAGGGCTTCGAGGAGAACCAGTTCGGCTACGCGTCCTCGGCCGCCGTGGCGCTGTTCCTCATGTGCATCGCCGTGACCGCCGCGCAGTTCCTGTGGAACAAGAAGAGGAGCAGCTGATGACCGCCGCCATCGACGCCCGTGTCCGCCGAGAGAGGCTGGCCGTCGCCGCCGAGGACCGGCGCAGGCGCACCGCCGGGCGCCGCGCGGCCCGGCTACTCGGCTATGCGGTCCTGATCGTGGCCGCCGCGGCGCTGCTCGCCCCGTTCTTCTGGATGCTCATGAGCTCCCTCAAGTCGTCCAACGAGGTGTTCTCGGTGCCGATCCGCTGGATCCCGGAGACCTTCGTGTGGAGCAACTACGTGGACATCTGGACCAGGTCCGGGATGCTGACGTGGCTGCGCAACACCATGGTGCTGTCCGTCGTCGTGACCTTCCTGCAGGTCCTCACGGGCTCGTTCGCCGCCTACGGCTTCGCCCGGACGCGGTTCCCCGGACGCAACGTGCTCTTCCTGCTCTACGTCGGGACGATCGCGGTGCCGTGGCAGTCGTACATGATCCCGCAGTTCATCCTGCTCTCGAAGCTCCAGGTGTCGAACACCCTGTGGTCGATCATCCTGCTGCAGGCCTTCGGTGCCTTCGGTGTGTTCCTGATGAAGCAGTTCTACGAGTCCGTCCCCGAGGAGCTCTCGGAGGCCGCGCGGATCGACGGTCTCAGCGAGTACGGCATCTGGCGTCGCATCATGCTGCCGCTGTCGATCCCGGCGCTCGCGAGCCTGACGCTGCTGACCTTCGTCAACACGTGGAACGACTACCTCGGACCGCTCATCTACCTGCGTGACCCGCAGCTGTGGACCATCCAGCTCGGCCTGAAGAACTTCGTCTCCAACCTCTACGACACCAACTACGCGCTCCTCTTCGCGGGGCTGACGCTGTCGGTGATCCCGATCGCGCTCATCTTCGTCCTCGGACAGCGGTTCTTCGTCGAGGGGCTCGCGACGTCCGGGCTGAAGGGGTGAGCGTGATGCGTCGACCCTCCTTCACCACGTTCGAGACGGTCTTCGGCGTCGCCCACCTCACCCTGGCGACCAACCTCGCGCTCCTGCTCGGCTGCCTGCCGCTCGTCGTCCTGCTCCTGACGACCGATCCCGCTCTCTCGTGGCCGCTCCTCGCCCTCGTCGCGCCCACGTGCGCTCCGGCTCTCGTCGCAGCCTTCACGGTGTTTCGGGAGCGCGGCACGAGCGAGGACGGGATCGCGCGCACCTTCGCCCGCGGCATGCGGCAGGGCTGGCGGCCCGCCCTCACCCTGGGGGCGGTGACGACCGGGGCCGTCGTCGTGCTGCTCGTCGACATCAGGTACTTCGCCGACGCCGGGGGCGCGGTCGGCGCGCTCGTCGTGCCGGTCCTCGTGCTGCTGACGGTGCTCGTCGTGGCCACTGTCGTGCTCGCGCTCGTCGCCGTCTCGGAGGAGCCCACGGCGAGGCTGCGCGACGTCGTGCGTGCGAGCCTCTACCTCGCGGTGCGCCGCTGGTACCTCAGCGCGGGCTCCCTCGGGGTGCTCTCGATCCAGCTCGCCTTCCTGACCTCGCGACCAGCGCTCGCCATCGGGCTCACGGCCACGCCGCTCCTGTACGTCGTGTGGGCCAACGCCCGGTACACCCTGACGCCGGTCCTGGCCCACGAGACCGCCCCGGTGGTGACGGCCTGATCGCACGTCCCGCCACAGTCCCGGTGCCTCAGGGCGTACCCGCCCGTCTCCCGACAGGAGTTCCCATGACCTCGTCCGGCCCCGCGCCCGACGCCCTCACCACCGATCACGTCGCGACGGACGGCGATACGACGGACCTTGCCGTCGCCGCCGCGCTGCGCACGGTCGGTGCCAACATCTCCGCCTTCGGGTCGAGGTATCCGGCCGACACGACGACGGGGGACGTGTACCCGCCGCGAGCAGCAGCCGCAGACCTGCCCGAGGGTGGCAACCACGGCTGGACCACGGGCTTCTGGCCCGGTCAGCTCTGGCTCGCGAGCCAGCTCGGTGAGGAGCGGTCGTACCGTGAGGCGGCGGTGGCCCACGTGGCGAGCTTCTCCCGCCGGGTCCACGAGCGGGTCGACGTCGGGACCCACGACCTCGGCTTCCTGTACACGCTCTCGTGCGTGACCGCGTGGCGCGCGACGGCCGACGATGTGGCGAAGCGGGCCGCGCTCGCCGCCGCCGATGCCCTCATGCTCCGGTTCCTCGAGCCCGCGGGCATCATCCAGGCGTGGGGCGACCTGAGCGACCCGCACCAGCGCGGCCGCACCATCATCGACTCGCTCATGAACATGCCGCTGCTGCGGTGGGCGGCCCAGGTCACGGGCGACCCGCGGTACGCCGAGGCGGCGGACCGGCACACGGCACAGCTGCGCGACCACATCCTGCGCCCCGACGGGACGACGTTCCACACCTACTACTGGGACCCCGTCACCGGGTCCCCGTTGCGCGGCGGGACCGAGCAGGGCTCCTCCGACGGTTCGTGCTGGGCGCGCGGCCAGGCCTGGGGCATCTACGGATTCGCCTTGGCCGCCCTCGAGACTGGGGACGCGTCCTTCCTCGACGCGGCCGTGCGGTGCGCGGACTACTTCGTGGCACACACCCCGGCCGACGGCGTCGTGTACTGGGACCTGTCGCTGACGGACGTCGCACGGGACGCCTCCGCCGCAGCCATCGCGGTGTGCGGACTGGTCGAGCTGGCACGTCTCGTCCCCGCGGACCGAGGCGTCGCCTACACCGCGACGGCCGACCGGATCCTCGACGCCCTGGTCACGGGCTACGCCGCGCCGGCAGGAACGCCCGGCGGATGCCTGCTGCGCCACGGCGTCTACGACATGCCCAAGGGCGTGGGGGTCGACGAGGGCAACCTGTGGGGTGACTACTTCTACCTGGAGGCACTCACCCGCCGGGTGCTGCCCGGCTGGGAGCCCTACTGGTGGGTGCGCCCCATCGCCTGACCGCCGCACCGACTCACGAGATCCGCATCCGCACACCCGGAGGAAGAGACATGACCACCCGCATCTGGAGCACCCATCCCGACGACGTCGGGCACCTCGACACCACGACCCTGCGCGACCGGTTCGTGGTGTCCGGGCTCTTCGTGCCCGGCGAGCTGACGTGGACCTACGCGCACGACGACCGGATGCTCCTCGGCGCCGTGGTGGCCCAAGGGACCTCGATCGCGCTGGCGGCGCCCGAGGAGATCAGGGCCGCCTACCTCCTCGAGCGGCGTGAGCTCGCCGTCGTCGGCCTCGACGGCAGCCTCGAGGTCACGGCGGACGGCGCGGTGTACGCCGTCGGCCCGCACGACGTGCTCTACCTCCCGATGGGCACCGAGGACGTCACGGTGGCCGGCACCGGCGTCGGCTACCTCGTGTCCGCGCCGGCCCACCGGCGCACCACGGCGACGCTGGCCTCGCGCGACGACGTCGAGGCACTGGTGCTCGGTTCCGCGGAAGGCTCGAACCACCGCACCATCCGCAAGTACGTCCACGCCGACGGCATCGAGTCCAACCAGCTCGTGCTCGGCATCACGACGCTCGAGCCGGGCAGCGTGTGGAACACCATGCCGCCGCACGTGCACCCGCGTCGCACCGAGGTGTACCTGTACGACGGCTTGGGCGACGGCGTGCTCGTGCACCTCATGGGTCGCCCGGAGGCGACGCGGCACCTGCTGCTGCGGGACCGCGACGTCGTCGTGAGCCCGCCGTGGTCGATCCACTGCGCGTCCGGCACCGGTGCGTACTCCTTCGTCTGGGCGATGGCGGGGGAGAACGTCGACTACACCGACGTCGAGGGCGTCGACCCCGGGAACCTGCGATGAGTACGGCCCACACAGGCGTCCGTGACCTGTTCTCGCTCGAGGGACGCGTGGCCCTCGTGACGGGTGCGAGCCGCGGGCTCGGCCAGGGGCTCGCGCTCGCGCTCGCGGAAGCCGGCGCGGACGTGGCCCTCGTCGATCGCTCCGGGGCGCCGCAGACCGTCCGGCAGGTCGAGGCGCTGGGCCGCCGGGTCGTCGCTGTGCAGTGCGACCTGCTCACCGCAGACGCCGCCGAGCTCGGGCGGGTCGTGACCGAGGTGACCGGTGAGCTCGGAAGGCTCGACGTGCTCGTCAACAACGCGGGCACCATCCGCCGCGGGCCGGCCATCGACTTCACGGAGGTCGACTGGGACGACGTCCTGCACGTCAACCTGCGCTCGGCGTTCTTCCTCTCCCAGGCGGCCGCGCGCGTCATGCGGGAGGCGGGTGGCGGCAGGATCATCAACATCGCCTCGATGCTGTCCTTCCAGGGCGGGGTGTTCGTCCCCTCGTACACGGCCGCGAAGAGCGCCCTGGCGGGGGTCACGCGGGCGCTCGCCAACGAGTGGGCCCCGCTGGGCATCAACGTCAACGCGATCGCGCCGGGATACATGGCGACGGACAACACCGCACCGTTGCGCGCTGACGCGGCGCGCTCGGCGGCGATCGTGGATCGCATCCCGGCCGGCCGCTGGGGCACTCCGGGCGACCTCGCGGGTGCCGCCGTCTTCCTGGCCTCGGACGCATCGGCCTACGTCCACGGGGCGGTCCTGCCGGTCGACGGCGGCTGGCTCGCCCGGTGAGGCCGCGGTGACCGACGGCGTCCTGGGCCACCTCGACGACGAACCCGACGCGTCCGCCGCCGTGGACGCCCTCCGGCTCGACTTCGCGCCGTGGGAGTGGGAGCGCGCCGCGACCCCCGCCCAGCGCTCCGCGATGCAGGACCGGGTCGCCGGGCTGCGTGCCCGCGGCCACGTGATCGGCGCTGGCTGCACCGTGTCCCCGCTCGCGGCGGTGGACGCGGACACCCTGGTGCTCGGGGACCGCAGCTACGTGGCCGCGCACGCGCACGTCACGGGCGACGTCGAGCTCGGTGCCGACTGCTCCGTGAACGTCGGCGCGGTCCTGCGCGGGCGGGTGCGGGTCGGCGACGGCGTACGGATCGGCGCGTACACCTCGGTGCTGGGGTTCGACCACGTCTTCGACGACCCCGAGGTCGCGGTGTTCCAGCAGCCGCTGACGTCCGAGGGGGTGCACGTCGGCGACGACGTGTGGCTCGGCACGCATGTCGTGGTGGTCGACGGCGTGCGGATCGGGTCCCACGCCGTCGTCGGCGCCGGTGCCGTGGTGACCAGGGACGTCCCGGAATGGGCCGTGGCCGTGGGCAACCCTGCCCGCGTCGTCGGGGACCGGCGTCAGCGCCGCGCCGTCGGCCGTGCGCGGGGCCGGCGGGCCCGCCTGGAGGCACGGGCCCGCGACGTTCACGAGCAGCTCCCCGGGATCCTCGCGCGCGCCTGGGTGGACGGCGCCTACCGCGACGCGGAGGGTGCCGAGCCCACGGTCCGTGCGCACTGCGACGCCGTCGAGCTCGCGGACCTCCTCGGGACGCCGCCCCCGCAGCTCACCCCGGACGAGCACGTGCGCCGGCTGCGCGGCCTGCAGGACCCCACGACCGGGCTCGTCGCCGAGCTCGACGGTGGGCCCGCCGCCCCGGACCCGGCGGCGTTCCCCTTCCCCGACCACGGTCGGGCCTACCACGTGCTGTGCGTCGGCTACGCGCTCGACCTGCTCGGCTCGTCGTTCCCCCACCCGGTCACGGCGGTCACGGCTCTCGAGCCGCCGGCCGTGGTCGAGGCGCTCGAACGGCTGCCGTGGGAGACGAACGCCTGGGCCGCCGGGGCGGTCGTGGACGCGATCGGAACCGCGCTCACGTGGGCGCAGGCCAGCGGTCACCGGCTGCCGGAGGAGACACGGGAGTCGCTCGTCCGATGGCTCGCCGACGCGCGCGACCGCGGGACCGGGCTGTGGGGATCGTGCGCGGACGGCCTGCGTGAGCCGGTCAACGGCACGTACCGGCTGCTGCGCGGCACGTTCGCCCAGTGGGGGCTGCGGGCCGGGCCGGACGAGGCACTCGTCGACACGCTGCTGCGCCGTGCTGCGGAGGTCCTCGATGCGCCGTCGACCACCGCGTGCGACGTGCTCGACGTGGTCCACCCCCTGTGGTGGGCCGGCGCCGTCGGCGACGGGCGACGTGCCCGCGACGTCGACGCGCTCGCCCGCGAGCTGGTCGAGCTCACGCTCGGCGTCTGGGTGCCCGGGCAGGGCGCCCCCTTCGCCACCGACGGCGCACCGAGCCTCCAGGGCACGGAGATGTGGTCCGCGATCACGTGGTACCTCGCCGACCTGCTCGGGCACGCCGAGGCCCTGACCTACCGTCCGCGCGGTGTGCACCGTCCCGAACCCCGGCCCCTCGGGCCAACCCATCGACTGACGGAGGTCGGATGAGCACGCCTTCGGTCCGCGACGGCGACACCACGAGAAGCACGCGAGGTGAGCACTGATGGACCGGCTCTGGTACGGCGGTGACTACAACCCCGAGCAGTGGCCGCGCGACGTGTGGGACGAGGACGTGCGACTCATGCAGCACGCGGGCGTCACCGTGGCGACCGTGGGCGTGTTCTCCTGGGCCCGGCTCGAGCCCTGCGACGGCGAGTTCGACTTCGCGTGGCTCGACGAGCTCATGGACCTGCTGCACGAGCACGGCATCCGGGTCGACCTGGCCACGGCGACGGCGTCACCCCCGGCGTGGCTCGTGCGCGCCCACCCGGACATGCTCCCCGTCACCGCGGAGGGGGTGCGGCTGGGCTTCGGCAGCCGGCAGCACTACAACCCGTCGTCGCCGGTCTACCGCCGGTACGCGGCGCGCCTCGTGCGGGAGCTGGCGGTGCGCTACGGCGGGCACCCGGCGCTCGAGGCCTGGCACGTCAACAACGAGTACGGCTGCCACGTGAGCCGTGACTACTCCGAGCAGACCGCGGCGGCGTTCCGGGGTTGGCTCGTCGCGCGCTACGGCACGGTCGAGGCGCTCAACGCGGCCTGGGGCACCGCGTTCTGGTCGCAGTCGTACGGGTCCTTCGACGAGGTCGGGGTGCCGGCGGCGATGCCGACATACCCTAACCCGACCCAGCTGCTCGACTTCGATCGCTTCTCCTCGGCCGCGCTGCTCGAGTGCTACCTCGCCGAGAAGGCGATCCTGCGCGAGCTGAGCCCCGACGTCCCCGTGACGACCAACTTCATGGGCTTCCTCAAGGGCGTGGACTACTGGTCCTGGGCACCGCACGTCGATATCGTCTCCGACGACCACTACCCGGACCCGGCCGACCCCGAGGCCCCGGCGTTCGCGGCGATGACGCGCGACCTGATGCGCTCGCTCGGCGGCGGGGCCCCGTGGCTCCTCATGGAGCAGTCGCCCTCGGCGGTCAACTGGCGGCACGTCAACGCACCCAAGTCGCCAGGGATGCACCGGCTGCACTCCCTGCAGGCGGTGGCCCGTGGCGCGGACGGGATCATGCAGTTCCAGTGGCGCCAGGGCCGGGCCGGTGCCGAGGCCTTCCACGCGGGGATGGTGCCGCACGGCGGCCAGGACACCCGGGTGTTCCGCGAGACGGTCGAGCTCGGGGCCCAGCTCGCGGGGCTCGCCGACGTCCGCGGCACACGGTGCACGGCCGAGGTCGCCCTCCTCATGGACTGGGACTCGTGGTGGGCGCTCGAGCAGGAGGCGCGACCCGCTGCGCTTCGATACCCCGAGGTGCTGCTGCAGTGGTATCGCGAGCTGTGGCGGCGCAACGTGCTCGTCGACCTCGTGCGGCCGACGTCGGACCTCACGGGCTACCGGGCGGTGCTCGCCCCGGCCGCGTTCGTGCTCCCGGCCGCGGCGCAGGCGAACCTCGCGCGCGTCGTCGAGCGGGGCGGGCAGCTCCTCGTGGGATACCAGTCTGGCGTGGTCGACGAGAACGTGCACGTGCTCCTCGGTGGGTACCTCGGCGCGCTGCAGGAGGTGCTCGGGGTGTGGGTCGAGGAGTTCGCCCCGCCCGCACCGGGATCCTTGAGCGGCTCCCCGGTGCCGCCGCTGCGCATCGACGGCCTCGGTGGCGGTGCGGCATCGACATGGGCCGAGGTTGTGCGCGTGCGTGACGCCGAGGTGCTCGCGAGCTTCACCGGGAGCGAGGTCCACGGCGGCCTGCTCGAGGGGCGCCCGGCGCTCACGCGGCGTCGGGCCGGTGCAGGAGCCGGCTGGTATCTCGCTACCCAGCCCGAGGAGCTCGGCGTGGTGCTCGACGCGGTGCTCGACGCCGCGGGCGTCACGGGCATCCCCTCCCCGCCCGGGGTCGAGGTCGTGCGGCGCGGCTCGAAGACCTTCGTGCTCAACCACACGGACCATGCCCAGGAGGTCGACGTCGACGGTGCGCGGCTGCGGCTGGCCGCGCGCGAGGCCGTGATCGTGTAGCGGAGACTGGCGCACAGGCCCGCGCCGCGATATTCGGGCGGACGTTCGCCGCTGAGGCGCCTACCCTTGCCCGGTGTCCGCGACCCTGCACGTCCAAGGCTTCGGCGCGTCCCACGGCGCGCGCCAGCTCTTCTCCGACCTCACGTTCACGATCGCCCCGGGGGACGTCTGGGGTCTCGTCGGCGCCAACGGCGCGGGCAAGTCCACGCTGCTGACCGCGCTCGCGGGCCTCGAGGGTTCGGCGCACCTCGAGGGCCGGGTGACGCGTGCGCCCGCGCACGCGAGCGTCGGCTACCTCGCCCAGGAGGCCGAGCGGTTCGCCGCGGAGACGGTGCTCGAGTACCTGCACCGCCGCACGGGGGTCGCGGCGGCGGGTTCTCGGATGGACGCGGCGGCCGAGGCGCTCGCCGTCGGCCCCGACGCTCCCGACGTCGCGGACGCCTACGGCGAGGCGCTCGAGCACTGGCTCGCCCTCGGCGGAGCGGACCTCGACGCGCGGGCGCCGGGGGTCGCGGCCGACGTCGGGCTCGGGGTCGGTCTCGACGCGTCCATGACGGCGCTCTCCGGTGGCGAGGCGGCCCGCGTGGGACTCGCCGCGCTCCTCCTGCAGCGCTACGACGTGCTCCTGCTCGACGAGCCGACGAACGACCTCGACCTCGACGGCCTCGACCGGCTCGAGCGCTTCGTGTCGGGCTCGCGCGCGCCCATGGTGATCGTGAGCCACGACCGGGAGTTCCTCGCACGCTGCGTCACGGGGATCGTCGAGCTCGACATCGCCCAGCAGCAGGTCACGGTGTACGACGGCGGGTACGAGGCGTTCCTCGCCGAGCGGGAGCTCGCCCGGGCGCGCGCCCGCGAGGCCTACGAGGAGTACTCCGACCGGGCCGACTCCCTCAAGTCACGCGTGCAGATGCAGAAGACGTGGGTCGAGAAGGGTGTGCGCACGGCCCGGAAGAAGGCCACCGACAACGACAAGCACATCCTCGCGCGCGCCGTGGCCCGCACCGAGAAGCAGGCCGCGAAGGTGAGCCAGTCCGAGCGGGCGCTCGAGCGGCTCGAGGAGGTTCCCGAGCCGCGCAAGGAGTGGGAGCTGCAGCTGTCGATCGCCGCGGCGCCGCGTTCCGGCTCGGTCGTGGCCACCCTCGACGGCGCCGTGGTGCGCCGGGGCGCGTTCACGCTCGGGCCGGTCACGGCGCAGGTGTCCTACGGCGACCGGATCGTCATCACGGGGGCGAACGGCTCGGGCAAGTCCACGCTGCTCGCCGTGCTGCTCGGGCGGCTCGAGCCCGACGAGGGGCGGGCGTCGCTCGGCTCGAGCGTCGCGGTGGGCGAGGTCGACCAGGCGCGAGCCTTGTTCGACGTCGGCACACCGCTCGCCGCCGCGTTCGGGGGGCATGTGCCCGAGTGGCCGGAGGCGGAGGTGCGGACGCTGCTCGCCAAGTTCGGGCTCGGGGGCGAGCACGCCGGGCGGCCGTCGTCGTCGTTGTCCCCCGGTGAGCGCACGCGCGCGGCGCTCGCCCTGCTGCAGGCGCGCGGCGTCAACCTGCTCGTGCTCGACGAACCCACGAACCACCTCGACCTGCCAGCGATCGAGCAGCTCGAGCAGGCCGTCGAGTCCTTCGCGGGGACCGTCCTGCTCGTCACCCACGACCGCCGCATGCTCGCCGAGGTGCGGGCCACGCGCCGCTGGCGGCTGGACACCGGGCGGCTCGCGGAGGAGCCCGCCACCTAGCCTGGCCCTCGCTGGGGGGCGCGGTCGTGCGGGCTGGCGCTACTTCGCCTCGTCGTAGGAGTCGCACACCGCGACGCCCAGGGGGAAGTCCACGGGGAAGTCTCCGAACAGCAGGCGGCCCGCCTCGACGGCGGCCGCGCGGACGCACTCCGCGACCTCGTCGGCGACCTCCGCCGGGGAGTGCACCATGACCTCGTCGTGCAAGAAGTAGACGAGGTGCGGGCGGCCCGGCAGGTCGCGCAAGCGGCGGCGCAACGAGGCCATCCAGCACAGCGCCCACTCGGCGGCGGTGCCCTGCACCACGAAGTTGCGGGTGAACCGGCCGCGGTCGCGCGCGATGCGGCGGGCCGTGCGCACCTGGTCCGCCTCGACCCCCTCGCCCGACGCCGAGTCGTGACTCGCCTGCCATGACGCACCCGGCGGCGGACTCGTGCGGCCGAGCCACGTGCTCACCACCTCGCCGCGCTCCCCGGCGCGGGCCGCCTGCTCCACGAGCTCGACGGCCCGTGGGTAGGCCTTCGCGAGCCGCGGCATGAGTCCCGCGCTCGCCCCCGTCGTCGCGCCGTAGATGGCGCCGAGCATCGCGTACTTCGCCTCGACGCGTGTCTCGACGATCCCGGCGTCGACCACGCCCTGGTACAGGTCCGCCTCGCGGCCCGCCCGCGCCATGGACTCGTCCCCGGACATCGCGGCGAGGACGCGTGGTTCCAGCTGTGCGGCGTCGGCCACCACGAGCTTCCAGCCCGGGTCCGCCCGTACCGCGGCGCGCAGGCTCGCGGGGAGTTGCAGGGCACCGCCGCCGCTCGTGGCCCAGCGGCCCGTGACGACGCCGGCCACGACGTACTCGGGACGGAAGCGGCCGTCGTGGATCCACGTGGCGAGCCAGGTCCAGCCGTTCGCGGTGTAGAGGCGGTACAGCTTCTTGTACTCGAGCAGCGGGGCGATCACCGGGTGGTCGTAGCGGCGCAGCTCCCAGCGCGCGGTGGACTCCGCGGGGATGCCCGCCCGCTTGAGCGCGCCGAGCAGGTGGGGCGCCGAGTCGGGGTTGAGCTGGGGCTGGTCGAGCGCCTCGCGGATCTGCCGGGCGAGGTCCTCGAGGCGCGCGGGCCGGCCGCCGCCGGGAGCCTGCCGACCCAGGGCCGTGGTCAGGAGATCGCTGTGGACGACGGCGTCCCACGGCATCCCGTCGTCGTGCATCTCGGTGGCGATGAGCGCACCGGACGACTCGGCCGCGAGCAGGAGCCGCAACCGCCCGGGTGCGCCGCTCTGCGCGACCGCCGCAAGCTGATTGCGGAGCTCGCCCAGGATGTCGAGCTGTACGGGCTTGGGGCGGTGGGTCGGGAGCTCGAAGAGGCTCGGCTCGGGTTCCGGGGGCGGGCCCGCGGGGAGCGTGTCCCACGGGCCGGGCGGGGCCGTCGCGAGGTCCGACGACGACGCCGTGCTCGCGTGCCGCAGGATCGTGTGGCACAGCCTCAGGTCGTGACACCGCTCGATGCGCACGCCCGCCGCGAGGAGTGGCGGGTAGCGCCGGGCCGTGTCGTCCCAGACCCAGCGGGGGTGGTGGTGCTCGCGGAGCGCGACGGCCGCGGGGAGTGCGGCGAGGGGGACCGTCTCGCGGGCGAGCTCGGTGCCGTCGTCGTCGAGGTCGACGAGGGTCGCGGCGTGGTGGGTGGCGGCGTGGTGGGTGGCGGGATCCTCGCGGGAGGCCGTGCCCTCGGGTTCGGTGGCGCTGACTTCGGATGCGCTGGGTTCGGTGGCGCTGGGTTCGGTGGCGCTGGGTTCGGTGGCGCTGGCTTCGGATGCGCTGGCGTCGGTGACCGTGCCGGGCGAATTCACGTCGTCGAAGAGCACCGCCACGTACGCGCTCGCAGGTGCGGTGAGCGTGCGCCGGGCGCGGGCGGGTTCCTCCACGCTCGCCACCATAGGCGCCGCCACTGTCAGTGCCGGGTGGCAGGGTGTGAGGGTGGCCGACGGCGGCTTCCAGGCGTACCGGGCACCCGCGGTGCCATCTCGTCTGGTGCAGACCGTTCCCGGACATCTCCCAGCGGATTCTCAGTCGGGGGTTGACGCAATCGGACAGAACATGCGATACTCATACATACGTTGCAGCAGGCGGATCGTGAAGCGGGGTGGTGGGCGTGGGCGAAGGCGAAGAGCTCTCTTCTCGTGTGCGCCCCGCCCTGGTCGCAGCGGGCATCGTGCCCGACGGCGGCCCGCGTGCCGCTGGTGTGGTTCGCGGTGCTGGAACACCGCCCGGCGTCCCTGACACCGCCGCTGGTGGCGGTCGCGGTGCTGGCGGCCCTGGCGTGTCGCCGAGCCCCGCCGTAGGTGGCGCCGCTGACCCTGGCGCAATGGATGCCCCCGCGGGGGGCGCCGGCGCCGATGCGGCGGCGGCGTGGGCGCGAGTGCTCGAGGTCGCCGCACGGGAGCTGGCCGCAGTCAGCACCGCGCCGGGTGCCTGGTCCGAGGCGGCGCGCTGCCTCGTGGTGGATGCGGTGGACCGCACCACGCGGGTGCTCGGCGCGGTCAAGGCGCCGCTGCTGGTCGCCCAGGAACAGTCCGGCACGTGGCGCCGCCCTGGCACACGGTCCTTCGAGGCCTACCGGGCCAAGAAGAACCGCGAAGACATGGGTGCCGCTCGCCGCGAGGCCGCCACGGCACGCACGTTGACCGCGCTCGAGGGTGGGCTGGACGCCCTGGCCCGCGGAGAGATCACGCCTTCCCATGCCCAGCGTCTGCGGGCCGTCGCGGACAAGGTCGACCCCCAGGTGCGCACCGAGCTCCTCACCGGCGAGGGTGCGGCGCAGGTGCGTGACCTGGCCAAGGAGCACGACCCGAAGCTGTTCGAGCGCAAGGTCGAAGAGCTCGCCGCGGTCCGCCACCCCGCCACCGTCCAGGACGCCCAGGAAGCCATCCGCGCCCGTCGCTACCTGCGCATCACCCCCGGCCCCGACGGCACCCGCATCGACGGCCTGCTCGACCCCGTGGCCGGACACCGCTTCCAGCTGGCCATCGAGGCCGCCTCACCACGCCCCGGCAAGGACGATCCCCGGCCCCTGGGACAACGCAACGCCGACGCCCTGGACACCATCGCCGCCGCGACCCTCACAGAGGGCAAGTTCTCCCCGGCCACCCACGTGCCCACCCAGGTCACCATCACCATGACCGAGGCCTCGTTCCTGGCCGCCCGCGAACACCTCGCCACCGCCACCCACACCCAGAACACGGGCAAAGAGAGCGAGGCTGGCCACGTCGCACCGTTCCCGCTGATCCGCGCACAAGACGGCCCCCTGCTGCCGCCCGCGGACCTGGGCGCCCTGCTGTGCGGTTCTGCCGTCGGGCGTCTGGTCGTCGACGCCGAGTCCGTGCCCCTGAACGTCGGACGCACTCAACGCACCTTCAAAGGCCCCCAACGCCGCACCGTCGAGCTACGCGACCAACACTGCGCATGGCCCGACTGCACCCAGATCGCCAGATTCTGCGACGTCCACCACCTCGACCACTGGGTCGCCGACCACGGCGAGACCGACACCCACCGCGGCATCCTGCTGTGCGTCTACCACCACCACGAACTCCACACCCGCGATCTCGACCTCATCCAGACCACCCGCACCGACACGCAAGCCGGGCCACCACACCTACCCGGCGACCCCGACTACCAACCCCCCACCTACCAGCTCGTCCCACGCGCCCACACCGCCGACGACCGACGCACCCGGCTGGCCCAACGACTACGCCGACGTGTCGCGCGTCAGACTATGTGGCAGGGCTGTTAGTTGAGTCCTGAACGGAGAGTCCGACATGGGAAGACCACCTCAGATTCCGGTGGAGAAGAAGACGAGGATCGTGCTGAGCGTCCTCGCT